>Ga0129348_1000852_pt1 | contig 11170 bp, 12 predicted proteins | sample CPBDNA_4_FD_94424 | JGI IMG/M metagenome (GOLD analysis project Ga0129348, IMG submission 94424) | Freshwater to marine salinity gradient microbial communities from Chesapeake Bay, USA - CPBay_Sum_27_0.8_DNA | ecosystem: Environmental > Aquatic > Marine > Coastal | place: USA: Chesapeake Bay...
CAGCTCTTCCTAGTTCAGCAAGTTGAGTAGGATTTAGTCCAGAAGCTGTACCAATAGCAGCAGCTTTTGCAGATTCTGCAAACGAGAGCTGTCCATCCGTCGCTTCTTTGATACTATTTGTGATACTTTTATAAGCTATACCAGTTGTAGCGGCCAAGGCTTGTTGACCTGCAATTAGATTTGCCGTATCACTTGCACTACGTAAAAACTGAAACACTGCACTGACCGCAAATACTTGGGCTGCAAGAGTTGCGTACGCAGGAACAAGGCCTCCGGAGATGCCTTGTGCCATTTTAGAAAAGTTTTTAGTAGAATTTGAAGAGGCTTGTGCTGCTCCTTTTAACCGTCGATCTGCATTATGCGCGCCTTTTGCGGTATCATTTAATCGCTCATCAATACCATCTAGTGCATTTCTAAGTTTTTTTGCGGAGACAGTGGCTTTTTGCATTTTGCCATTGACTTCAATATCAATTTGTATTTTTTTCGCCATTAACCTATCTTGTGAGCAAACTGCTTGCCGCTTGAATTTTTAGCTGCCGTTTCTTTCTGTTTTCTTTTTCTTTCCGCTGTATTATGGCGGTTTTCGACAACTATGTTTTCAAAAATTTTCATGAAGTAAATTACTTCTTTTTTCTCTTGAACATCATAAAGTTCTAAATAGTATGGTAAATTGTCCCAGTTTTTTCCTAGATATGTACCACTCATTCCCTCCCAGTGATCTGAAAATAATGAGAATATAAAAAATGCCACTTGAACTTCTTCTGGAAAAGCAGAAGGTTCGAGCGGCATTTTGGCAGGATCAGGCTCTTGACCTAGTTGGTCACAAATAGCTAAATAACGTTCAACGTCTAAATCTGATTCCTGTTGATTTACATATTTTTTAAGTAGCTTTTTTATTTCAGCTACTTGTTCCCAGTAAAATTTTCGAGGTCACCAACAACCTCAGTGATCCACGTATCAAAATCGCCAGAGTTTTTCATTAAAAGCTCTGCGTTGTCTTGGGTATAAGGAAGTTCATCATCAGGGTCAAGTTCTGTTACATCTACCAAAAGAAGCTCTTCTAGGTATCGAAATTTCAGACCTTTCCAGCCTTTAATTACTGCCCTTACATACTCGATTAAGAACATATCTTCGTTCAACTCTTCTTCGGGTTGACGAGTTTTTCTGTTGAATTTTGTACTTAAACACTTTTTACGAAGCTTTAAAAGCTCCTCTCGTGCTAAATAAGTAACATCTACACTAAACCCAGAATAACCTGGAAAGTCTAAAGTTACAGTTTTACTTGGAGTCATAAGACTCGAAAGAGAAATAGGGGTATCACTCATTTATTTATAGCCTCGTGAAAAGAAATTTTTATTTTTGAAATATAAGTATAGTATAAAAATATTTAAAAGTCAAGAAATATTTTTAGAAGGTAAAAGGGGCCGAAGCCCCTTAGTAGTACGTTAAAGTGTGGCTGGACCTACATATGTAATAACTGCTTCGTCTGCGCCATCCAAAGAGGTCGGAAGAGCGTGGAAGCTAGTTTCCAGAGAAATAACATCTTCAATGTTAAGTGCCGGAATTTCAAGGTGAGCTGTCGGGAAGGAGAACTCTGCTTTTGGTACTCCTGCAGAACCACCTACGCTAAACAGAAGTTGGAAGTCATTTGTTACAACTCCGCGAGCATTGTCATCGACAAGATCTGCGAATAGCTTAGAGCTAGTTGCGCCTGCAGTTGCTGCTGCATCTGCTTGAACTTGTGAGTCATCCAAGTAGCAAGTAAAGTTGCCAGAGATACTTCTTGTTCCACTAACATGGCCCAAAGGAAGGTTTACTCGGCACAACTCTTCTGGAGTTAGGAAAGAAATATTATTCTCAAAAGTAATATTTCCGCCCGTAAGAGTTACATAGTATTCGGGTTCAAATTCATTTGTACTATCTGCATCTTGGTCTCGATCTACATTACCGATATCACCAGGAACAATACGAAGAGTAGTCAAACGATTCTTAATAAAGTTCTTTGTAGAAGTCAAGCCGCCACCTGGATTCGCTCCAGTCAAACCGATTGCTTGTGCTCCGTTCAAAGCTTTAGCATTAAGCTGTTCAATTTTTGTACCGAAGCCGCTCCAAGTAATTTGAGCAATACCATCAATATCGAATTCAATAGTCGCACTATTTACAACGCAGTCATGAAGCTTATAAATAGTTTGTCCATTTGCTTGAGAGTATGCAGCTGGCAAAACGTTTCCACAAGCACCAAGTACAAAATAAAGATTAAAAATACCCAGTTCTACGAAATTAGAACTTTCGCAATCAAAAGAAATTTGTTGAGAAGCAGGTGTACGAGTAACGGGAGAACCAGTAGTTTTATTTAACCAGTTAGTTCCGTCATAGTAGACATTACCGAGCATATTAGCCCAGAGAGCTTCATCAACAGATTGTCCATTATTAGCGGGACGAACGTATGAAGTGAACGACCATTCTGCAGGCTCAAGAGCGTCGTTAAACATTGCTCGAGCTCGACGAGTGTTCAGATCAGAATTTCGTGCCATTTCATTCAGAGTCACTTCGGAAGTGGCTACCGCTTGAGAAAAAGAGTATCCGTCGAGAACAGGAATCTGCCACAGGTAATCAGCAGTTTGACTTGAATATGCTGCCTGTGTTTTCTCTAGGAATACATGAGTATTTCTACTCAGTTGCAAATTTGCTGACATAGTGTTTCTCCTATGAGACTTGAAAAGACTTGAACGTGAATCCTTTGATTCGTGTCAGTATTTTCTAATATCGAACCTCTAGCAACATTTCTCCTACTCCTAGTGGCTCTAGTACTCCTTCATCAGTATCTATGCTAATGATGGAAATTTGGTGAGTTGACTGTGATTTGCCTTGTTGATCAATGTAAGTAAGTCGACTATTAGTCTCAATTACTGTCTCTACATCTTCTAATAATTTTTCCAAGGCTAATACTGCATCTTCCTCGTTTACATAACATCTGATGGTGACTGTAAGAAATCTATCTCGATAGCCCCCACCTTGATATTCTCTTGTTTCACTTCCTGCATTTAAATGTAAAGCAGGAAACTCAGTTACTTCATCCCAAAACTTTAAACGTGGGTGAACATTATTATATATATTTGTTAAAAAGCCTCCGTTGCCGTCTATGCCTTTTAACTTATCTACAAGAGCATTAATAATGGCCATTCGTCTGGTACTATATAGCCTTTGCGTCATTTATACTCTCCTTGTGTAGAATCTTCCTATATTCATTTTAATTGCTATCTCTCTTATAGACATATCAATTAATCTGCGGGGATCTCTATCTGTACTTCCTAGTCTGTTTCCAGTTTCAAAAGTTTCGTATGGATCTCGTTGATATGTGTATCCAATACTAGGAAAGCCTTGTGCAGTTTTTGTAATATCTGTAACTTTTACGCTGTCTGCAAATCTTCCTGTTCTATTATTTAACCGAGGATCCCCCATATTTTTAGCTACAGTTTTGTTTATTTCTTGATTGAACAAACCAATTAAGTGCACTATAGAAGTATCGGCTCTCTTAGCTCGGGTCTTTCTAACGCTGCCTTTTCTGAGAGGTACTCCTCGTTGCGCTGTATAAGCAGTAGTAATTTCTGTTTCTTTTTTAACTTTGTTAGTGCTTTTACTTTTTTCTTTTACCTTCTTTTTTCTTTTGCCCACTACTTTGGTGTTCTTAGATTTTTTCGAAGGTGCTATAGCTTCGAGCATTACTTGTTCTAAGGCTTCTCTTGCAGGAGTACTGGTCTCTTGCTCAAGTACTTCGAAATCTTCTATTGCACCTTCAAAGGCGAGTCTTTCGAATTCTGCTTCTGCTTTATTCTTTTCGTAGTATTGAGAGCTTAATACAAACGCAAACTTTTTACTAAATTTTCCATCCGCACTAATTAATTGCTGATGGCTAGTATCGACTTTTATTCTATATTTTTTTCTTTGTTGAAATATAATTGTTTTGAGTTGCGCTACTTCTGCATCAGATAAATCAAACTTATCAGAGGCTTCTCCAAGAGCTCTTTCTAGTCCGAACTGCGAAGCTGCAATACCTCGTTCTCCGTGCCCTACTTGTGAACCTTTTGAAATTTCTGCCGCACTTACTGCTTTATTACTTCTTTCTAAATTATTTAAATAATTTGCTTGAATTTTTGCTAAATCTTCTTTATTTCTATTTTTAAACTTTTGAGTTTTTACCGCTTCAAAGTTTCTTACTAAAAATACTGCATCTCCTGACTTTTTCTTAAATAACGACTTTTTTGACATTAAAAAAGCTTTTTCGTCTGGGTCTAGTCTTACTCCTGCTTCTTTTGTAGCTAAGTAAGTAGTGCATAATTTAAATAGATCGTTTCGCTCAGTTTTATTTAGTCGGATACCTGTAATTTTTAAAATCTTTGCGGCTTCATTTTCTTTGTTAATTACAAAGAACTGACCAGGATCTTTTTCTGCATCTGAGCGTGCTTGAGAGTCTTTAGTTTTTTTGACAGTTTTCTTTCTTTGAGTTGCACGATCAATTACATATCTCGTTGCTTTTTTTAACTCACTACTACTCATTAAAAGTTTTTATATAAATCTAGTACGCGTTTAATATGATCGGGAAAAGCTACGCTACTATCTTGGCGACTTGTAGCAGGGTTTTGCAAAGTTGCTCCTGCCAAAGTTCTTCGCTCCTTGTACTCATCTCTTGCATAATATGTCACAAGATCAATTACTGCTAGTTTTAAATCTAAAGGAGCTGCTGCATATCCTGCACGATAAGTAACTTTTACAGCCCCGGGACCTAGTGCCCAAGATTTTTCTGCGCCAGTAGAAGTTACGCGAAAAATACTGTCTGTGTCCATATCTAAGTAATAATCTTTGTCTACTGTTAGTGTAGTGTAGGCAGAAGATAAATTATCTCTTTCCTGTACGGAACTAACAGAAACTAAAGGAGTCTCTGTTAGTTGAACAATATTTGTATCCCATTTATGGTGAAAAGTTTCTACTTTGTCTACATTAAAAAAATCAACAAAACTTGTTGCGCAATAAGTTTTTACTAATGCACTCACGGAGTCAATAAGACGATCTAAGTTGTAGTCGTCTTTTGGATTGGAAATACCTTCCATATCCTTATACTCTTGCAATGTAATTAAGTCTCTAGCCATAAGTATATTAGTAAAAACTTGGGGAGGCGTACCTCCCCAGTTTGCAAAAAAGCCTATTATTAGGTAATGGGCTTGATAGCGATTGCTGCAGGGTTGTTGTTGGAGTTGCCACCAAACAGACGGTCGAAACCGAGAGATTGGCTAGCAACAACGAGACGACGCTGTTCGCGTACTTCGTAATCCTGCTCAACATTGACGCCACGGAGACGTGGAATAACAAAGTTGGAAGTGTTGACTGCGTAAGCAATATCAGTAGACGTAGTTTCTGTGGCTGCGAAGTTATCAGAGATGAGTACGGGGGAGCCGTAAACAGAACCGATAGCACCAACAAGCTTGGTAGCTACATCAGAACCGACGTCAGTGATGTCGGCGAAACCTGCATCAGCAATCAGATCGTAGTAACGCTTCTGAGAGACGATAAAGGTAACGTCAGTCGGTGAAAGACCATACTTACCCATTGCAGAACGCGCTTCAAGAAGAGCGGCCGCGGTAAGAAGATCACCACCAGACAGTGAAACATCATTGTTAGTTGACAGAGTAATTGGCGAAGCCAAGTTAGCAAGGCCAGTAATTACAGGTGAAGCTACACCGTTCAGAATCATATCATCAACTGCGCGAGCGTGTGCACGTGCAACGTTCTCGGTCATCATTGGGAGAAGATTAACAAGAATCTCTTCGTCAATGTGGTTATCGAGGAACGTAGTTGAAATCATGCGGTGTGCTTGAAGAACGATCTGAGATACGTCGAAAGTACCTGCAGTGCCGCCTTCGTTGGTTACACCAGTACCAGCACCAGAGTTAGCAGTACCACCTACGAAACGCTCAGACTCACCACCTGCGTGGAAGATAGCCTTTGACGTATCGCTTTGGAGAGGCAGAACCATTGACTGTGAAGGCATGTTGATTTCACGGAAAGCTTGAGCCAGACGATACTGGAACTGAACTTCCTTCTCAAGTGCACTTTGAACACTTGTAGCCAGTGCGGGACGACCTGCGTTGGCAGAAGGATAGTCCATACCTGCCTTCTCAAGAGTCTCGCGACCGTACTGAGTGTCCCAGCCCTTATTAGTGAATACACCCAGCATATGGGCATACATCAACTCTTTAGAGTGCTTCTCAAGGTCATTAGATGAACGATCAGCGAATACACGCTTAGACTCACGCATCTTCTCGAGCTCTTCACTCTTCTCTTCCAGGTCCTTCTTGTACTTCTCGATGACCTGTTGCATATCTGCGTCCTTCTCGGCCATTTTGGCTTCGACGTCAGCCATCAAACGATCAGCGCCTGACTCGACACCAACTTTAATAGCTGCTTGGACTTCTTCTTCTTGCTGAGCTTTAGCTTCGGCTTCTACCTGGGCTTTCTCAACAGCTTCTTGTGCTGCCTTTTCTTCGGCAGCTTTTTGCTCGGCTTGCTTCATTGCAATCTTAGCAGCAGTCTCTTCTGCCACTCTCTTCGCAAAAGCTTCCAAGTCGACTTCGGGAGTTTTTACTTCTTCCGACATTTTGATCTCCTGTTTCACGGAAATTTCCGCTTCGTCCGGTGTTTCACTAGCTACCGATGAATTTTCATCCTTAGCCAGAGACTGACCGGCTAGATCTACACGATTGGTGAAAGTTTTCTTAAAGTCATTGTACTCTTCTATAGAGTCAAATGACTTCGCCAGAGAAAAAGTTGCTGCTTGATTGCAAGGTACCGAAACTACCGATACCTCAAACAACTCAGCATCCTTAATCTTTAATCCGTCAGTTTCCGTTAGATAATCAGCATCCTTGACTCGGAAACCAACAGAAAAAGCTCCAAGAATGCCTTCTTTTACTAATTGCGCCACATGATCTGGTGCAGATTTAGAAATTTTTGCCTTTAGCTCAAGCCCATTATCGGTAACTTTAAGACCTGTAGCTCGACCAATAGGTTTATTGTAATCATGGTTAAAAAGAATAATAGGGTTCTTTTCAAAATTGTTGAGTCCACCCTTTGTCCAAGCCTCTGCCATAATAACATCATTTGCACGATCCTCATCATGAGTACTTGCCATACCACAGATATGAACACTCCCATCATCATCTTCGTGAAGGGCTTTAAAGGTAGACGTAAGGTTAAATACCTTATTCATCATCTTTCTTACTCTCTACTTTCTTAGCAGGTTCCTTTTTGGGCTCTGCCTTTTTAGGGGCTGCTTTAGGCTTGGGAGCAAACACTGTCTTATCTACAGTTTGAACAGAATGTACAGCAGTTCTCCAGTTGTAAAAAGACTTTTGAATTTCTTTAGGAGTTACTGGCTTATCTACAATACCGCAGTAGCTTTTGTAGTCAATTTCCTTAGGAAGTCCCCAGTCTTTAAATTGTGCTGCTAGTTTTTTACTAACAGATTGGCGTAGTCTGTTGCGTGAAGCCATTAGTCATCATCTCCATTTTCAGTAGGTCTACCTCCTTGAGAAGGATCTACTGCGCTGCCCGCTATATTCTGAGGTACTCGAATTTCATCCGCATCTGGCAGTTCATCAAAATTCATAGCAACTCTAGCTTCATTGGGTGTTATGATTCCTGCATTTACAAGTGAAGTATAAAAAGTTGCTTGGTCCCTCAGCTCAGGCTGTAGGGCAGGAATATCTGTAATATCTTCACCTATATCAAAACCAAAAAATCGTGAGTAGGCTTTGTTCATTTTTTTAACAATAGGCAAGATGGTTTCTAAATAGTACATTCGCAGATTTGGTCGAATGTTCGCATTGTTTCCAGAGTCCATCAAAATAGGAGGAACTCCCAATGCTTTTAAAATAATTTTTTCGTTTTCTGCAATAGCTTGTTGAAAATCAAGTTCACGGAAATTAATTTTTGAAAGCTCGTCTACTTCAATACCCCCATCAAGTACTAAGGGGCGCTTTCCTCCTGCATCTGGTCTGTATCGAGCAGTCCAGGACTGAATCATTCTTTCTTTATTTTTTTCAGATAAAGTATTTGGAGACTTAATTACAAGACCCGGGACTGCGCCGTTCTTGAAAAAGTTATCCTGAAAATCTCGCATACTTCTCATAAGAAGCATGGTGCGAAGTGCAGGCTTCAATCTCGATACCCCACGATAAATGGAGTAAAATGAGTTTTCCTTTATATGAATTATTTCATTTACAGAAAACTTTTGTTCGTTACCATCAAAGCTGTAGTAATCTACATATGTTTTTGCAGAAGCATGAATAGTCATTTTACTAGCCGGTAAATGATAGAGGTGCACCCCATCATAATAAATAAAAATATTACCATCTAGTATATAATCTGTAAAAAGGTTTCGTCGAAAAGAAGAAACATCTTGAAAGGGATTTGGCTCTTGATTTAGCAATTTTGCTATACGAGAAGCTTTGATTCCTTTTACTACTCCTTGTGTAGGAAGCTGTTCATGAACGACTGTGTCTATTTCTGCACAGTCGTCCACAAGGATATTTACACCACGATTTACAATTTCTAAATCTTCGTATGCCCGTTCATAGCTATAAGTGAACTCTTTGCTAGGCTCAGTAGTTTTTCCATAGTATGGCTGAATCGGATTTAATTTTTCTTCCGTATCCTTTTTACCAAATCCAAAATTATACCATGCCATGTTTTGTTCTCTGTATCTCAACCCAATTTTTTTGCTTGTCTGCAGTTGCTAGCGAAGGGTTACGTCCATATATTGAGTGAAGTAAAAGGTGATGAGTATGGCATAACGTTACGGTATGGTCGTATAATTCTGCCCAGTTATCCTCTATAAATTCATCCCGCCAAACTACAATATACTCATCTACATAATGATCTGGTCGGGAATCTCTTTTTTCTCGTAGCCACTTTGCTAATAGAGGGGTTAACGTGTAATAATGGTGAAAGTCTAAAGTAACTGAAGCACCACAAATATAACATTCATTATCTTTTTTATATAGTGATTTTGCCTTATCACGTATATATTTTACCGGGTCTCTTTTTAGCCTAGAACTTTTTCTTTTCGGGGCTTTTTTCATATTTTTATACCAGAATTATATAACGGGTAGGATAAATTGTCAAATACTATTTTTTGACAGGTCTCTTAAAAACTTGTTGAAGAAGTTTCAAAAGAATACAATGCATATCGCAAGGCATCTGCCATATGAGACGCCATATTATGTCTTGGTTTTTCTTTTGCTAAGTTTGGGTTTGGATCCCACTGGTATTGATCTAAAGATGCTAATACTTCTTTACAGTCTTGTGAAACTATAAGTTTATCATTATCAACAATTCTTTCTACATGGGCGATTCCATCAAGAACAGATTTCTTTGCGTTATTAGTACTTATATCATACTGTTGTGCAAAATCATATCGTGTCTGTTGAGCGGCTGAGTCAATAAAAATAAAGTCAATATCCCACTTATTCATTAATCTTTGTATTTGAATTGCATGTTGTTCTGTCGTACTTTCGTTATTCATGTACTCATCTAATACATAATATTTTTCTTCATTCCAGTCATAAGCAATTACACAAAATGCTGTAGGATCACGATACCCTACATCAAGACCTCCAATAATTTCCATCCCTCGAGTATCTATTTCCTCGAGATTTGCTACGCACTCTTCGTGATTGAAACTCCAAATCTGGCCTTCATAGGTGTTGAAATCGGCTTCATACTCTTGACGAAACTCAGCTTCGGACATACTTTTTCGAGCTTCCGCAATATCCGTTTCAGACATTCTCGGATTATCTTTATAAGTCGCGCGTATCGAGGCCCATTCGGGAAACTCGTCGCTAAATCCTCTATGAAAAAATTTTGCGAACCAGTTATTTTTTCCTCGTGGAGTCGAAATAAAAATAGCTTTAGAATTGTCTTTGTCCAATGTAGGACGAAGTGCTACATTAAAAGCATCTTCACCATCCGCTAGTGCTGCTTCGTCGAATATGATTAGGTCGTAGGAGCGTCCAACACAAGAATCTACTTGATTTACTGAACCCATACGAATTGTAGATCCGTTTGTGAGTTCAATAACTTTATCTTTTGCGTTGTCTTTTGCAACTTCTAAGTCGAAATGTTTAATTAGCTGACGTTGTAGATCAAAAGAAATCTGAGACAAGGAGTAATTTGGTGACATTATAAGAATATTTGATCCTGGAACTAAAGAAACTAATTGTCCAATAATATTCGCAATGTAAGTTTTTCCTTGACGCCTAGAAATAGAGGCGACAACGAAGCGATATTTATCATTATTAATCGCATTTATAATTGCCATCTGAGAGGGCAGAGGACTTACGCCGAGCAACTCAAGGTACTGAGTTACTGGTAATTTGAGGAATCTTGTCTCAGATTGTAAATCAACTAATTTTTCCGAGATTATATCTAACCGACTTACTTCTACTGCCATTACTGACCTTCTACTTTTGTTGCGTCTCGGTAATAAATAATAATCTCTTTTTGCTGGCGTATGTACCTTCTTAGTTCTTGCAAATTATACGCCATGTTTTCGTAGTCTTGTGGAGTCATTCCAAAGATTACAAAATTACCATCTTGCATTTTTCGTATTCTTTCTATTTGCTCTTCAAGATTTTTTTCTGTCACTACAAAAAATTCTACATCCTGCAAATCTATTTTTTTAGGGAGTTGAGGCTGATAGATTTCCAGTGTTTTATATTCTGTAACTGTTTTTATGATGGGCTCGGGGGTTGGCAAAGGCTCAGTTTTCATAAAAGAACAGCCAGATAAAAATGCTATTGTTAAAAAACTAGTTACTATCCGCATTTTCTACCTCTGCACTGTCATTTTCTATGGCTCGAAAAACTTCTTTCGTGCCTTTATTTATCCGTGGTTCTATAAGCCCAGGCTTTGCTCTTGCCAATCTTGTAAGATCATGTCTTTTAAAGATAGATACATAATCATCCATCTCTGCCTGCATTGTATTTGCTTTTTCAGTCAATTCCGAAACTGCCTGAAGTTGCACTTGCAAATTTTCTTCTGATCTTTTACGAGCCGCTGCTTCCGTTTCAAAAGCTGCTTCTAATCTTACGGCATTTTCTTTTAATGTAACAGC
>Ga0129348_1000853_pt1 | contig 11162 bp, 8 predicted proteins | sample CPBDNA_4_FD_94424 | JGI IMG/M metagenome (GOLD analysis project Ga0129348, IMG submission 94424) | Freshwater to marine salinity gradient microbial communities from Chesapeake Bay, USA - CPBay_Sum_27_0.8_DNA | ecosystem: Environmental > Aquatic > Marine > Coastal | place: USA: Chesapeake Bay...
CGAGGATGGCAAGAGCGCCGAGCAGAATTCCCTGAGATTTCAGAGCCTTTTTCTTCGGGCTCGGCTTGATCGTCTCCTCACCGAAGCGAGCATCAAGGTAGATCACGAGGCTAACGACGAAGAAGAGAACCAGAAGGGTAGCGGTCTTGCTGTTCATGCCCCTATTATAGCACGCTCCCCAGCATATGCAAGGGCAGAGACCATTTTTCCACCGGAAAACTTCGCGCTTTGGGACTCCTAGACGCAGCGCGGTCGCGCATTACATCCGAAGGTTCATACATTGATAAGGGACTCCAAAAAAAACAACCAGCAAAACCGCAAGGGACTCCTAATTGCATCTAGATAAAATAGGAATTCAATCAAAATTCCACCCAGATATTATGCCCAGTACATCAGAAACTTATAGCGCATCAGCAGCCCCGGCTAGCGGCGTTTGCCAGACCGAGTATCTTATCGAGCATTTCTCAGAGAAGAAAGAACTTCGCTTAAAAGATAATACCCTAGTAGAGACCCTTTACCAAAATACTCAGCAGGTGATTCGGTCTGTTGAGTGTATTGACCCTATGAGAGCCCAGCCGTTCTTTAGACTTGAGATTATTCCCGAAGAGTTGATAAGAACAGGAAGCGTAGGTGTTGATGATCAGGGAAGAGATTTGTATGAGCACTACTACGTAACTCGTATGACTCTTCAAGCAGACATTCGTTGCGAGGCGTGCGCGAACCCTGAGACGGGAGGGGTTTTCGTATCTGTGTACCAAAATAGCAGCAACAGTATTCATTCGGACGAGGCCAGCGAAGCTGAACTTGAATATGCCACTCAAAAGCGATTCCATGAAAATTATGAATACACTCCGAAAAGTGCGGATGCTTGGCTAAATCCTGGGAAGAGTCACATGCTGAAAATTCTTAAGGCTTACGGCCTTCAGTGGGGATCCGCTGTCGAAGCCTCGACCGGACTCACTTCGTTCTTTAGCCCCTGCGCTACAGAAACCACTTCGACAGGATGCGTCTCCTGATTATTTTATAATAACAATACCATGGCACTTACAACTGACACTTACACCCTATCATCTTCGGACCCTTCGGGCGCGTGCGGAATTCACTCGACTGTAAATATTACTGCAAGGAAGAAAGAGTTTTATAGAAATGGAGTTCTTGATAAGACTCTCTACTATTTCTATCAAAACTATGTTCGAGTATCTGGCTGTCATAACCTTCTCGAAAATGGAAGTGATCATAACTTTTACCTCTCCGTCCATCCTTTAGAGTTGGTCAAAGACGAGCAGATAGGCACCACTGATCGAAGAAAAACCTACGTGGCCCGAGCCACCTTTCGGGCAAAAGACTACTGCGGGGCTTGCTACAATCCTAACAACTTAGACGTATTAACGCTTACGGAGTCTCACAACAGTATCAATAGCAATGAGTCTTCAGATGCCAAGTCCAATTTTGACAAGATGGTTAAATTTGCAAGGCACTTTGAATTCAACGCGAAGGTCAATGCAGATACTTTTCAATGGCCTTCTCGCCTAGATACTGTAACCACTCTCAAAGGTTGGAGTAAGATGTGGGATATTTCAAGTAACTTCCCTGGTGTGGATCTTTTCGAACCTTGTTCAGATTCTAACAAAGCTCTTTGCGACCTGACGCCATGAACGAAGATCTGAGAAAATGGGTTCAGGAGAAATGGGTTGACATTGGCGCTCCGAAGAAGGGAGGTGGATTCAAACCATGTGGCCGCTCCAAAGGAGAAAAAAGAAAAGGCTATCCTAAATGCGTACCTGCATCGAAAGCTGCGAGCATGTCCAAAGGGCAGCGGCGATCTGCGGTGAAAAGAAAACGATCTGCTGGAAATGCGGGTCCCAAGCCAACAAACGTCTCTACGTTTACCAAAAAAAATAAAATGAAAAAAGAAAACCTGTCCCCCACCGCCCAACTCATTTACGAGAAGCTCTGTGCTAAAGGCAAAGCCGCTGCCAAGCGTAAGTTCAAGGTTTATCCTTCTGCTTATGCGAACATGTATGCATCTGCTGTTTGTAGCGGCAAAGTGACTCCTGGCGGTAAGAAAAGCAAAAAGAACGAGTCCGCGGGGATGACAGGAACGCAATTCCTAAACAGACAAGCTCGAATTTCCAGGGCCACTAAATCGGTTGCCATGACAGATCCTGAACTGGCTTTAAAAAAAGGTGCTCGCGCTCATACGAAACATTTAGCAATGAGACGAAAGCGCACTGGCAGGGATTCTAACATACCGGGATCTTTCGATAAGAATAAGAGCATGAGAACTAGCGACTCCGAGAACGCCTCTCTAAGCCGCTCTGACGCGCCCCGACTGGATGAGAAGGGAAAGATGCCCAAGATGAAGATGGGCGTTCACAAGAGCCGTGCGGGCGGTCTGACGGCAAAGGGCGTAAAAGCTTACAGAGCGAAGAACCCTGGGTCCAAACTCAAGACTGCGGTGACTACGAAGCCGAGCAAGCTCAAAAAAGGTAGCAAGGCTGCGAGTCGTAGAAAATCATTCTGCTCACGTATGGGTGGTATGAAGAAAAGACTTACTTCAAAGAAGACTGCCAACGATCCGAACAGCCGGATCAACAAGGCTCTTCGTAAGTGGAACTGCTGATGTTTAACGGTGTTCGCCCTGGAAACCAGCGCGAGGTCTCTTACGCTAAACCAGTATTTTTCAGCGGAACAGACACGACCTTCTCTGCGGTAGATCTTTCGGGATTAATCTACGAGGGCGACGAGAAGTATAGCATTATTATATGGGGATGGCAATCCATTTACGTAGCAAGTTCTTCTTCTGCAAAAGGTCACATGGTTTTATCCCTGGCGACTGAAAATAATGGAGTTCACGGTATGATGCATGCATCCGATGATGATAACACGACCGTAATGCTACCGCAACCTATCATATTACCAGAAGGGTCGAGCCTTTACTGGAAAGTGCTCGACCCTGGTATGTCTAACAGTGATTTATGCTATCACGAAGTCTATCTCACAAAGATTCGTTCGTCGGAGTAAAACTAGATTACTTCAACTCAAAGAGTTGCTTGATTTCATTAATCAGAGCTTCATCAGTAGAAGCTACGCCAAGCCCTGCCGAGTGACGGAAGTTGCACTTGTGCATACCTTCAATCTCATTGAAGAACTTGCCAACGTCGTTTGCGAAAGAAACGGTGTCATGAAAAAGAATGACGCCCCCTTCTTTTACGAACCCTGACCACTTCTCGTAATCGTTCTTAACTGCATCGTAGTGGTGGTAGGCATCAATGTGAAGAATGTCGATGTCCTTGTCCCAGTCTGCACAAGCTTCATTCAGATCCACTCGCATTGGCGTGACGTTCCCAAGATCGCGCAGAAACTGCTGAATCTGGTCTGCTTGCTTCCACGCACCGCCCCCTGGAGCGTGTTCCTCGGCCCACGTATCAATTGCGTAGATGTGTCCGACCTGTGGCTCAGAGAAGTAGGAGGAACTATGCCCCCAATCAACTCCAAGCTCAACGATCACTTCTGGTTGTAGGCGATTTACAATCCAGGCCGCAAAAGGTCGGTGACCCTTCCATGCGGAGGGGTGTGCATCCCTCCATTCTGTAATATTCATAGCTCACACACTCCCGTTGCACAGTCGTCAACAGCACCCACCTCCTCTTCGTATACGCCATCCTCCATCATCTTCTGAATATTGATGGTACGCCAGTCTACAACCTCAAGCGGTTCGTTCCCGCGCGAGCCCGCGCGATAGAAGGTGAAACCTTTCATCTCGTTTGCGTACTCTGCAAGCTGGTCCTTTACTTCTTGGGTCGCTTTGTAGTCGTTAGGAAGGTTGCATGTTTTTGAGACAGCGGAGTCGATGAAAGACTGGACCACAGCCTGTACCTTAATATGCTCTTCGGGCGTGACATCGTAGGCTCCGACAACGTGCTCAAGGGGTCGTCCTCTTTGGTAGAGGTCTTTGAAAAGGGAGTCCACCACAAAAGTTTCGTTCCAAACCCCATCAGTACCAGTACGCCAACGGCGCTTATAAAGAGGAGCGAAAATAGGCTCAATACCAGTAGACACACCAAGAACCATGCTAATCGTCCCGGTAGGAGCAACAGTGAGTAGCACAGCGTTACGAAGCCCTTTGCTCTTGATCTCATTTCGAATACGGGAAGGAAGTGTTTTAAGAAACTTTTCATCTTTCAGTTGATCCCAGTCATACTCAGGGAAGGAGCCTTTCTCGGCTGCAATGGCGCAAGAAGCTTTGTACGCTTCGTTTCGAATGGTTGCGAACAGCCGCTCAAGGAACTCAAGGCAGCTTTCAGAACCATAACGGAAACCCGCCTTGATTAAGAAGTAGTGAAGGCCCGTAACTCCGAGGCCGACACGGCGTGAACGGAACCCTGCCTCCTTGCACTCGTTAATCGGGAAGTGGTTAACTGTAAGAATGTTATCAAGGAATCGAACGCCCGTGCGAACAGTACGCGCCATACGCTTCCAGTCAATCTCTCCCTCATCGTTCACCATATTTGCAAGGTTCAGGTGTCCCAAGCAGCAGTTGCCGTAGTTCGGAAGAACTTCTTCACCGCACGGGTTGGTTGACGGCATATGCTCGAAGTACGACACGTTGGTGTACTCGTTTGCAAAATCAATGTTAAAGATACCCGGCTCGCCGGACTCGATAGCGTTTTCGACGATACGACCCCAAAGTTCACGGGCGCGAACCTCGACCTTGCGAGCGTTCTCGAATTTATCAACCCAGTGCTTCTTGAAGAACATATCCGCACGGCCAAGAGCATCCTCTTCGTTCATGGCAATGACCTTGATGGTATCATTACCCTCCTCAGAGATGCGATCAACCTCGTATTGGTAATACTTCTGGTGGCGACCTCCAAACGTGAAGTACCACTCGTCGTCCTGCTCCACGGCCTGGACGAACCTCTTGGTGATAGCAACAGATACGTTGAAGTTGGTAAGCTCTTGGCGGTCGAGCTTCACATCAAGGAACTCAAGAAGGTCCGGGTGCGTGATGTTCAGAATCGCCATCAGTGCAGTACGACGGTTCTTTCCCGCGCGTACGTGGTTTCCGATCTCATTAATCATACGCATCACAGAAATTGATCCGGGCGCACTGTTCTTAATGTTTCCGATGTCGTTGCCTTTGGGTCGAATTTTACTAAAATTAAATCCAATACCTCCACCTCCACAGGAGATGCGATACATATCGGAAATGGTCTTACCGATAGACTCTACTGAGTCCTCAGGATCCAGTACATAGCAGTTAAGCAGGTTCTGATGATTTCTACCAGAACCAAATAGAATACGACCGCCAGGACAAAAATCTCCAGTACGGATTGTATCGTAGAATTTTTTCTCAATGGAGACTCTTTTATCATCGCTCTCTGCGCCAGCAGCGTGAGATGCTACGCGCTTTGAGCATTCTTTCCAAGACTTCTCGCCAGGGAAAGCGTACTTGTCCATAAAAATTTGGTAACCAAGACCTTCGGGTTCAAATGTGTTCATATGTGGTATCTAGTGCGGATTGCTCTTACAGAAAATTTTAGCGATTCGGTCGCCTGTACTACATAATAGCGACCGAATCCTCGGTTTTCTTCCTTATTCGGACTATAATATTGATACTATGTGGCAAACTATTCTAGAAAAAATCAAGGCGAGTATTCTCGCCTATTGGAGCCAAGTCACTTGGTTTGTGCTTGGCTGTGTTTTAGGTGTCGTCGTGCTCGGCGGACTTGTATCTTGTGTTAGCTTTGATGTAAAAGCACAAGAGACTGTTCAAGAGTGCGATGATTGTGTAGAGGATGTTAAGGCAAATCCTACACGCCGTCCTGGGAAACCCGGACAACAGGCTCCGAAGAGCCGATGAGTTTTTTGTGGGGCGCATTGGGTGCCTCCTTTGTTATTGTATGCTGTTCTATACGAAGGCATAATAAAATCCGATTACCAAACGGAATACCAAAATGAATTACTTTCATACTTACTTTGATGATCTCTGGGATTCGCTGACTACTAAAGGTCTTCCCAGAAATGTTCGTGCCAATACTTTTTCAATGCCTCCTTTCCCTCACTCAAACGTGTGGGTCTCGAAGGATACCGATACGCTTACCATGGAGTTTGCGCTTGCAGGTTATGATGAAGAGAACATCTCCGTTACTGCAAACAACAACGCCGTAACAATTCAAGCGGATCCGAAAGAGATCGAGGATGTTCTTCTCGTTCATACAGGCATCTCTCGCAAACAGATCAACTTCACACTTGCTGTTGATAAAGCGTTTGATGTTCGTAAGACGAAAACATCCTTCAAGAATGGTCTTCTTACTCTTGAGATAAAGAAAGCAAAGAGTGAGCAGTCTGTCAAGCTGATGTGATTTAGTATTATTTTATTTTTTGCCACGGTGGGATGCAATCTCATCGTGGCTTTTTTTGTGCTTAAGTGCTATATACATGGAAGCGCGAGTGCAGGGCAGGAGCGCCCAGTCGTATGAAGTTTAGCGATAATATCAAAGCAGTAGGACACCTTGAGATCATTAAGGTGCATAAGAGTACAAAAAAGGAAGAGGTTGTCTACAGTGACGACAACGTAATTTGCAGCGGGCTGGGAAGGTCGATTACACAGATGATGTCGAACATCTGTGATTACGATCCGTGTGACAAAGATCTCTCCAGCGAACCGAAAGGTTGTAAATTACAAGATTACCAGATATTAAGATTTCAAGTCGGTACTGGCGCGGACGCGGTTCCCGCGTCCGCTTCTTCAGTTAGCCTATCCCGTCCTCTTACTTTGGAGGAGTACGGACAAGCTCTCATCAGCATTGCACCTACGTCAGGCGTTCTGTATAAAACAGAAACTGATATTGTCGCGGAGCAAACCTTCTGTCGCGTGCGCGAGCAGGACGTTCTAGATAGCAAGCTCATAACAGCGTGGGTCCTTGATGAAGAGACTGCGAACGGTCAGTTGCTTGATGAAGCGGGTTTATTCGTATTCAATCCTTATCTGAAGGAAGAACCCGGTCATTTCCTTGCCGCTTACAAGCAACATACTCCTATTCAAAAAGAGAATTACTTCTCCCTGCTTTATCGGTGGTCCATTAAATTTGTATTCGAAAACGAGTACACTGTACCCCCGCCCCCTGGAACCGGAGGTGGATTTTCCTCTATCGGAGGTACTACGAGCAAGCCAGGACCCGGAGTGAGTCCTGTTGATCCTGGTTCGGACCCTGGAGTAGATCCTGTTGATCCTACCCCCGGAGGGCCTGTCGATCCTCCTGGCGCGCCCGTAAGCTTCTCTGGATTTGGAGGCGATGCTGCGTACCTTATTGAAGGTGCTACAGGAGGTTACATCGAACTCGATTGGAGCCCTGTATCGGGAGATGCGGGCGTACAGTATGTGGTAACTGGTTATCAAGTAGGAAACTCCCCAGGAGAATACATCGCGCCGGGAGAAAACTCCCCGTATGCTTACATATTCGAAACTCAAGTTCCTGTTACAGAGCTTTCGGGGTATCCCTGGTCCTACGGACTAGCTCAAAGGTTTGCAGTCAGAACTCTTTATTACGCTTCGTCAGACCCCTCACAACTACTGCACTCTGAGTGGTCTGATGAGATCACAATTACTCCTGAGCGGATTGTTGTTCCTGATGAGCCCGTCGAAAGAATTGATAATCAAATTCTAGCTAACCCTTCTCTCGCCAGCGAGGTTCAAAATTTTAACGCGGTTATTGACGGTCAGTACGCTAACTTTACCTGGACAGGCATCTCCCCTCCTGGAATATTTACAAACTACGTTATTGCGTGGCGACCTGGGGTCGCGGGTGGTCCTGGGCAGTATTTCTCATACGTTAACGTACCTTCAGGCGTGACTGAGTTTAGCGTGGGTCCGTTTCCTTATGATCCCGATTTCACATTCGCGATGCGTATCGAAGACGCTCGATTGAATGATCCTGAGGCCAATCCACCTGTTCCTTCTCAGTTCGGTCCTTGGACGGACGAAATTACTCTTGAGTGGGATAACCCGCCTCCCCCGCCCGATCCGTGGACAAGCACTCCTATCGATCCTGTGGACCCCACGGATCCTATTTTTGAACAAGCGCCTACAATCTACCCTCCCGCTAACTTTACTGCCGGGTTGGCAATTCCGAATTACGACACCATTCGATTTGAATGGGACGTTGTAAATACAACAACCTACCCAATGGTAACAGGGTATGAGATATCTGCCATCGTCAATCCTGGAGAGGTGAATGAGTTTAGTCGATTTGTAGATGAGATAGATGTTACGGATACTTCTATTGATCTTCCCATAAATGCAGTTGGCGTTACCGTACAAGCGTATATTCGTTCTGCGGGAGTCTACAACGATGAGATTTACTACAGCGATTGGAGTCCCCCCGCAACCGCTACAACTACCGATCCGCCCGCAGCGGATCCCATGAACCCTGCAACCATTGTGTCTGCTAAATCCTATACAAACACCACGATCAATATCGAGTGGCTACAGTATCCGGGTGACATCTCAGGCTACAACTTATTCTATACGTCAAGTCTAGGTACTACACCTAACACCCTGTTCGCAGAAATTACTAATCCTAACAAAACTAATCACAGGTGGCAAAACCCTCCTGGGCCTATTCAAGGTGTAGACTTGGAGTTTGCAGTACAGGCGGTGTCTTCTACGGGTGCTGTTTCTCCTCTTTCCGCAGTTTCTATCACATCTGGTATCATCGACGGGGATTGGTCGAATTTCGTTTCGGGAACTTTTGACGGGGAGTCTGATCTACCTTCAGGATATAAGGTTCCAGGAGCTACGTTTGATTATCTTATCGATATGACGGACACGGACAAGTGGAGAGTACCTTCTACCAAAGGTGCGATGCACGCTGCGGCAAATTACTACAGATACCGAGTAGACTTGCCTTCAAACCACCCCGAATATATTCGAAGATTAAACGAGGTTAGCATTGGCGTCATTCTACCTGCTGAGACTGTGAATGGTCTGTTAAAATTCACCGGATACCCTTCCAATATTGATTCCTACGGGTCAGGTATTCCTGTGGAGAGATGTTACTTCGACCTCTCTTCTCATGCTCCTGGGGGGACCGGAATCTCTGTAGTTGATCTGCATTTTGTGGCGCCTTGGTGTACAAATGATATTAACGATGATTTAGAGACTGCCGAGCAGAAGGTGCGAGATAACCCGGACACTCAATGTAACTGGACCTACAAGAGAACTTTCAAAGTTACTCCCGCTGAGGCGAACGGACAGTTGTTAGAGGGAATGGCCTTTGGCCCGGCTGGGCAATTCTCAGATATAGAGATTCCTTCTTACGCTTACAGTAACGTAAGGGGTTCAATGCATTTCTGGTGCTTCGATGTAGAAGTTGCTACGGAGTTAGGTATTCGAGTAGGAGCTTCAAACAATGCGAGTCAGCAGCAGTACAGTAACGGATTCTCTACACAATTCCACCTAATGAAACTCCATCAAGATGGAGTGTCTCCCAGAGCCCGAAGTGTTTCGAATCGTCCTGAGGGAGAACCCTTGAATCTTGAAGACGGGACCTCGATGTCAATCATAGGTTCCTACGGGTTTGACTGTAAATTCTCAGACATTAGCATTCTTGGGGCGTACATAGATCTTCCTTATCAAAGAAATTCCGCTATCAGTTCGTTCTACAATCATCGTGCGGATCGAGCTTTCAGGAACATTAAATTCCGTCGCGCGGGCGGGGCGGCGATAGAGTTGGTCAATTCAGCACCTCCCGAACCTTTAAATAACAATCAGTCTGAAAGCGCGATGCCGCTAGTACCTAACGTGTCTGGAACGACACAGCTTAGTGGTCTTCGGCACTGGGATTCCGATAGCTCTCTTTCCGGTAACTTATGTCGTAACTTCGCCAAGGCTCAAGCCCACATTGTCGTAAAGAGTTATCAAGATGATGTCGTAATGACCGATTGCAAGTTCATCGAAACCAGAGACGATGATACTGCGGAGGAGTACATCTGGCCTCCTGGCGTAACCTCTGGGGATATCGTAGCTGCTGATATTAACGACGGTCCCTTCTCTCGTACGTTCCCTGCGATTCTATGGGGTCACGGTGAAAACTCCAGACCTCCTACTTATGGCTCCAGCTATCCTCAAGAAAATTATGTTCAAGGTCAGCTTACTATGCGAGACTGTCTATTCTATTCGAAGAAGTTGACAGATCCTATCGTTAAGTTCGATAGTGGACCTAACTTTGATATCAGTGGTTGTGGCTTCTTCACAGCCGCCTCAGGAGCCGATGTAACGCAGTACGAAGTTCCCTTCGATCAGAATGCGGGAACTGCGTCAGAGACGCTTACAGGCGCTTCTGTGAACCTTGTAGAGGTTGCCACGAACGGTAATGATGCTAGATCTACTGCACTCACAGTAGGTGCGTTTAACTGGCGAGATAACTGTACGGCGGCTCATGTTACGGATCTTACTGGAGTTTATGGTGTAGCTGCTGGGGACATCGGCGGTGCGCCTGAGTTGCAGTTAGCAAACTACAATGCTTCCGGTAGCCCGACTTCAGGCACAATTACTTTCTCCGACTTCATTGGCGAAGTGGGTCAGTACGAAGGACAGATGCCATCAGACCTGATTATCGGGACAGAAGATCCTAGAGAAGAAGAACCTCCCCCGCCCGAAGGTCTTATCGATGCCATCGCTCTTCTACAAGCTAATGCTTCAGAGGATATAATGAAACATGCTCGGGTAAACGAGCTAAAAGCGCAGCCTTTTGGGGGCACGGGCCGAGATGATAAGAGAACTGTTACTCAATTTTTTGCAGCCGCCCCCGGCTACTTTGCACATCATGATACAGGTTATACTGGTTACTCACAAACGGACTTCCTTATTGTGGGAGAAACTGGTCCTGGTTATCTTCACGGTGCGGGCACTGTTCGACTCGGGTTTTGGGGCGGTGGAGGTAAATTCGGAAACAACCAAGCGTCACTTGCACAAGCGGCGGATAGGATCGAAGGCGGTGCCGATGGTCCTCTTCACCAAAGCACTTACGACCCTAACCTCGCGGGTGCCCAGTACGTAGGACCAAACATTAGAAGTATGCCTCCGGGTGCTGTGGGGAACACCCATTTACACGTAACAGCGAACAGCAGCGGGCTAGACCTTGTTTACAGAGATC
>Ga0129348_1000855_pt1 | contig 11153 bp, 8 predicted proteins | sample CPBDNA_4_FD_94424 | JGI IMG/M metagenome (GOLD analysis project Ga0129348, IMG submission 94424) | Freshwater to marine salinity gradient microbial communities from Chesapeake Bay, USA - CPBay_Sum_27_0.8_DNA | ecosystem: Environmental > Aquatic > Marine > Coastal | place: USA: Chesapeake Bay...
AATATGCTATGATCCTGACCATGCGGATTCTGCGCTGTACCGGTTTTTCCGCATTGAATTATGTTTTCCAATTTCATGGACCTTGCCGTGCCCGTTTCAAATACGTCTAGCATTCCATCAATGACAGTCTCAAAATGTTTACTTTCTATAGTGGTGTATTTAGGAATAGTAAATGCGCTATCTAACTTCCTTCCTTCAATATGCTTTACAATGTGGGGCGTGTAATAGTATCCGTGATTTGCAATGGCAGCCGTCATGTTAGCCAATTGAATGGGTGTAGCTAGTAATTCTCCTTGCCCAATGCCATTGCTTACGGAAGTGGCTCCCTTCCATGAGGTATAGCCTAAAAAGTCATCGTAGAAAGAAACATCAGGTACCAGTCCTTTTTTTCCTGTGGGTAAATCATTTCCCAGATACTTTCCTAAACCAAAACTTTTTACATGGTCAGACCAATTCTGCATTCCTTCCCTTGAATTAGCCCCTTTGTCAATAGTGCGTTGGTATACTGAACAGAAGTAGCTATTGCAACTCTCAGAAATAGCCTTGCGTAAATCCAATGCACCACCCTTACAATGGCATGAGACTGTCACAGAACCATAGTGCCAACCGTGTCTACAAGTTAAAGTAGTTTGTGGTGATATTACGCCTTCTTGCAGTCCAATCAATGCGCCTAGAAGTTTAAATGGAGATCCTGGAGGATATTCGGCTAGAATACCACGATCAAAAAGAGGTTTGTTGATGCTGTCGTAATACAGTGTTGTATAATTCCTACTGCGTAATCTGCCCACCAATTCATTTGGATTATAATTAGGCGAGGTAACTAAAGCTAGGATTTCTCCCGTAGCAGGCTCAATTGCTACTATACTTCCTCTTTTGCCCTTCATTAATTGTTCTCCGTAAAGCTGAAGATCTAAATCAATGGTGCTGATGATATCCTTGCCTGCTTTTGGTAAAACATCATGCTTTCCGTTTTTCCAAATCCCTATTCTTCTGTTTCTATGGTCAACAGTATAAAAGCGTTTACCATGTTTCCCTTTAAGCACAGCTTCATAACTTTTGTCAATGCCGCTCTTACCGGCAAGATCACCACTGGAATAGCCTTCGTTTGCATTTATGAATTCGGTATTTACTTCGCCAATAAATCCAACTACGTTGGCGGCACCTGCCTTTGGATAGTTTCGTAAAATTCTTTTTTGAGAATAAAAACCGGCGAATTTTTGCAGCTCTGTATTGATCATAGCATACTTTTCTTTTGGGAGCATTTTCATAAACATGCTGCTTCGGAAATAGCTATATTTCTTTGCTTTGATTAACCTATTAGAGATATCATCGGTAGTTAGATTTAATAGCTTGGCCAACTTAACCGTATCCAAGTTTTTTACTAGATAGGGGCTAACCATTAAATCATAAGTAGGACTGTTGCCTACAAGTAATTCTTTGTTGCGATCATATATGTAACCTCTTGGCGCATATAGTTTTTCTGCTTGAGTGGCATTTCGCTCTGCTCGCGCAGCATATTCATCATTCTGTATTTGAATATTGTAAAGACGAGCACTAAACACTAGTACGATTACCAGAATTACCGAGAAAAATACGGCCTTATGCTGCATAGCGTTTGGACAAGAGTAAATGTATGATGGTCAATAACCCAACAGTGCTGAGGGTTGAAACCAAGATACGAAGTCCAAGTGCAGAAAATTGAGAAAATCCACTGTTTTCTACAGAAAATAATACACCATGATGAACGAGTACAATTATGGAAGCTACAGGTAGGAATTTAGCTAGTGTAAGTGAACTGAGCGTATCGGTTGAGTTTTCTTCTTTAAATCCATAAAGGAAATTTTCCACCGAAGGTTTTGCTGCGACCGTAAGCAAACAAGCAATAGTATGTGAACCGCCACTTTGTTCTAGACTGTCCAAAATAGAACCGATCACAAAGGCGATAATATAAGTGGTGGCTTTGGAAGTTCGAAAAGGAATAATGAAAAAGGCCCACAGATAAATATAAGGGTTGCCAAATTCCGTCAATGGTAAATCTTGAATCAGTAACCATTGTATGCCTATAGTTACTATTGCTATTCCTATGATGCGTAGAACATTCATTCAATGATTGATCTTAAGGTATCCACTTCCGTTTTATCCTTGAAACGGCAGACATAAATCCAGTTTAAGCTGGTAAAGTCTGAAATTAAATCTACTTCAGCATCCCAGCTTAGGTCTTCTTCACTTTGAGTGGCACTGGTAACAATTCCAGTTAAAACCGGCGGAGCAACTTCTAATCGAGTAAAAGAATACACGCTATCACCTGGTACCGGTTGGTATTCGCGTTCAATATCTTCAAGAATGGCAAATCCTGTTTTACCAGACCAACTTAATTGCCCCAGACCTTTGCCATTAATGCGTGCTCCAATATCACCTTTGGTATGAATAAATGGAAGAACATAGGCATAATTAGGCGTGCTTTCAATGACTGTTCCAATCCAACCGTTTCCATTGATTACTCCCATGCCAGGATGAATGCCAAGCTTTTTACCTTCATTGATAAGGATGTAATTGTTCTTTTTTCTGTACGAGTAATCGACTACTCGAGCGGGAATAAAATCATAGGAGCTCATTGCAGTGAATTCGGGTGCATTTGAATGCTTAAGAGCGGCTCGTAATGAGGCGTTTTCCCTTGCTAATTCCTCATTGATTTCATCAAGCTTCCAATAGGACTTCCAATGGTTCGTTAGTTTTGAAAATTTTGCACTGGTTTGTGTTCCAAATGAATTGAGCCAATGTTCGGAAACCTGATTTTTTAGAGAATGGCGAACCACTGCGAGCAATAGCAGAGCCAAGAGCAACAGATTATTGCGATACCTCGTTAAAAAGAGTACCAGTTGCTGCATAGGGTACTGTTAGTTCTCTAGAACTGTTTTGAAATGTTCAATGTTTTTTAGAACTACACCTGTTCCTCGGACAACTGCTCTCAAAGGATCTTCAGCAACATATACCGGTAGGTCTGTTTTCAATGAGATTCGTTTATCTAATCCGCGTAACATAGATCCTCCACCCGCTAGATAGATTCCGCTATTGAAAATATCAGCAGCTAATTCTGGAGGTGTATTGCTTAATGCCTCCATAATAGCGTCTTCAATGCGAGTAATACTTTTTTCGAGTGCGCGGCTTACTTCTCCATGGGTGACGCTCACTTGTTTTGGCTTACCGGTTAAAAGATCTCGTCCTTGTACTTGGAAAGGTTCAGGAGCGTCGTCTAATTCTTCCATAGCGGCGCCAACAGAAATCTTAATGTTTTCAGCAGTTCTTTCTCCTACAAACAGATTGTGCTGAGTGCGCATATAATTAGCAATATCATTGGTGAAGACATCCCCTGCAACTTTGATTGATTTGTCACATACAATTCCTCCCATAGCAAGGACGGCAATTTCCGTGGTTCCACCACCTATGTCAATAATCATGTTGCCCTTTGGCTCAAGAATATTTACTCCAATACCCACAGCAGCAGCCATTGGTTCGTGAATTAAGTACACTTCTTTTGCGTTGGCGTGTTCTGCTGAGTCTCTAACGGCACGTTTTTCAACTTCAGTAATGCCTGAAGGAATACAGATGACCATTCTAAGGCTCGGTGGAAAAAGTCTTTTCTTGAAGGAAGGGATATTCTTGATTAGTTCTCGAATCATGTATTCTGATGCTTCGAAATCAGCAATTACTCCATCCTTTAATGGACGGATTGTTTTGATGTTTTCGTGCGTCTTCCCATGCATTTGACGCGCTTCCTTACCCACGGCAATAATTTGCCCTGTTCTTCTGTCCATTGCGACAATAGATGGTGAGTCAATCACCACTTTGTCTTGATATGTGATTAGCGTATTGGCCGTACCCAAGTCAATCGCTATATCTTCTGTCATGAAACTTAACCAACCCATGCTCTCAAGGTAAGAAAAATTAGTGTTTGAAGTGACGAATTCCTGTAGTCACCATTGCTATTTTATTATCATCACAATACGCGATACTTTCCTTATCACGAATTGACCCTCCAGGTTGAATCACGCAAGTAATTCCAGCCTTGTGCGCAATCTCCACACAATCAGGAAATGGGAAGAATGCGTCTGAAGCCATTGCGGCTCCATTTAAATCAAATCCAAAACGGTTCGCCTTGTCTATGGCTTGATTCAGCGCATCTACTCTGGAGGTTTGTCCTGTTCCAGACGCTAAAAGTTGCCCCGTCTTCGCCAAAACAATTGTGTTTGACTTTGTATGCTTACAGATTTTTGCAGCGAAGAGTAAATCATTTATTTGCTCTTGATTTGGAGCCACATCAGTAACCGTATTCATATTATGTTCACTGTCTGTATCAGCATCTCGTGCCTGAACTAATACGCCATTGAGTGCGGTGCGCACGTTGTAGGACGGAATATGGAAATCTTTTAAAATGAGAAGCACTCGATTCTTTTTACTCTTCAAAATTTCAAGCGCGTCCTTTTCGAATTCCGGTGCCATCAAAACTTCAAAGAAAAGAGAATTCATCTTCTCTGCGGTTTCCTTATCTACTGCTCTATTCACTGCAATCACGCCGCCAAAAGCGCTCACGGGATCAGCGGCAAGAGCGTCATCCCATGCCTGAGCTAATGTGTCTCTAGTAGCTAGGCCACAAGCATTATTATGCTTGATGATTGCAACTGTAGTATCCTCAAATTCTCTAATTAGATTGACTGTGGCATCAATGTCAAGAAGGTTGTTGTAGCTCAATGGCTTTCCATGAATTTGTTCCAATGCGTCATCTAAATTGCCAAAGAATGCCGCCTCTTGATGCGGATTTTCTCCATATCGTAATGTGCTCTTTTGTCTGCCGCTGAGTTTCAGGTCAATTCGATCACCTGCGAAGTATCTATAAATCGCAGTATCATAATTGCTGCTTTCATCAAATGCTTCCAAAGCATACCTTCTGCGAATGTCTAGTGTTGGCCCCTCTGTACTTTTCAAAACTTCAAGAGCGTCATCGTATTGATTTCTATTTGAAATTATCCAACAATCCTTGAAATTTTTGGCTGCAGCACGTATCAATGAGATACCGCCAATATCAATCTTTTCTATTATTTCCTCTTCAACCGCCCCTGACGCTACCGTTTCCTCAAAAGGGTACAAGTCAACAATGACCAAGTCAAAATACGGGATTTCAAAGTCCTTCATTTGTGATTGATCGCCTTCGTTATCTCTTCTCGCAAGAATTCCACCAAATACCTTTGGGTGAAGTGTTTTTACGCGACCGCCCAAAATTGACGGATAAGATGTAAGGTCTTCTACGCGTTCTACTTTGATACCTCGTTCTTCAATGAATGCCTGTGTGCCACCCGTTGAATAAATTGTAGTGTTATTTGCACTTAAGCTGTCCACAATAGGGCCAAGACCCTCCTTATGATAAACCGAAATAAGGGCGTTTTTGATGCGCATATCCTGATTTGATGTAGTGTGTAGAATGAGAAAGTTCAAAAGTAGTATAAATGATGCCTTTTTATGTGCTTTTCTGAGTAATTTTGATAGAAACCTACTACCTAGTGATTGTTCTTCTTCGTCTTATTAAAGAAAGTTTATTATTTGCTGTTATATCGTTGACAGTGAATAAGTTGAGAACATTCCTTTCTCTTCTGGGTATTACCATTGGAATCTTTGCAATCATCTTGGTTTATTCTATAGTTGATTCGCTCGAAAAAAATATAAGAGATAGTGTTAGTCAGTTAGGTGATAATGTTGTCTATGTCCAAAAATGGCCTTGGGGTGGCGGGGGTGAATACGCTTGGTGGAAGTATCTCAACAGGCCAGTGCCCTTGAGTAAGGAAAGCAATCTTTTAAGGAAACGAAGCCAATTAGCGGAAAATATAGCTTTTGGAACTTCTTTGGGCGGAGCCACTGCAAAAAGAAACGGTATGGATGCGGGAGGTGTAGAAGTCTTAGGCATTACTTATGAATACAATCAGATTTGGGATTTTGAATTGGAATCGGGTCGTTATTTCACCGAGAATGAAATGAACGGAGGAAAACCATACTGTATAATCGGCGCGAATCTGAAAGATGGACTATTCACCACCGGCGAAAATCCAATTGGCCAACAGATTTCTATACGAGGTCAAAAACTTATTGTCATTGGTGTTTTTGAAAAAGTAGGTGAAAGTTTAGTAGGCCAGAGTTATGACAATATGGTATTGGTTCCATTCAAGTTTGTAAGAACGGTAGTCAATACAGATCGCAATGATGGAAATTTAATTATGGTGAGTGCCAAGGAGGGGATTAGTTTGGCTCAATTGAAGGACGAGCTCACTGGAATCATGCGTTCCATCAGACGACTGCGTCCTGGTGCAGATGATAATTTTGCCTTAAATGATCCCTCATTAATTTCTAACCAGCTTGATGGACTATTTGGCGTACTTGGTCTTGTTGGAACTGTCATTGGCGGCTTTTCCATTCTAGTGGGGGGCTTTGGTATTGCTAACATTATGTTCGTTAGCGTGAGAGAGCGCACAAATGAAATTGGTATTCAAAAGGCTCTAGGCGCCAAAAACTTTACGGTGTTGATTCAATTTTTAACAGAAAGTATTGTGCTCTGTCTTATAGGAGGTGCAGCAGGTCTATTCCTTGTATACGTGGGAGCATTTGCCGCCGCTAGGATATTTGAATTTGATATTTTTTTAAGTACCAAAAACATCGTGGTAGGTCTTGTGCTGAGCGGGGCTATTGGACTCATATCAGGGTTTATCCCCGCTTGGATGGCCTCAAGATTAGATCCCGTTGAGGCAATAAGAATGCAAGTCTAGAGTCTATTTGCGACAAATTCAGCCACTCTTTCTAATAACTCATGGTCTTCTGTTGTAAAAGGGTCTAGTTGATGTGAATCAATATCAATCTGTCCAATGAGTTTATCGTTTGCGTATATGGGAACAACAATTTCACTTTTTGTTGCCAAACTGCAGGCTAAATAATTATCCTGGGCATTTACATCCGGTACTTCAAAGGTTTTCCCGCTCAAGGCAACTTGACCACATATTCCTTTTCCATATGGAATAATACTATGGTCTGTGAATGCACCAACATAGGGGCCTATTTCAAGTTGCTGCTTTTCTTCATTCATGAAATAAAACCCTGTCCAATTATAGTAGCTAACATTTTTATCCAGCCAGCTAACCAGATTTTGTTGCAGTTCAGTTCCTTCTAAATGATCGAATTCAAGAAGTTCATTTAACAACCTTTTGAGTGGAATCGACTTCATCTGATAGTTTTTGTTGATAGAAAACCTCTTTCAATGAGTGAAAGTTGCATGGTTATTGTTAAACAAGTGCGAAATTAGTTCTGTTAAGCAAGTGTAACGCTTTATTACAAAACCCAAAACTATTCTACATGAGAAAACATTTAATCTCATTGATTTTTTTGTTGGGGAGTCTAACCGCTTTTGGTCAAAGTACGACCACACCAACTATAAGCCTACAGGCGTGTCAGAAAGACACCTTGGTAATGGCTTTCGACATTACCTCACCTTACAATATTGGAAATTTATTTTCGGTAGAAATAAGCGATAATACTGGGAATTTCACAGGAAATATTGTTTCTATGAATCCACTCGTTGCTTTTGGAGTAAGTACAGGGAATGAAATAGATGTCTTAATACCGGAAAACATCACTCAAGGGGTTTATAAGTTCCGTTTAATTTCATCAAATCCAGTAGTCATTTCGGACACCATTGAAAATGTAATCATTGGAGCAAATCCAACAACTGGATTTACGGCATTCAATTGGTTTGACAAGGCGGGATCACTGACTTTCTGTGAAGGAGATACCGCATTACTCGTTGCAAATCAAGCGCCTCCTGGTCAGAGCTATTCGTATCAATGGCTCAGTGGCGGCGCAAGTTTAGCGGGTGAAACCAATGATACGTTGGAGGTGGTGATATCCGGTACTTACGCTGTTGAGGTTAGTTCAAATCTTTGTGATGCAGAATCTAACGATACTATAGTGAATTCATATTCCCCTCCAGCAGAGTTCTTTGCAAATAACGGAGCGGGTATCAGCTTTATTGGAAACGACTCCATTCAAATGTGTGAAGGAACAGTAGCAACCTTTGAACATTTTGCTTTCCCTTCGCCGGGCATTTTGAACTATGAATACAGATGGCTTAAGGCAGATAGTTTGGATGTATTTGGAGATACCGTTTGGTATTACACAGGAGATACAACGTCCATGGTGGATGTGAATAGCGAGAGCCAATGGTTTCTTGAAGTAACTTCAGTACCCGGTGGTTGTGTTGATACTTCAAATGCATTCTGGGTATTTGTTGATACAGTCCCAAAATCAGATGTGGTCAACCTAGCTTGGCCAGGCCAGGCATTACCTAGTACTACGTTATGTTTAACAGATTCAACATTGTTGACGGCCACTGATACGGTCCTCAACGATACGTGGGAATATCAATGGCAAATTGCATATCCCTCTGGTAGCGCAAATTGGCTGAACCTTCTTAATGACACCCTTCCTTGGCTGACTGTTGATACATCCATTGTCGCAGATACTGCTGATTATCGTTTGAGAATTATTAACGAAACTTGTGAATACACTACCAATGAGACCACGGTAAACTTTGTTCCTTTCCCAACCATTTCAATTCTTCCGAATGATTCTTTAGGGATTTGTGTTTATGACAGTGTTTTGGTTTCTCTCCAAAGTAATGCGTTAAACTTTGCCTGGAATGGTGGGATTTTTGTTGGAAAACAGAATTTTATCAGTGTACCAGGTCAATACATTGTTGAGGCGTTTGGGGTAAATCAGTGTAGAACAGTAGATACCTTTGATATCTACAACTATACAGTAGTTGCCACAGCTTCTGCTTCTCCTCAAGTAATTAGCCCAGGGGAGACTACCACTTTGAGTTCTTCAGGAGGGACAAGTTATTATTGGTATGCAGATGCGCCCTCTTATTATAGTAACCAATTGGGGGAATCTACTTTAGCCATTCCATCTACGGATACCATCACGTACTTTATACAGGTAGAGGATATCAACGGTTGTACGGACACAGCCAGTGTTCAGGTTTTTGTTTCTGAACAAGATACCAACGTGATTAATGCAGGTATTTATGGAAACCTACAGAATGTAATCACGCCAAACGGGGACGGTAAAAATGATGTTCTTGATTTGAGCGGAGTTACGGACGGTGACGATTGTGAATTTACGGTATATACCCGCTGGGGAACCCCCGTATACAATCGGGAAGTGTACAACAATTCTTGGGGCGGAACCACTGACGGTGGCTCGCAGCTGGGTGATGGAACTTATTATTACGTGTTGACCCATGACAATAAAATAAGGGTTAAGGCGGCCGTAACCATTTTAAACAATTTCTAATCATGAGAAAGCAATTCATAGTACTCGCAGCATTTTTGGTTGGAATTGTGAATGTAAATGCACAGCAATTACCACTAATATCAAGCTATTTAAACACGTCTTATTTATTTAACCCTGCATTTAGCGGGATAGAAGGCAAGACAGAAATATCCGTATTGAATCGCAGGCAATGGACCAATATTCAAGGTGCACCGGAAACGCAATTCATGGCATTCAACGGTAATCGTGACGACTTAAAGTTCGGCTACAGCGGTTATGCCTTTAATGATGCTACGGATATAGTCAGTAGATCAGGTTTTTATGGATCTTACGCATGGCATGTAAAATTCACAGACGAAAATTCCCTGAGCTTGGGCCTTGGAGCAGGTTATGTCAATAACAGTATCAATTCTTCTGGTATTCGTGTACCCGACGAATTAGATCCTGTGTTGTACTCGCAATTGAGCAGCGCGAAATTTGATTTGAATTTTGGTTTTAATCTTCAGTTTGGGGATTTTAACATAGGTGCGGCAGTTCCAAATCTATTGGCACCTAAGGTGGATTTTGGAGATAATTTCAATAGTCCTTATCAATACCATTACATGCGCCATTATGTGGTCAATACACAATACAATGTGCAAATGCAGAAAGGTCTCATGACCTTGAGTCCTTTTGTCACTGTTCGTGCAAATGAAGTTACCATTCCACAGGTAGATGCGGGTTTGATGTTTAATCACAAAGAATACTTCTACGTGGGTGCAGCATACCGTTCATCTTATGCGGTAACGAGTAATGCCGGTGTTCACGTGACCGAAAACATCAGTCTTGGTTATGCCTACGATTTTTCATTGAATACCTATGGATTTGCATTAGGAAATTCGCATGAGTTTATGCTTCGTTACACTTTTGGAGAAAGTAAGAAGGACAAACGACTAGAGAATGAGATCAAGAAATTGAAAGATCGTCAAAGGCGTCAGTCAGGTGATTTAGAGGACTTATTGAATGATCGATTGGATGAGTTCAAAGATGAAATTACTGAACAGCAGAAGTCGTTGTTTGATGCGGAAAAAGAGGCAATGAAAGGCGAGCTCAGTGAAGCAGCAGCACAAGCCGCCGCAGATGCAGCAGCTAATACTCAAGCATCTGGAGTAAATGGCGGAAACAATACAGGGGTAAATTCTGCAATGAATGGTGACGGCTTAAACACAGACTTAGGAAACAACGCTAGTGGAAACACTTATCCTCAAACGCCTCAAGGTTCAGGAAATGTAAACTCCTCAATTAAAGGTTACGATTCCAATCAATATGCAGGAAATGTTCAAGCAGGATCAAAAGGATTTTATGTCACTGCAGGCGTATTTGGTTCGCGAAACAATGCTGCCAAACTCCAAAATAAGTTGCGTACTCAGGGAGTAGGGTCAGATATATTCCAAGATCCTAATAACAGTATGTACTATGTATTCTTGTTAAAGTTTAACAATTACGATGCTGCGAATCAAGCACGTACTTCAAATTTTAACGGTCAATACAACGGTAAGCTTTGGATTAAGGTGATGTAAATACATCACCCTTGAAATAAAAAGCCCCGCACCTTCATGAGGTGCGGGGCTTTTTATTGGAACGGTTTTTCACTGAGCATGAACTATGAATCACGGCCTGGAAAAATTAAATCTTCGTTTTTCAATTTAGCTTGTTTCTCTACATTTCCTCCACTTAATATGCGCTCCGCTTGAGAAAGGTGCCTTCCAATATGAGGTATGAGCATCTCCAATGCTGTTATAGATTTA
>Ga0129348_1000860_pt1 | contig 11139 bp, 7 predicted proteins | sample CPBDNA_4_FD_94424 | JGI IMG/M metagenome (GOLD analysis project Ga0129348, IMG submission 94424) | Freshwater to marine salinity gradient microbial communities from Chesapeake Bay, USA - CPBay_Sum_27_0.8_DNA | ecosystem: Environmental > Aquatic > Marine > Coastal | place: USA: Chesapeake Bay...
AAACACAAAAAAGAACAAAGAAAACAAATGCTAGAAGGTAAACGTCCTGCGGAGTGTAGTTTTTGTTGGGATATAGAAGATGCAGGAAATATAAGTGATCGAGCATACAGAAGTCAAGACGTTTATGAACCAGGATTAATAGAAGAAGCAATACGAGATGGATTTGAAGGCAATCCTGTGCCTCGATATGTAGAAGTTAATTTTAATCAAGCCTGTAATTTAAAATGTTCGTATTGTTCTCCTCACTTGTCAACAGAATGGCATAAAGAAGTTAAGAAACACGGAGCATATGAATTAGCAGACCGCAAACATAATGACCCACAATGGTCAATGCTGAATGACATAGATAATTCACCGGATAGTCCTTATGTCAAAGCATTTTGGGAATGGTTCCCTACGGTATATCCTAAATTAAAAACCTTTCGTATGACCGGCGGCGAACCACTAATGGATAAAAATACTTTTAAAGTGTTCGATTACGTAAAAAATAATCCCAGCGACAAATTACATTTAAGTATCACAAGTAACTGCGCCCCTCCAAAAAATCAATGGCAAAAATTTATTGATGATTTAAAAGAGATAACAGATAAAGATGCAGTTGACCATTTCTTATTGTATTGTAGTCTTGATAGTTGGGGAGAGCAAGCAGAGTATATTAGACACGGATTAGACTTTGACAAATTGTATACAAACGTAACACAATACTTACGTGAAAGTCAAAAGCACAGTTTGACTTTTATTATTACAGCAAATTTATTAAGTCTTCCGGGTTGGCTAAATTACATAAAAAATATACACAAATTACGTTGTGAATATAATACAGATAGACAATTAATTTGGTTTGATACTCCTATGTTACATGACCCAAAGTGGATGAGTATGAAACTTGCAACAAAAGAAATGTTACAACCACTTTTAGACAGCATAGATTTTATGGAAGCAAACAGAGAAACCGTAAACAATAGATTTAAAGGCTTTAAAGATTATGAAGTTGACAAAGTCAGACGACTGTATGACTGGGCTAGCCAACCATTAAATATACAAGAAGAAGTAATTGCTAAGAAAAACTTTTATCTTTACTTTACAGAACACGATAAGAGGCGCAATACAAATTTTAACAACACGTTCCCAACTTTGACTAGTTTTATGAACGAATGCAAAGGATTAACTAATGGCTGATAAGTATTTAGATCACGTAGCAAAAACCAGAGACAAACTCAATGAAGTAGGTCCCGGCTTTTGTGCGATGAAATGGCTCAACGAAACATTGTATTTACAAAGCGGTGACAATCACAGTTGTTACCACCCTAGGCCGCATCACATTCCTCTTGTTGAAATACAAGATAATCCTAGTGCGTTGCACAATACCAAGTTTAAAAAACAACAGCGTAAGACAATGTTAGAAGGTGGAAGACCTGATGAATGTTACTATTGTTGGAATATAGAAGATTTACCCGGAGAGCATTTTTCTGATAGAATGTTTCATAGTGCTAGTGACTGGGTAAAAGACGACATTGATGTTATTAAGAAGATGCCATGGGACGCAGATATTAATCCAAGATATCTAGAGCTTAGTTTCGGCAATGGCTGTAATTTTAAATGTGGGTATTGCTGTCCTCAGGCTAGTAGTTTGTGGGTTGACGAAGTTAAAAAACACGGTAACTATGATATTACATACAATCAATACGGAATTGATTTTTTAGAAAACGGAAACTTTTATAACGACGAAGATGAAAATCCTTACGTGGATGCATTTTGGAAATGGTGGCCTAGTTTGAAAAATGATTTACGTATATTACGTTTAACCGGCGGAGAACCATTACTTAACACAAACACAATGAAAATGTTTGATTTATAGACAAAGAGCCAGCACCAGAATTAGAAATTAACATGAACAGTAACTTAGGAGTTACAAACCGACGTGTAAAACAGTTTAGTGAAAAAGTTGCAAAGTTATTAAAAGAAGGTAAAATAAAAAGTTTTAGACTTTACACTAGTATTGATAGTTGGGGACCACAAGCAGAATATATGAGAAGAGGGCTTGACTGTAAAGTATGGGAGCAAAATCTTGATACATACCTAACAATAACAGGTGCAAGAACAAGTTTAATGATAACTTATAATGTTCTCGTTGTTGCTTACTTTAGACAATTATTAGAAAAAATTGAAGAATTACGTAAAAAGTACAACACTGATGACGGCGTTCAGCGAATAGACATTGACACACCATATTTAAAAGAACCTCCGCACTGGATGATGAATATATTGCCTTTAGAGTATGGAAAATATTTAGACGATGATTTACAATATATAAAAGACAATATCCGTACAGATCGTAACGATCTTACAAAATTTCATGAATATGAATATGAAAAATATAAAAGGGTTCGTGATTATTTTTATGAAGGCGGTCAAAAAATTACAGATGATTTGCGAGAACGCGGTCGAAGAGATTTTTATGTCTTTTTTAATGAATATGATAAACGTAGCGATTTAGATTTTGCTAAAACATTTCCTAGGTATTCTGAATTTATGAAACTATGTAAAGAAACCTATGAGCAATACAAGCCTTAATATTTTATATCATCCCAGTCTTTTTTTAAACGGACAAACTCGACCTGTAAGTGACCCTGGGTCTTTTTGTGCTTTTTTAAATATATTAAATATTCCGTATAAAATAAAACAGTACAATCCTAAAAAAGATAAAAACGGAATTTTATATTGCAATTTTACCTTTTCTAACAAAGCCAATAACAAACTAGTAGACTTTAATGATTTCAAAGATTTGTTAAAAATAGCTGCCGGCACAAACATACAATTATTGCTGTGGCAACCATATGAAAGTTTTGGTCATTTTAATCCACAATTTAGAGAAAAATGGAACGCAAATTTAAAAATTTTAAATGATGTAGGATTTGCTCCTCAAAGAATACTTTATGTGTCTGGAGATATTTTATGTAAAGATACTTCAAGTGTAAATTATAATAATATGAGAAGAATTGGTGTTGACGCATTTCCTTTTGTGACAGCACAAAGATATGCAAAAGTACCGCTTAGATCAATTAACCCTAATAAAAAAACTAAAAAGTTTCTGTGTTTAAATAAATTACCTCGGGTTCATAGATCTGTACTGTACTACTACCTTACAAAATATAATTTAATAGATTCTAGTATAGTAAGTTGGACCGACAAATACGAAAAATTAAGTCTCGATGATGTAAAAGCATTTACATTTGATGATTCTAGAATAGACAAAGTAAACACCCTACCAACAATAAAATTAGACAATGATATAGGACCAAATAGAGGATATCAAGATTTAACTTGGTACGATAATACTGTTTTTAGTCTTGTAACTGAAACTACTGTAGATGAAAATTCTTTATTTTTAACAGAAAAAATCTATAAACCTATAATGATAGGACACCCGTTTGTTATTTGGGGAAATCCTGGAACATTAGAATACCTTAGATCAGAAGGATACCAAACTTTTCCAGAACTGTTTGACGAAAGTTATGATATTGAAGAAAATCATGCTAAAAGATTAGAAAAAATTATAAAAATTTGTAAAGATACTCCAATTACAGAATGGAGCGATTCTGTTATAGAAAAAATAGAACATAATAAAAAACACTTTAGTACGCAATGGCGAATGAAGTTTGTTAACCTGACTCAAAATGTAGTTACAGAACTTCTCAGTTATCAAAATAATAAAAACCACCCCAAATAAATATGTAAAATAGGTAAATGTATAATGAATATAGGATTTATTGGCCTCGGCAAACTTGGTTTGCCCTGTGCAGAAGAAATAGCAAAAAAAGGTCACAATGTAAAAGGCTTTGATACAGCTAATATACAAAGCGACATTGTTGATGTTCAAACTAATATAAAAGACTGTGTTAAAGATTGTGACATAGTGTTTGTTGCAGTTCCTACACCACACGACCCGGCATACGACGGTAGTCTGCCTAGCACCGATCTTCCGCCAAAAGATTTTGATTATTCCATAGTCAAAGAAGTTTTAGCTGAAGCCGATGCTAACATGGATTTTTCTCAACTATTAGTTTTAATTAGTACAGTTTTACCAGGTACGGTTAGAAATCAAATAGTTGAATTAATAAACAATGCACGATTTGTTTACAACCCCTACTTAATAGCCATGGGATCAGTAGCCTGGGATATGGTTAATCCAGAAATGGTAATGATAGGAACAGAAAGCGGAAGTGAAACAGGTGACGCACAAGAATTAAAAGCCTTTTACGAAACTGTTATGGAAAATGATCCTAGATATGTAATAGGTACATGGGACGAGTGCGAGTGCATTAAAATTTTCTATAACACATTTATCAGTGCTAAACTAGGTTTAGTAAACATGATACAGGACGTTGCTGAAAAACAAGGCAACATAAATGTAGATGTAGTTACAAAAGCATTAGCAGACAGCAGTATGCGCATTATGGGTCCTCAATACATGACCGCAGGTATGGGGGACGGTGGAGCTTGCCACCCTCGAGATAATATTGCATTAAGATATATGGCAAATAATCTTAACTTAGGATATGATCTATTTGAAAGCATTATGGAAGCCAGAGAAACACAAGCAAAAAATTTGGCTTATAAACTAGTAGACCTTGCCACCGAAGATAAAATTAAAAATATCTACATTCACGGGAAATCATATAAGCCCGGAGTGCCGTACACTCACGGAAGTTATAGCACTCTAGTAGGACATTATGTAACTGAACTTGGATTTGATGTGTCCTATATTGATCCGTTAACTGATGATGTTATAGCACCAATAGAACAATGCGTTGTTTTACTAGCACACAATCCTACCGTCACATACAAGTACACAAATAAAAAAGAAAACTGTGAATTCTATTGTGATATACCTGAAGGCAGCACAATTTTAGATCCTTGGCGTAGTTTTACTAGTGACAAATATAAAGTTGTTCACTACGGAAACACTAGAGGAAATATTTTGTAGTCTTATGTATGACATTATTTTTATTGGTGACAAAAAACTTAAAAGTTGGGATAGTTTAAAGTCCAAATTCCCTACGGCTAAGCAAGCCGACACTTTTGAAATAGCCAGTAAAAAAAGTTTAACAAAAATGTTTTGGGCAGTTTATCCTGATTTAAATTTAGTAGACGATTGGGATTTTAGTTACCAAGCAGATGATTATAGTTTAGAATATATTCATATGTTTAGTAACGGAAATTTTAAAGACGGTATTGCATTACACCCAAAGAATCACACTCCGTCAAAAAAAGAAATTGAGTACAGATTTTACTTTAATAAAAAAATAATTGAAATTAAAGCAAGTGTACCTAAAAAGTTTGATATCTTTACTATTGACACTTATGCAGATTATTTAGATGCTATAGAAAAAACAACAACAGAAATGTTTTGGGGAGTGCCCAGCGACATAGACGTTTGTTCTGATTTTGATTTTTCTTTTTATATACCTCATGAAAGCACAGATAGGAATTCTAATCATTCTTGGTTAAACGGCAACAAGTTTGACGGCATAAATTTGTTTAGTAAAAAATCGCCGGTTGTAGAAAAAGAAATTTCTTATAGATTTTTAACAAACAAAATTGAACACAAAACAGTTGCAAGTAATCCTAAACCCTTTGAACAGTTTACAATAGATTCGTACGAAGATTATATTACTGCAAAAAAAGAATCTAAAACTGATATGTTTTGGGGAATACCTAGTGATGTAGATATCTCTAAAGATTTTAAGTTTGACAAAACATTTGATAATTTAGATACACTTAGAAATACTAATCATGTTTTTCTTAATAATACATCTTATGATGGTGTAGTGCTTTTTAGTAAAACTCTAACAGTCTCAGAAAAAGAAATACAACATAGATTTTATGTAAACAAAAAAGAATGGGAAGTAGTTGCAAGCACTCCTAAGCCATATCAAATTTTTGATATAGAAACATACGAAGAATATCTCGCAGCAATGGATCAAGCAACTGGCGATTTATTTTGGATGTCTTCACCTAATATTAAAATAGATAAAGATTTTAATTTTTATGTTTCTTATCATGAACAAAGTGATAGAAAACAAACCCATGCTTTTAAACACTGTAATGATTTGTACAACGGTCTTTTCTTGTGTAGTAAACATCAACCTTTATCTAAAAAAGAAGTTGAATATAGATTTCCTGTTAATAGAATAGAACACGACATAGTAGCAACAGGACCATGCAAGTACGATAGTTTTATAATTGAAACATACGAAGATTACAAAACTGCATTAGAAACTACTACTACTGAAATGTTTTGGATGTTGAGTAATAATTTAAAAATTGATAAAGACTTTAAATTAGATTTATATTTTACACATGACAACGAGTACGACAGAAAACAAAATCATGCATTTATACATAAAGTGGGCGACAAAGAATTAAGAAACGGAATATTCTTATGTAGCAAACACCAGCCTCTTACAGAAAAAGAAGTTAACTATAGATTTCCTGTAAACAGAAAAGAATGGGATATAGTTGCAAGTGGTATGACAGAGTATGACACTTTTTATATTCATGACTACAAAGATTATTGCAATGCATTAGAAAAGTGTAATACCGAAATGTTTTGGATTATTTTTAATAATGTAGACGCAAGTGATTTTAAACGAGATTTATATTTTAGCCACGACAACGAATATGATAGAAAACAAAATCATACTTTTATCCACAAAGACAATGACGTAGAAAGTCGCAACGGTGTATGGCTGTGTAGCAAAGCAGTTCCTATTTCAAAAAAAGAAATTGAATATAGATTTGTTGTTAATGCAAAAGAACATAATGTTATTGCAAGTAAACCTAAATTATATCCAATTTTTGATATTAAAACTTATGATGATTACTGTGAAGTATTTGAAAAGTGTGAACAAGAAATGTTTTGGGGAATACCTAACAATGTTAACGTAACAGATAAAAGCATTTTTAAAACTTATTACCCGTATAAACATTTGTATGATGAAGAACATCTTTTTGATAGAAAAATAAATCATTTATATAAAAACGGCAAATATCAAGATGGTATTATGCTGTGTAGCAAACACTGCAAGATAAGCAAACGTGAATGGGACTACGGGTTTATTGTAAACAAAAAAGAAGTAAATGTTGTAGCCAGTCAGCCTAAGCCTTATGATATAGTGTTTATAAGTTATCAAGAAGAAAACGCAGATGAAAATTATAACAACTTATGCAAAAAATATCCTAATGTAAAAAGAGTACACGGTGTCAAAGGAATTCACAATGCTCATATAGCCGCTGCACAAAAAGTTGATACAGAAATGTTTTGGGTAGTAGACGGAGATGCCGAGCTTGTAGAAAACTTTGAATTAGATTTTCAAGTACCAAAGTGGGAACATGATGTTGTTCATGTATGGAGAAGTCAGAATCCTATTAATGGATTAGTTTACGGTTACGGCGGAGTTAAGTTATTGCCAACTCAACTAACGATAAACATGAACACTGCTTCTGCTGATATGACAACTAGCATAAGTGATAAATTTAAAGCAGTAGAAGAAACTAGCAACATTACTAAGTTTAACACAGACGAATTTAATAGTTGGAAAAGTGGATTTAGAGAATGTGTAAAATTAGCACGTTGGTGCAAGCAAAGTAGACACTACAGAAACGAAGCACATAAAGAAAGTGAAGATAGATTAGAAATATGGTGTAATGATGGCATGGACAAGTTATACGGTAGTTACTGTATAGCAGGAGCCAACGCAGGTAGAGCGTACGGCGAAAAACATTGGAAAGATGATAATGCTATAGGAAAAATTAACGATTTTGTTTGGCTACAAAATAAATTTAAAAAACAGTTTGATGGAAAATTATAATCACATACCGTTTGATCAAATAGTAGAATTTGGTCAGCAAACTTTGTTAAACAGTCCTCTGTTTACAGTCAGCTGGATTTTAGGTAGATTTTGTAATTATAATTGTTCGTATTGTTGGCCATATGCACGTTCTAGTACGCCCGACCATCAAGATTTAGAATTATATCTATCAACAATAGACAATATAAAACAACAAGCAAGAGCAAATAATTTTACGCAATTTCATTTTAGTTTTAGTGGCGGCGAACCTACTGCATACAAAAAATTTGCTGCTGTTTTAAAACATTATGCACAAGACAGTGAAACAGATTATCAAAGTTTACATATGACAACAAATTTATCTCCAGCAATAAGTTGGTGGAATAAATTTTTAGAAAACACAAAAAGTTTACAACGTAGAAGTATAACTGCAAGTTTTCATGCTGAGTTCGCTGATGAAGAAAGTTTTGGTGACAGATGTCTTAATTTAATAGACAACGGAGTATTTGTAACTATAAACCAAGTTATGGTTCCTAATTTGTTTGATGAATATTATGAAAGGTGTCAAAGATTTGTTGACAGAGGTATAAACGTAACTTTAAAACCGCAATCAGACCCTACCGCTAGTTTTATAGTTGATGGATATACTAACACACAGATCGATATGATGCAGCAAGGTTTCCCGCAAAAGTGGCAAGGCGAAAAAATTGCACAAATTGCTTTATATGATAAAAATAAAACCATGTACGAATTAGATCAAGCAGAAAGATTTAACGCATTTGGTTTTAACAAATTTAAAGGTTGGATTTGCAATGCAGGATATCAGGGCATTGTAATTAGAGAAAATGAAGTCAAACGCAGTTACAGTTGTCATGAAGGACCCTTAGGCACACTAACAGAAGGATTTAAAATATTTAAAGAACCACAAAAGTGTGTAACACCTACTTGTGTTAGTTCAGCAGATAGTAAAATACCTAAAAGGAAAATAGTGCAATGAATGTGGTATTATACTATGATAACGAACAAAATAATTGTTTTATTAAAAACGCTGTTTACAAAAATAGAAAATTTGCAGAAAAATTATCAGCAAGTAATATTACTTACACTGAGAAAGATATTAGCACAACTATGAATACTAATGATTTAAATTTGTACACTGTTGACCTAAATAATGTTTATACTACTGATGATATATTTAAACTTGTTTCAGATCAAGCAAGAGAGAAGTTTAAAAAAGGATTAAAAATTGTATTACATTACAGTATGGAAGGACATGAGTTAGATCACTGGTTTTTAAATTTATACAACAGACTAGAAAAAAACAAATTGTTAGAATATAAAATATATTGTATTCATGCTGACTTAGATTTTGAAGAAAACTATAAAAACTTTTTAAAAAATAATAATTTAAATAGTTTCCTGTTGCCAATATCTGTAGATTTTTTTAGAACAGAATATTTTAATGAAGTAAACAAATTTTTAACTAATGCCGATCATGTAAAAACAAAGGATTTTGTTTTTTATAATGGAAAACTTAGACCGCATAGAGTGTTTGCTGTAGCAGAACTACAAAAAAGAAATTTAGTATCTAACAATTTTGTTAGCCTTGCTGATATACAAAGTTTAGATTTTAAATTTGAAATGGATAAGACAATAGAAATTTTACAACAGAACGATTTATATGACGAATATTTAGAAGATTTTTGTTCAAATTTTAAACCTATTATTTTAGACATGAAGTCTGATGAATTTGCTATGACAAATATATACAACAGTAATCTTTTACACTACACTGACACGTATTTTAGTGTAGTATCTGAAACTAGTCTTACAACAAGATTTATTACTGAAAAAACTTATAAACCTATTCTTAATTTACACCCTTTTTTGCTTTTATCTGCACCGGGTATGTTAACCTATTTAAGAAGTTTAGGATTTAAAACATTTCCCGAGCTGTTTGACGAAAGTTATGATAATGAGACTGATACAATTAAACGTACACAAATGGTTATAGACGAGGTAGAAAAATTTTCTAAACTATCAATTACTGAAAAAAATGATAAATTTAAAAAAATTAAAAATAAATTATTTTATAATCAACAAAATTATATTGATATAGTAAAACAGGCTAATCATAGTGATTACTATAACATATTGGAAAAAATAAATGAAAATTGATATAGAAGATGTAATGTTTTATATGGATGCTATCCGCGATAGTAAGGATAGAGATCGCACTCTTGAGAGTTTTTGGAAAGGACAAATCCGCAGTAAATTGTGGTTAATAAAAATATTAGAAAAACAAATTACTAAAGAAAATTTAGATATTGTAATTCATGGCGGATGGAATGGTGTACTTGCAAGTTTGTTGTTTAATAGTAAATTAAATATTGAAAAAATTACAAGCATTGATATAGATCCTGAGTGCCGAGACATAGCATACACTATTAATAAGCGTCAAGAAATGGAAGGCAAATTTAGAGCAGTATGTAAAGATATGACACTGTATCGATATGACACTTTGCCAGATATTGTTATTAATACTAGTACAGAACACGTAACCGATGAGCAATTAAATATTTGGTTTAATAATATACCGCCCGGTTGTCATGTAGTTGTGCAAAGTAATAATTTTTTTAGTTTAGAAGAACACATAAATTGTGTTAAAAAACCTAGCGACTTAGTAAATAAATTTGCGTTACAAGATGTAAAAGATTATACATTAAAACTGCCACAGTATAATCGATATATGGCAATAGGAAGAAAATAACGTGTTTAAATTTGACGAACTTAGAGGCATTCATTTAGAGATAACAAGTCGTTGTCAAGCAGCCTGTCCTATGTGTGCTAGAAACTATCACGGAGGATTACCTAATCCTAATTTAGTAGAAGGTGACTGGACACTAGACGATTTCAAAAAAATTATATCCCCAGAGGTGTTAAAACAAATACAATATTTTTATTTTTGTGGTAACTACGGCGACCCTATGGTTAATAATGATTTAATAGAAATGTGCAGATACTCAAAATCTATTGCCCCTCACGTAACTATAAAAATACACACTAACGGCGGCGCCAGAAAACCAGTATGGTGGAGCGAACTTGCTTCTGTTTTAGATAACAATGATCGCGTAATATTTGCTATTGACGGATTAGAAGATACTCACCATTTGTACCGTGTAAATACCACTTACAACAGAGTAATTGAAAATGCAACAGCGTTTATAAATGCTGGCGGCAAAGCAGATTGGGCTATGCTTGTTTTTAAGCATAACGAACATCAAGT
>Ga0129348_1000878_pt1 | contig 11074 bp, 8 predicted proteins | sample CPBDNA_4_FD_94424 | JGI IMG/M metagenome (GOLD analysis project Ga0129348, IMG submission 94424) | Freshwater to marine salinity gradient microbial communities from Chesapeake Bay, USA - CPBay_Sum_27_0.8_DNA | ecosystem: Environmental > Aquatic > Marine > Coastal | place: USA: Chesapeake Bay...
GAGCACCCGTGATGAGGCCTACACCGTCACTGAGCCGGTGACCACGATGCAGACGGCATACTCCTACGGGACTCAGGCGATCGACACAGTCACGCCCGTCGTCACGCCAGGCAGCACGTCACTTGCCTGGGCCCAGGGCAACTGGGTGATCAACCCATACACTGGCCTTGCCACGTGGCAGCGAGGTGGCCTGACCTGGGTTCAGCAGCCCGGCGTGGTCACCAACCAGGTCAACCGGGTTTACCAGCCAACCGCCACACCGGTGCAGGTGCCACAGACAACCTACGTCAACCGCACGCTCACCCGGAAGGTGCCGGTGCAGTCGGTCCGCTACGTCGACGAGCAGGTGACGACAGAGGTTCCCGTCCAGACGATGCGGATGGTGCCCGAGGAGCAGGTTCGCCAGGTGCCGGTCCAGACCGTTCGCAAGGTTGTTGAACGGGTCGAGAACCAGGTGCCCGTTCAGGTCTGCAAGATGGTCACCGAGGAACAGGTCCGTCAGGTTCCTGTGCAGGTCTGCAAAATGATCACCGAAGAACGGGTTGAGCCGGTGCAGGTGCAGGTGATGAAGTACGTCACCGAAGAACGCACTGTCCAGGTTCCACGCACCGTCGAGAAGCGGGTGCCGGTCACGTACACACGCAAGGTGCCGCGGACCGTTGTGATGCGTGTGCCTCTCGATGCCTGCGGCAACCCACTACCGACAGCGACCTCGGCCGTGCCAGCCCCCACCAGCAGCAGTGCGACGGCGGCACCGTCTGCAGCTCCGACGCTCATGCCAGAGTCGGCAACAGGCCGCACCTACTCCGAGCGACAGACGTCAGCAGAACAGCCTGGCGACGATGCCGAAGAGGTCAGCTCGGGATGGACTGGCTCAGACCTCGAACATGTCGATCCGCAGGCCACCGAGGCCGGCGACCGTCAGGAGGCTCTGCGTCCGATCGCTGAGCCCTCAAACGACACGCCAGCACCCAAGACCAAGAAGAACGCTGAGCCGATTCCTTCGCCAGCAGCGACTCCCGAGGAGACCGAGCAATCAGACGCTCCCGCCTTTGAGTCCTCCCGTGCGTTGCCTGCGAGTGGCCCCGCTGTTGAGCCAGCCATGCCTGCCTTCGACCGCAGTCCGCTGCGACTCGATGAGCCACGCCTTGTGCCCATCGTGATGCCCTCGCGAGATCTGGAAACCTGATCGCCCGCGAGTTCAAGACGCATCGACGCATGCCGGGAAACTTTCGTCCCGCTTTGCCATGCGGTACATTCCCAGGCGTTCTCGGCCTGGGGTCGTGAGACGTGTGAGCGGCTGAATGCCACACGCCCAGGCACTACTGCTCGAGGGAGCCGCGGTCGCAGTCATGGATGTCGATGCGGTGTGTGGCCGCTATACACTCGGGATGATGGCTGAACTGATCGGGGTTCCGATCGCTGTGGTTCGGCACTGGCGGCGACGCTCGCTGCTGGAGCCCGTGCGACGCTCCGGCAGTCTTGAGTGGTTTGAGTATGGCGAACTCGTCGTGGGGCGTCGGCTCGGTCGACTGCTCGACGCGGGCCTCTCGCTTCATGAGATCGACCGGCAGCTGAGCCAGCTTCCAGGTGATCCCCTGACGGTCGCCCGTGGCCATGAGCCGCTCTACATTGACGACGGGCGACTCTACGTTCGTCGGGGCGGTCGTTACGTCGGCGCTGGTGGCCAGCTCGCCTTCTCGTTTGCAGCAGCCGAGCCGCTCGACTGTGAATGCGAGGCCTGTCCAGACGTGCCTGCAGATGACGAAGCGGTGATCTGCAGCCTGCCAGTAAACCCAGACCTGTCTGCCGACTACCGCGACGGCTGGGAAGAGACCTGGGAGTCGATTGACGAGCTGCTCTGCCTTTCCGCCGATCTTGAGCGATGCGGCCACCTTGTCGAGGCTGCTGAAGCGCTGAGAGCGGTACTGCAGGCGACACCTCCAACGGCCCAGCTCGTCTTCCTGCTCGCTGAACTGCTCTACCAGTCAGGCGATCTGACCGCAGCCCGCGAGCGGTACTACATGACCATCGAACTAGACCATGACCACCTCGAGGCTCGCACCAGCCTCGGCTGTGTGCTCGAAGAGCTCGGCGACCATGAACTGGCGAAAGCTGCCCTCGAGGGCGTCGTCCGCCAGGAACCAGATCATGCCGAAGCCCACTGGCATCTCGCCGGCGTGCTGGAGTCGCTTGGCCAGCGAGCGGATGCCGCCCGTCACCTGCTCGTGTTTATGGCCTTGGCCCCGCAGAGTCCCTGGTGCGATGTCGCCCGCAACCGTCTGGCAATGCGAGAGGCCGCAGCCCGAAAGCCACGGCCCCGCTAGGTGAGTCGGTACTCGTCCGGCCTACCAAGGGCCGCGAATGGGATATACGCCGAACTGCACGGTATCGCTTGGCGTCGACGGGGTGGGCATCATCCGGGTCGAGCCGCGAACCGCTCCCGCTCCTGGATACGACCGGTCAAACTGGTGATAGATAGGCTCAACGCGTGATGATGGGACGCCCCATGAATACTGCGACATGAACTCCGCAGTCGGAGGCACCACCAGGGCCATCGGACGACCAATCGAAGGGTCGTACCAGCCGCTGTGCCAGCTCCGGGTCTGGCTGCGGATTCTGTATCGGTGCTGTGCAGCACGTGAACCACCAGCGAATGCCTCGCTGACCGTGGCCAGCGTCAGGGTCGCTGCGATGGCGACCAGCAGAGTTGTGCGTGAGAACCACTTCATAGGTCAGCTACCTTTACAGAAAGCGATACGGAAGAATCTGAAGCCAACAGGCTTTGGGATTAGTACCAGTAGGCCCGGGTGTCCGTCTTGAAGCCTTCGCACCCGCCCGGTCGCACATAACGACGACGGTGCTTGTAGAGAAACTCGTGTGGCATCAGTGGTGGGTAGGTGATCCAGGTGTGTCCCACGCGTGGTGGCACTGGCCGTGGCGACACATAGAGTTGGGCACCCATTCCCGGGTAGCTGCCCGCCTGAACCGGCGGCACCCAGTAGTTGTAGAAGACGTCGGGCGTGGGAGCTTCAACGCCAGCTTCAACTGGAACGGCCTCTGCCCTGCCCACAGTCCACACGGATGCCACGGCGACAACCGCCGTAGCGATGATGGTGCGTCGCAGAACGCTCCGGCTCCCTGGTGCGCGACTCTGCATGGCTCGTTCCCTTCCCTTGTGTGGTGTGTGGCGTGCGTCCGTGCCTCGCCGTAGAGAACACTTCGGCTGTCGACCAAAGGAGAGGTGAACTGCGGCCAGACCACTCGAAACCTCCTCCGCGACAGCCACAACCGGTGCCATAGGGGTGACCCGATTGACCGCCACGACGGGTGCCTGCAAAACAGACCACACAACCCGCAGAGTCTTCCCCCCTTGCCAAACCTCTCGTCCGCAACGACAGTCGGAGACAGCCGCCAGGGCGGCCCGACGATACGCGTGAGCCCTTTGAGGACTCCAACACACCGCTGCCCCCCGCTTTTCCAAGCCCGTTTTCCTGGAAACGACCGACTCATGGCCCGCACCCGCACGACCAACTCGACAAAGCCGGCTGCCACCCCGGCCGCCGATGCCAGCACCCAGGTGAAAGCCGCTGCCAGTCCATCGGGCGGCAGGAAACGTCGGGCGACCGCACAGACGATGGCCGCCGGCCAACGGGACATCTCGGTCAGTGAGTTCTTCGCCAAGAACCGTCATCTGCTCGGCTTCGACTCACCGCGGAAAGCCCTCCTGACCACGGTCAAGGAAGCGGTCGACAACGCCCTTGATGCCTGTGAAGAGGCGGGGATCCTGCCGGAGATCTGGGTGCATGTGGAGGAGTCCGAAGCAGGACGCTACCGGGTGGGCATTCAGGACAACGGTCCTGGCATCGTCAGCAAGCAGATCCCTCTGATCTTCGGCAAGCTGCTCTACGGCTCTAAGTTTCACCGGCTACGGATGAGCCGTGGTCAGCAGGGTATCGGCATTTCAGCAGCAGGCATGTATGGCGTGCTGACAACCGGAAAGCCGGTGAAGATCATCTCCAAAACAGCCGCTCGCAAGCCGGCCCACTACTACGAGCTGCGGATTGACACCAAGCTCAACAAGCCGGAGATCCTCAACGGCCGTGGTGAAGGCGTCGACATCCCCCCAGGCAAGGCCGGCGATGACCTGAAGAAGAAGCACGGCATCGAATGGATTGAGGTCAACGCCTACGGCGAGCCGGTCAACCATGGCACCCGTGTCACGATCGAACTCGAAGCGAAGTATCAGCGAGGGCGAGGCAGCGTTGAGGAGTACCTCGAACAGACTGCCATTGCGAATCCCCACGCCCGCATCAACTTCACCGCCCCCGACAGCACAGAACGAGCCATTGACCGGGCCACTGATGATCTCCCACCTGAGCCTCGGGAGATCAAGCCGCATCCCTACGGCGTAGAACTCGGCCGTCTGGTGACGATGCTTCAGGAGCATCCTCAAGACACTGTCGCACAGTTCCTGACCACGAGCTTCTCGCGGGTCGGCGCGGGAGTGGCACGACGCATCTGCGAGACCGCCAAACTCTCCACCCGAGCCAAGGCCGCAAAGATTGGCCGCGGGGAAGCTGATGCCCTCTACCGGGCGATTCAAGACACCCGCATTCCTCCACCAGCAACAGACTGTGTGGTTCCGATCGGTGAGCAGAGGCTGCTCGCTGGCCTGCGGCAGGTCGTGCCCGGCGAGTTCTTTGTGGCTGCCACGCGGCCCCCAGGGGTCTATCGGGGCAACCCGTTCGTGATCGAGGCAGCCCTGGCCTACGGCGGCACACCAGCCGCGCGAAAAGTGACACTCGAAGCCCTCACCGAACTCGCCGAACAGAGCGATGCCCGTAGCCTCCGACAGTTTCTGCTGACCACCTTCGCGGGTGTCGGCCCGGATGCGGTTGAGAAAATCCTCAACGCAGCCAAGCTCACCCCACGGCAAAGCCCTTCGAAGCTGAAGAAGCAGTCACTCAAGGTCCTGCATGAGTCGATGCAGCATGTGAACCTTGATGAGGGGCAGAGCATGAACGTGCTGCGGTATGCCAACCGCGTACCGCTGCAGTTTCAGCATGGTGCCTGCGCCGTGACCCAGACGATCCTGGCAAACAACTGGCGGTCATATGGACTCTCGCAGTCACGGGGCAGCCTGCCGAGTGGCCCAGTGACGGTGATGGTGCACGTGGCAAGCGTATGGGTGCCCTTTACGAGTGAATCGAAGGAAGCGATCGCGTCCTACCCAGAGATCACCAAAGAGATTCGTCTCGCCCTCCAGGCTGTGGGCCGCAAGCTCGGCATGTACCTTCGCCGACGTCAACGGGTTGCCCAGGAAGGACAGCGGCGGCAGATCTTCTTGAGATACCTCGGCGAAGTGGCTTCGGCCGTCTCGCAGATCAACGGTACGGATCGGCAGCAGGTCTACGATCAGCTGCTCGCGGTGGCCAAAAAGAAGACCGCAGAGGCTGACGTGAAGCTTGACGAAAGTGGCAAGCCCATCGAACACGACGAGCCAATGGACCTGGGCGATAACGTGATCATCGTGCCGCCAACGGTGCCTGGCGTCGACACCAGCCCCGCACCTGAACCCGCTGCAGACGACAGTGCCGACACGGACGAAGACGCTGCCGAGAGCGTGCCCGTTCGCCGCCGTAAGAAGAAGCTCGTCAAGCGGGTGAAAAAGAAGCGGCGGGGCTAACCCAGACGCAGCGGTAACCGTCCTGCGATGAAAAAAACGTAGCCGGGCTCGAAAGCCCGGCTACGCACCTGTCAATCACAAGTCTTCTCTGAAAGCGATTCGGAGCCTGCTCAGTCCTCGTCAGCACGCAGCCGACGAACCTCAGCCTCAAGCCGTCGCAGCCGGATCTCCATCTCCATCAGCTTCTGCCGAAGCATCTGTGCCTGTGCAGCCTCACCCTCAGGACCTCGCGGGCCGCGACCCGCCTCACGTGGAGCCTGTGGTCCACGGGGCCCCTTGGCATCAGGACCACGACGACCCGGCTCGCCCCGTGAGCCCATCCATGGAGGTGGGCCGCTCTGCCCTCGCAGCCATGGTGGCCCCATCATCGGCCCCATCGGCCCGGGGCCCTTCGGGCCAGCTCCCATTGGCCCACGCATCTGTGGTGACGGTGGACCACCCAGACCTCGCAGCCACGGAGGACCCATCATTGGCCCCATTGATGGAGGGCCTTGCCGACCTGCATCCTTGGGACCACGCATCATGGGTGATGGAGGGCCTCCCGCAGTGGGGCGACGGCTCATGCCAGGCCCCCGAGACGGCCCGCCGGCAGCATGTTCTGGCTTCTGCGGCCCACGTCGCTCGGCTCGCGGACCATCTGCCTCAGGACGTCCACGCGGTGGCCCCGCTTCCGGACGGCCCCGCTGATGCTCATGCTGCGTCCCCCGAGGATGCTCACCTCGCTCCGCCCGTGTAGCGGGTTCACGTCGCTGACCACGTTCACCACGTTCACCATGCTCACGATGCTCACCCCGCTCAGCATGGCCGTGCGAGCGACCCTCCTCAGCAACCGCCATTACAAGCAGCCCAGGCAGGCTGCTGAGGCTGCCACTGAGTTCACTCAGTGACGATGTCTGCAAGAACGCCGGTGAAGCCACCACGGAAGATGCCCAGGCAGTCAGCCCGGCACACGTCAGCCCAACGGCCATCAATCGTTGCCATCTCATTGGAATCAAACTCCTGTTCGTAATAGGCCAGCAGGCCAACGCAACGAAGGTCGCGTGACCATGTTCGCGTGATGCTCTCCACCGCCCCTCTGCTCTCTTCAACGCCCCACATCCCCGCAGGTTTCGCGCAGTCGCCACAACCAGGCCCGACCGGCAGGTCCTCATCGCCAGCACCGAATGCAAGGCTGGCTACCAGACGAGGCTCCTTCAGATCGGGCTCAGGCCCCCATTTCCGCCTCAGCCTCGGCATGATCCTGTAGGTGCTGTCCATTCCTGTAGATCAGGGCGATCGGAATGAAGACCACGCCCGCCGCGGCCATGCAGCCTGTCCAGAACCAGAAATAATCGGCGCCTTCGAGGGTGACGAGACCTCCGATTGAGGTGTCGGCATCGATTCGCGTTTCCGGCGCCTCACCGCGATCCGCCTCAACCTGCCGCTTTCCCTCCTCGCCACGGAGTTCGATGATCCGCTTCTCTCGCCAGGTCAGCGGCTTGTCTTTGAGCCGAGCTGCTTCCTCAGGATCAGCCCGCACCACCGTGGCATGGAGCACGATGTCGTCAGGCGTGAGCCGCGCCGCGTCTGGGCCATCAGCAACGAGCCGATAGCGGTCACGCGTGATGCGGTGGTAGCCGATCGGCTGACCAGCTGAATCGTTCACCCCGTTGAGCAGCTCAAGACCTGCCTCATCAGCAGGAAGTTCTTTTGCCGCATCATCGTCTGCCGACGCGAAGAAGGCCGCATCGATCCGCTCCTTGGCTGCCGCCAACGCTTCGTCTTCCTGTGTGGACACCGCTACCAACGAACCGAACCGATTGAAAGCCAGCACGGCATCGTCTGGCGTGCCAAAGTTCCCGTCACCACCGGCAAGGCGTATCTCACGCACGGTGGCAGACTCCTCGATGTACTCCCAGGCATCACGGCGTTCGAGATCGACCACACGAATCGTTCTCCCGGCCACATCCTCAGACTGACCCTCCGCCGTTGGCTCAAGCTGCGTCGCCTCTGCCACGAGCCCACTGATGCCTGGCACCTGGATGGAGTGGTTGACCGCCGCGGTCACAAAGTTGCCTAGCGAAACGGAGAACAGCCACACAGCCATGATCACCGATTTCATCGTCTTTGGAGCCTGGGCATAGGAGAACTCCAGGCCCGTGATCGAGATCATGATTTCGGCAGCTGTCACGATTACATAGCCAAGAAACTGCCAGGCCACGCTCGGCCGTCCGCCTTCGTCAATCCAGCCCTGAACCACCGCCGACAACCCAAAGCCTGCCGCCATCACAAACAGCCCGATGCCGATCTTGCGAAGCGGTGTGAGCGGAAAGACTCGGTCGATCGCCGGATACACGAGAAACTGAAACAGCGGAATCATCGCCATCACCAGCAGCGGATTGAGCACCTGGATCTGTGACGGAAGCCACTCGATCCCCAGCCACTGCAGGTTCATGTCTTCCGCCTGCAACACCCAGGCAGAACTCGTCTGGTCAAACAGCGCCCAGAAGACAGCGATCACCAGATAGACCATGCCCAGCCGCAGAATCGTCATCAGTCCGTTGCGGCTAAAGACCTCCTTCAGGAAGGCTAGGCCTCCCGCCGGCACATGGATGAAGGTGTTGCGTCCGAGCCAGAACATCAGGGTGGCGATTGCCATCAACACACCGGGCACACCAAACGCCACATGCGGCCCGTACCATTCCAAGAGCCAGGGTGTGAGGATCGTGGAGAGGGTCGAGCCGAAGTTGATTGAGAAGTAGAACCACTGATAGACCTTCTCCATCAGATGCTGGTTCCGCGTGCCAAACTGGTCGCCCACATGGGCCGAGACGCACGGCTTGATGCCGCCGGATCCCAGGGCAATCAGAAACAACCCCAGCCACATCCACTGCTCAGGCGAGAGGCCGCTCCCCCCCATCAACGCCAGCGCCAGGTGCCCCAGGCAGTAAAGCACCGACACGACCATAATGATCCGGTACTTGCCGGTCACCGCATCGGAGAGAATGGCCCCAATGATGGGAAAAAAATAGACCCACGAGGAGAAGGTGTGGTAGTGCTCCTGGGCCTCCGCCTTGCTCATCGCCGGCAGAATGGTCTCGCCCATCAGATGCAGATAGCGAAACATGAAGACGGTCAGGATCGTCCGCATGCCATAGTAGCTAAACCGTTCGGCAGCCTCGTTGCCGATGATGTACGGGATGCCCGGAGGCATCTTGTCGGTGTCTGGTGGTGTGGTCTGATAGTCGGCCATAGGTTCCTCCCGCGGACAAGATAGCCGAAATCACGGCAGTGGCATGAGATGGATGCACCAGAACGGATCACAAGTTCTGCCAACCCGCGGGTGAAGGCAGCTGCCCGCCTGCGGGATGCCGCAGAGCGTCGCACGCGAGGGCTGACCCTGATCGATGGCCGGCGTGAAGTTGAGCGAGCGGCAGCGGCGGGCGTGCGGTTTGCAGAGGTGTATGTCGATGAGGCGGCTCCTCCTCCCGATGCACTCCTCGACCGTCTCATGGCCGCCGGTGGCCAGCCTGTCTGGCTCGCCCCGGCTGCGTTTTCCAAGGTGGCCTACGGAAGTCGTAACGAAGGCCTCGTGGCTGTCGCCCAGATCCCCTCGTTTGGACTCGACCAGTTCAGACCCCGCTCCGTTGGCTGCCTGCTCGTCCTCGAAGGGGTTGAGAAGCCTGGCAACCTCGGTGCCATCCTGAGGACGGCTGATGCCTCAGGCGTCGCCGGTGTGCTCGTCGCTGATGGCCGAACAGACCCCACCAATCCGGCCGTGATCCGGGCCAGCCTCGGCACCGTCTTCTCCATACCCCTGGCGGTCGCCTCGGGAGCGGAGTCCATCAACTGGCTCGCCGCGTCTTCTCGTCGTGTTGTGGTGGCGGTTCCCGAGGCGGGTCAGCCTTGGCATGCGGTGCGCCTGTCTGATGCAGCGATCGTGCTCGGCAGTGAGGCTCATGGCATCTCCGAGGCGTGGCAGGCGGCTGATGCCGACGGTACGCTCGATCTCTCCGCCGTGACCCTGCCCATGCTCGGTGTGGCCGACAGCCTGAATGTGTCTGCCACCGCGGCGGTGCTTGCCTACGAAGCATTGCGGCAGGCTTCGGCCGACGCATCGGGCAGTAGCTGATTGCTTCACCCCGTTCCTGAATGCCCCCGCATCTGTCCGCTTCCTTTCTCTCAGGTCTGCCACGTGACTGCTTCTCTTCCTGCTGATCTCTTTGAACGGCTCACCCACACCGTCGATGCCGAGGGTGTGCCGGCCATGCTCTCCGCCCTCGGCGAAGAACTTGTCCGCGACCGCCGGTGGCATGCCTTGTTTGACCTGCGGCTGATCGAGGCCCGCTTTGCCCAAGGGCTGCCTGTCGTCGGCGAGACCGGTGTGCTCCCAGCAGCGGCGCGTGATGCCTTTGAAGAGCGGTCGCGTCTGGCATGCCTGGAGGTGGGCTGGCCACTGCTGGAAGAAGGTCAGGTCGCGTCTGCCTGGATGTATCTGCGAGCCTCCGCAGAGCTCGAAGACGTCGCCAGTCGACTCGAGCAGGTGGCGAGCACGCTGGAAGGACGTGAGGACGATGACGCCCGACGTCTGCTCGAAGAGCTGGTGCACGTCACCCTTTGGGAAGCAGTGCATCCTCCGTTAGGACTCAAGCTGCTGCTCGTCCACAACGGCACCTGCAACACGGTGACTGCCTACGATCAGTCGGTCAGTCGACTGCCGCCAGCGCGTCAGGCAGCGGCAGCAGAAGTGATGGTCAACCACCTCACCGAAGAACTGATCGCCAATCTCCAGAGTGACCTCACCCGCCGAGGTCTGAAGGTGGCAGACATCACCACCCTGCCCGGACTGCTCGAGGCTGCCGGTGACCCCGCCGCACCTCTCGGCCCACACGTCGACGTCTCGCACCTGCACTCAGTGCTCCGATTTGGACGCGTCTGCACCGACGCTGGCATCCTGCAGAAGAGTCTCGACCTGGCGGTCTACGCCGACCGTCTGCCTGAAGAGCTGCGGTATCCAGGCGATGGCCCGTTCACTGAGATGGCGAAGGCGTCGCGACTGTTCTACGGGGCCTGCCTGGGAGAAGCGATCGAGGAGGCCGTGTCCTTCTTCACCGAAAAGGCTGCACTCGGGCCAGCCGGATCCGAGCCAGACGCGGCGACCTCCCGTGGGCCGCTCGAACAGCTGGCAACGGAGTATCTGATCGTGCTGCTCGCTCGTGGTGGCCGGCCGGCCGCGGCCCTCGAGCATGCCCTTGCCTACCTGCCGAAAGCGGGTGAACAGGCGGCCTCAACTGGACTGGTGCCACCGGTGGTTCAGCTTGCGGTGGCGGCTGAAGCGGCGGAGCCCGGCTGCATGCAGCGACTGCTCGATGCCTGCCGCGAGCGGGGTGATGCGGTCACGTTTGC
>Ga0129348_1000882_pt1 | contig 11058 bp, 13 predicted proteins | sample CPBDNA_4_FD_94424 | JGI IMG/M metagenome (GOLD analysis project Ga0129348, IMG submission 94424) | Freshwater to marine salinity gradient microbial communities from Chesapeake Bay, USA - CPBay_Sum_27_0.8_DNA | ecosystem: Environmental > Aquatic > Marine > Coastal | place: USA: Chesapeake Bay...
AAAAAGCGGCTCTTACGTGCCGCCAAAAAACCTGTCAGTGACAAGTTTTATTCTTGAAGTGGAGCCAAGCGGATTCGAACCGCTGACCCCCTGCATGCCATGCAGGTGCTCTACCAGCTGAGCTATGGCCCCATCAACAGCTACAAGACCCGCAAGCCTGTTCGCTGTCGTGGCGAAGCATACACCGCCACGGAGCTCAAACCTGGCGCCACACCGCCATTAATTTGCCTTGAACCTGCACCTGCTCCGCTGGCAACTCAATGGGGGCATAGGCAGGATTCGCCGCTTCCAAGCGCACCACACTGCCATCGAGATGGAAATGCTTAAGGGTGGTGCCACTCCCTGGCACCAAAGCACTCACGATCGTGCCCTGACGCAGGCGACCCGGCTCCTGCACAGGTTCCATCAGCACCACATCACCATCGGCGATGTGGGCATCCACCATCGAATCACCATTCACGGTGAGGGCAAACAAGCCCCGGGTTTCGAGCACCGGAGCCAGATCAAGGTGTTCCTGCACATCGTCGAAGGTTTCCACCAAACCACCTGCCGCTACAGCGCCAAGCACCGGAATACCCGACGCCACATCCCCCAACAATTGCAAGGTGCGCGCCTGTCCCTCCTGCCAAGTGAGCCAACCCTTCTGCTGCAAATGGCGCAATCGACTTTGCACAGGAGCGGGTGAACGCAGCCCCATCGCCTGCATCATCTGACGAATAGAGGGGCTGTGGCGATGGCTACCGATGTAGTCCGACAGCCAGTCGTAAAGCTCCTGCTGAGCAGTGGTGAGCGGCTCGGGGGATCCAGTGGTCACCGGGACGGTCCAATTCAGTCAATACATTTGTACCTATTCCATGAGGGTTTGGCAAGGGGCTCAAGGATTGGGCGCTTGGGCGCAGATCCAGTTCACCTTGGCAGCCGTTCCCTGACGCCCTGGGTAGGGACTCCAACGCCCCTCCTGATCCTGCCGCTCCAACACCCCATCAAGGCATTGGGCGCGCATCGATAGCTGGCGCATACCCCACGGGTTGCTCTCGCCTTTGCGCATCAACAACAGGGCCTGAAACGTCACCGTCTGATCAAGGCGGCGAGGGTCACGCAGATATTCAGCCGCATCGACCTTGGGGGATTGCATCGCCTCCATAAACGTCCAATCCGATGGCGCAGACGTTTCCTGATCCATCATTTGCCGGCGCACCTGACTCCAAAACTTGGGCTCAGGTTTTGGCGACCAGTTGGCATGGCCCGGCAACGCCGAGGCAACAGACACGGCTGCGGCCGTGGAACCCATGATCAGGATGGTTCGCACTGAAGCAGATGTTTGCAAGCCACCGCATCTGTGCAGCCTAGAAAGAACGCTCATGGATTGTCCTGGTCGACATTTTTTTGCTTGATCAATTCCGCCAACATTTCCAATTTGGCGTTTTCAGATTCGGAGGCACGAGAGGCCATCCAGGCACCGGAGGCCTTGAGCTGAGCGAGTTGCTGCACCAAAGAAAGAGCTGTTTCTCGAAGGGTGTCGATGTCATCGCACTCACGGATGAACCGGCCCCACTTTTCGAGCTCAAAGGATTGCTCTAGGCCTCGCTCGATCGGATTCATGCTCATGCGCCCTGCTCCCTCTGCTCCTGATCCTGCCGCTCCTGCTCGAGCAAGGGATCTGGCTCACCGTTGCAGATCGCTTGAGCCCTGCGATAAAAGCCGCTCTCACGGTCACCGGCTGCCTCTAGGGCTTCCAGAACCCGTTGCCAATTGTCTCGTTCGACTTGATCCATGCTTCAAGTTGACGTTGAAAAAATCTTACGTAGAAAGTCGAGACTGAGATCACGCACCACCATCCATTCAGCATCCACCGTGATCGCATGCCCACTGCGCTCCAACCAATGAAGGTCTCGAGGAGAAGAGTTCACGCTGCGCATCAACAGCTGAAGACCACTGGCTGAAATCACCTTGTCGCGACGACTGGCAATCGCCAGCAGCGGTTGCTGAACCTGGGTGAGCTGCTTGCGCGTGCAGGAGATGAGATCGAGCACGCGAGCACTGGTTGCCACGGGATAGCGGTCGTAAGACCAGAGCCGCTCTGCCGCGATCGGATCAAAGAAATCAGAGGCGGGCTTTGGCAGCGATTGCGTGAAGCGGATCAGCAAAGGGGCCAAAAAGCGGCGGGGATCTCCGCTGCGAATGGGGGGTGAGTACAGCAAGAGAGCCTTGATTTGCGGGTAACGCAACGCCAGTTGCAGGCTCAAAATCGAGCCCAACGACAGTCCACCCACCACCACTCTCTGCCCCTCTGACAACAGGCGCGTGATCAAGGCATCAAGAGGGTCGATCCACTGCTGTGGCTGCACCTCCATCAAATCGCTCAGGGTGGTGCCATGGCCCATGAGCAGGGGAACCTCAACGCCATAGCCCTCGGAATTCAAGGCCTGCGCGAGGAGCTGCATCTCAGAGGGTGAGCCGGTAAACCCATGAATGAGAACCACAGTCACGGCCCCACCAGGCAGCGAAAACGCCTGGGGCGATGCGCTCACAAACCACCAAGCAACACGGCGAGGAGCGCCTGCTGGGCATGCAGACGATTCTCCGCCTGGTCAAAGATCCGGCTGGAGGCACCCTCCATCACCCCGGCACTGATCTCCTCATCGCGATGGGCAGGCAAACAATGCAGAACAATCGCTTTGGGATCCGCTTCTGAAAGCAGGGCCTCATCCAAGCAAAAACCTTTAAACGCCTGCTCCCGCTCCGCTTGCTCCTCCTCCTGGCCCATCGAGGCCCATACATCCGTATACAGCGCCTGAGCACCGCGCACCGCCGCCACTGGATCACTGGTGACCTCGATCTGCGCTCCAGATACGGCAAGAGCACGGGCTTGATCAAGCACCCCAGGAAGGGGCTCAAATCCATCGGGACAACCGATGCGCACATTCACGCCCAAAAGAGCACCGCAGAGCATCAAGGAGTGGGCCACGTTGTTTCCATCCCCGACATAGGCCAGGGTTTGACCTTGCAGATCGCCAAAGGCCTCCTGCATCGTGAGGAAATCAGCTAAGGCCTGACAGGGATGTTCGAGGTCCGTCAGGGCATTGATCACCGGAATCGACGCCCAGTAGGCGTAATCCACGAGCTCCTGTTGGGCAAAGGTGCGCACAGCAAGAGCGTCACAAAAACGACTCAAAACCCTGGCCGTATCTTCCAAGGGTTCACCACGACCGAGCTGGGTGACCTGGGGATTGAGATCAACGGTTTGACCACCGAGGCGGGCCATCGCCACTTGAAAGCTCACCCTGGTGCGCGTGGACGCTTTGGTGAAGATCAAGCCCAACACCCGATTGCCGAGATCGATACGACGGTCACCAGACTTCAGTTGGCGCGCAAGGTCGAGCAGAGCCTGGGTTTCCTGCGCCGAAACGTCCGCAGACGACAGGTAATCACGCCCGCTCAGGGAGGTGAGAACAGCAGCAACGCCCTTATCCATGCCAGCGGCTTCAAAGGAGTGTTATCGGGGATGAAAGGGCTGCTCGTCAAGCCTTCCAACCCCTGCGTGCTGGAACCGTTGCTGTTCCTGACGCCAAAGGATTCAAATTTTCGAACCGGTTGCGGCGGTTCTTAGCGGCGGCTGAAGCTGATCAATCCAACAAAAAACTGCCCCCAAGGGAAGCAGTTCGTGCGGGTTCTAGACATTGGAATGGTGTCTTCGCGAACGGATGCGCAGAAGATCAAGCAGCGAGGGATTGCTCTTCAGGCATCACGCTGGCGGACAGCATCTCCTTGAGATCATCTCCTTCAATCACTTCTTTTTCAAGGATTTTTTGGGAGATCGTCTCGAGCAACGCCATGTTTTGGCGCAGGATCGACAAGGCTTGGTCATGGGCACGATCAACCAGACCGCGCACTTCACGATCGATCGCTTGAGCCGTGGCATCACTCACGGCACGGCGGGGATTGTTGTTACCGCCAAGGAAACGGCCACCGCCCTGCTTGTCGTAGGCAAGGGGGCCGAGGGTGTCGCTCATGCCATAGGTGCCAACCATCTGCTCAGCAATGTCGGTGGCGCGCTGCAGATCATTGGCAGCTCCTGTGGTGATTTTGCCGAAAACAATTTCCTCTGCAGAGCGACCGCCGAGGAGGGTGGCAATTTGCCCTTCCAAATCCTCGCGGGAATTGAGAAAGCGCTCTTCAGTGGGGAGTTGCAAGGTGTAGCCGAGAGCACTCATGCCGCGGGGCACTATCGAGATCTTGGCCACTTTGCTGCCGCCTGGCATCAAATGTCCCACGATCGCGTGACCAACCTCGTGGTACGCAACAACCTTTTTCTCGTCGTCTTGCATCACCCTGCTTTTTTTCTCAAGGCCAGCAACAACCCGCTCAATGGCTTCGTTAAGGTCGCCCTGAACCACTTCTTTTTTATAGTTACGTGCCGCCAGGAGCGCTGCCTCATTCACGAGGTTGGCAAGATCGGCACCTGCAAATCCACTGGTGGCTTGAGCGATTTTGTCGAGGTCAACCTCGTCAGCAAGTTTTACTTTTTTGGCATAAATATCTAGAATCGTTTTACGACCTGAGACATCAGGACGATCGACCAATACCTGACGGTCGAACCGACCAGGGCGAAGTAAAGCGGCATCGAGAACTTCAGGTTGGTTGGTGGCGGCCAACACAATCACGGGTTTTTCTTTGGAGGCAAAGCCATCCATTTCGGTGAGCAATTGATTCAGCGTTTGCTCGCGCTCATCATTGCCTCCAACCACACCCATTGAGCCTGAACGGCTCTTACCGATCGCATCTAGCTCGTCGATAAAGATGATGCATGGAGCATTCTTTTTGGCCTGTTCAAACAGGTCACGAACACGAGCAGCACCAGCTCCCACAAAGAGTTCTACAAATTCAGAGCCGCTGATGATGAAGAAAGGAACACCGGCCTCGCCAGCCACGGCTTTGGAGAGCAGAGTTTTACCTGTTCCTGGGGGGCCTACAAGCAACACGCCCTTGGGAATGCGTGCGCCGATGTCGGTGTAACGCTCGGGTGTTTTTAAGAAATCAACAATCTCATTGAGCTCGTCTTTGGCTTCATCCACACCTGCCACGTCGGCAAACGTGACCCGGGATTGCTCATCAGGCACATACACCTTGGCCTTGCTCTTGGTGAAATTAAGCGCACCTTGAGCGCCGCCTCCACCCATGGAGCGGCGGGCAAAAAACTGCAATACCAAGATGAAGATCAGTGGTGGCACCACCCAGCTCAGAATGGTGGTAAAAATATTGGGCTTCTTCGGCGGCGCGGCAGCAAACTCAACGCCTTTGCTCTCCAGTCGCTGAGGCAGATCCATGTCAAAGATCGGCGTGGTGGCGAGCACGGAAGGAGCACCTTCCTCCACCTCACTGAGCTCATAACGAATTTGATCTTGGGTGATGAAGGCACGCTTAACCGCTCCATCGTTGACCTGATCGATAAACAAGGAATACGGGACCCGAGGCACCTGTTGCATGCCTTGATTGGGAATGAAGCTGCTGAGCAGCAACAACACTCCGAAGCCAATCAAAACAAGGTTGATGATCCCGAAGCGCCGATTAGGGCGATTGTCGTCCTCTCGAATCGCCATGTAGCTGCTTCCCGAATGCGCACCAAACTAAGTCGGTTGTTTCCCTGGTGGGTGGCCGTGCTGGGAGGAGAACCGAACGCCTGGGTCACAAGCGAAAGGCTGCGCCCCCATTGGCAACCGGGCATGGCTCCGGCGCGAATGGGTTCCCAAGGCTGCGCTCCTTGAGCAGGAAACCCCTGCTGATCACCCGCATACCCACCACCTTGCTGGGCTCGCTGGCGTTCGCGATCGTTGGAATCCTGAGCCTGGCGGAATGCTCCGACGATGAAATCAGACCGAGCGAAGCGCCGCTATCAAGAAAAAATTTATGAGCTGCTGCTAGCCCTCTGCATAGTGGTGTTGGTGAGCTTTGCTTTTCCACGCTTGAGCTGGATCGGCCCCCTGGGTTACGGCCTCATCGCCCTGCTGCTCACGCAATTGGTGATGATCCGCAAAACGGTGCTCACTGTTGAGGACCGTTTGTATCAGCTGCTAGGGCTCGCGGCCCTGGTTGCCCTGCTGTTGTGGCAAATCACGCCTGTGCGCTGGGTGGTGAGCGGCGTTCCACTCGTGCTCACTTGGAGTGTGCTGGTGGGCTGGAGCGTGATCCGCTTGGTGGAACGGCTCTCCCAGGAACGCAAAGTGACGGCTGGCTTGCTGATGGGTGCGGCCGCTGGCTATCTGCTTTTGGGGCTCACCTCTGGATTGGTGATGAGTGCGGTGGAAACCATTCAGCCGGGCAGTTTCGAACCACTCAACATCCTTCAAGAATCTTCCAGTGGGCCCAACGCCAGCGTGCTGGTCTCCGTGAGAGCTTTTTCCCAAATCAACTATTTCGCTTTTATCTGCTTAACCACGGTGGGCTTTGGAGACATCCAACCGGTCATGCCGGTCTCGCGGATGCTGGCGGTGGTGACAGGAATCATTGGACCGCTTTATTTAGCGGTGGTGATGGGAGTTCTGATTGGTCGCTACACCAACCAAGTGGAAGAAAAAGACATTTTTGAGCACGACGATCGACGGTGACTCGGGGATTTCAGCTTTAAGCTGAAGACAACAAAAGAATCAATAACAGCCATGCAATACGCCTGCCTAAGCAACGGTGACAGAATGCCGCTCTTGGGTCTGGGCATCTGGAAATCCGAATCAAGACAGGTTTATACGGCCGTACGGGAAGCCATCAAGATTGGATATCGCCACATTGATTGTGCGAGCATTTATGGCAATGAAAAGGAAGTTGGCGACGCTATTTTCTGACGCCATTCACAATCGTGAGGTCACAAGAGACAAGCTCTGGATCACATCCTGTCGATTGCGAACGATTTAAATCATCACGCCGGTTGTGCCACAACTTTCTTCTGTGCGTTTTTGTACTTCTCCAACACGCGGTTGGGGATGGCCGGTTCCTCTGGATGGTCGATCAGCAGGTAGTTGAGCAGGGCAGCTGCTCCACCGGGATTGGTGGCCATCGGGACCTGATACACATCACACAAACGCCCCAAGGCTTCGATATCAGCGTGATGGGGATGGGCCGAGAGGGGATCACGGAAGAAGATCAAACCTTTGATGTTGTTTTCCGAGATCATCTTCCCGATCGCCTGATCACCGCCAAGCGGGCCTGAGGCCAGCTTTTTGGAAATCATCAGCCCCACTTCCTGATACAACTTGATGCCAGTGGTGCCAGTCGCCACCAGGTGAAAACGCTTGAGTTTGTCGGCATGGATGCCGGCGAATCCCATCAGGCTTTCCTTCATCTCGTTGTGGGCCACCAGACCGAGGTAGCTGCGCTGGTCCACAAAACTCAGTCCCTGCTTCTCGTAAACCTCCTGCATGTGGATGGCTGAGAAGTATTGCTTGAACTTCCTCGCGGTGATCGGTGCCGTTTCCACCAGCGATCCGTAGTGGTCGACCGAAAGGCGTGCAATGGTCACCGGCTGCGTTGTGACCACATTGGCGAAGTGACTGCCTTCGTCGGTGAACATGCTTTCACCGAAGAATTCACCGGAATGGAGCAGGTCCAGTTCCACATCGGCAAGCATGCGCCGCACCTCTCCTGACAACAGCAACATCAAGCTGCAGGCGGGCGTGCTCTCCTTCATCAACAGTTCACCAGCCGGGTGCTCCTCCACATGCAGCTGGGCGGCGAAGGCTGCAATCTCATCCTCTGAGAAAGTCTTGGGAAGCTCGCTGCTGGCGATCAAAAAGTTGGTGAGGTCTTCGGTGCCCATGTCCTGTACGCCTCGATGCGTCTTGGCTGAAACGCAGTCATGCCTGCAGGTGCCTGCCGTACCGAGGCGCACGTTCAGCGTTCATTGCGTTCCGCCTCCGCTTTCATCCGCATCACCCGTTCCAGCACGGTTTCGTTGCTCATTCGGTTGTTGAGCCGTTCCACCAGCAGCGGGAAAGCCAACGGTCCTGGCCGTGGTGTTTCGATGTGGAGGAACGTCTGAGCCTGGGCGCGTTCGAGCGCCGCCCGCAGCCTCGAGAGTTCGAGTTGCTCCTCCAGCACTTCACGGCGTGCTTGCTGCAGCAGCAAATTGCCGGCTTCGTGACGCTCGAACACATCAAACAGCAGCGAAGCACTGATCTGGAGTTGTCCGGTGCTTTTGCTGGAACCAGGAAAGCCACGGTTCATCAGCCCAGCGATCTGAGCGATCGCTCTGAAACGGCAGCGTCGCAGTTCGGAGAGGTTGAGGGCCTGTTCCAGATCCCGTTCCAAAGCATCAGCCGCCAACAGTTGATCGCGATGGTCTTCCAGCAGCTCAGCCATGGGGTAGCCCTTGGGTGCAAGCAGCTCGAAGCCGTAGTCGTTCACCGACACAGTGATCGTGCCTCGTTCCAGCTGGGTGAGCCGAGCGGCCCAGAGAAAGCCAATTCCCTCGTGTACGAAACGGCTTTCGAAGGGATAGGTGTAGAGATGGCTCCCTTCTTTCGTGGTGCAGGTTTCCACCAGCAGCTGATCGATGCATGGCAACACAGAGAGGTCCTGCTGACGCTCCAGCAAGGGCAGGAGAGCTTGCAGCTCCGGGGTGTCGAGGTCGCCGCGACTGGCCCGATCCACTTCGGCCCGCAGGTGAAGGATGCGCCGGTTGTGCTCGAAAATCCCGTCATTCGCTCGATTGCGGAAACGCGAGGCTGTTCTCCGGCGCAAGTGGTGCTGGCCTGGGATATGCAACGGGGCATCTCAGCGATTCCTAAATCCGTTAAACCGTCACGGTTGCTTGAAAACTTTCAAGCGGCGGAGATCAAACTCAGCACCAGCGAGTTGCAAAAGATTGAAGCGATCGATCAAAACGTCCGGCTGGTGAATGGAGCGTTTTGGGTGATAGAGGGCGGTCCCTGGACGCTTCAATCGCTTTGGGATACCCCGTGAACAGCTGGTCCAAGGGCAGGCATTAAAGATTGCAGCAACACATCACGGCCCAGGCGCTCTGCCGAAAGCCCGGAAACAGGAATCACCTGATCCATCGCCGAGAAACCCAGGTCACCAAGGGGCGTTCGCGCCAATGTGCCTCCAAGAAGCTTGGGGGCAATCACCACCGCCAACTCCTGCACACACCCTTGCTGTAGTGCTGTTGCTGCCAAGGCCGGGCCGCATTCCCAGAGCACCCGGTTGCAACCTCTTTGAGACAAGACTTGCAGAAGGTCCAAGGGCTCGCTGGCCAAAAGCTCAAGAGGCTCCGGGCCCTCAGGCAGAGAGCGATCAGCGCTACCTGGCCCATGGGCGAGAAGGGTTGCCGCCAGGCTTGTATCCCAAAGCTGGGCCTGGGCAGGCAAGTCAAGGCTGCGGCTCAGCACCACCCGCAAGGGTTCGGGCAAGCGACGACCGCGGCTGGTGAGCAGGGGGTTATCGGTGCGCACGGTGCCACCTCCCACAATCACCGCATCACAACTGGCGCGTAGCTGATGCACCCAAGCGCGAGCTGGAGGAGCACTAATCCACTGACTTTCGCCATTCGGCAGGGCAGTGCGACCATCCAAACTCATCGCCCATTTGAGAAGTCCCCAGGGACGACCCGTTTGAACGCGATGGACGAAGGCTCGGTTTTGTTGGGCCGCTTCTGCCTCCATCACCCCTGCGATCACCTCCAATCCAGCATCTCTTAAACGCTGAATGCCACCACCGGCCACGCGTGGATCAGGATCTGTAAGGGCCACAACAACGCGCTGAATGCCAGCAGCAATCACCGCCTGCGCACAGGGGGGGGTGCGGCCCTGATGACAGCAGGGCTCCAACGTGACAATGATCGTGCCTCCGTTCGCACGAGAGCCAGCTTGAGCAAGCGCACCAACCTCGGCATGGGCTTGTCCTGCCTTGGCGTGAAAGCCTTCGCCCACCAAGGCTCCTTGCGCGTCAAGAACCACTGCCCCCACCAAGGGGTTGGGGCTTGTTTGGCCGTCCGCCAAGGCTGCTAATTGCAGCGCCCGACGCATCCAAGGAGTCCAGCGGTTGCAGCCGGTTTGCATCAGCTCAGCGGCTGGGTTTGCACGTCGCGCCACTCACGCACCACGTAGGGAGGTACGGGCAGCTCATTGAACACACCCGGCAGGAACAAGCGCAATGGTCGGTTGTTACTTAGATCACTGAGGAGCGGATCGAGGGCGAATTCAGCAGCAGCTTCTCGGCCGTCCTTGGCAAGGGCTGGATTGTCGAGGGTGATGTCATCCAATTGCCACTTCCTCACTCCAGCCTGAACCAGCAAAGACGCTGGGTGATCGAGCCTCACTTTTCCGGGATAGCCAACAATCCTGAGCACAACGGGGTTCCCCGGCTTGCCGGTGCGATAGGCCACGGCCTGCCAACTGTCGTAATCAAGGTCACGCAAACTTTCAAGACTGCGCAGCATCGGTGCTCCAGCCTCGTCGTTGTGCTGATGCACCTGGGCAAGAGCTGCATTTGGGGTGATCAGCAGCAGCACCACCGCCGCTAACAAGGAAAACAAAAGTCGACGCAGCACGCCCATTCGTTCAGACCAATCGATGCAGCCATCATCGGCGCTTGCTGCCACGACTGCGAAACACGAAGGTGTGAAATGAAGACAGCACCATTTTGCCAACAAAAAAGAAGAAAAAAACCAATAAGAAAAGCCAAAAATCCTCCTGTCAATAGAAGGATTTTAACTCAGCCATCGGCAATAGCAATCAACACTACATGAACAATAAGCAAATTTAAGCTAAAACTAAAACCGTAAAATCACTTAAACCAAATTCGCCATTACTGCCCAATATATAATCAAATTCGGGTGCACTCACAATAGCTTCTTGACAGGAACCACCCCGAAGAAGAATATCATCAGCTGCTTTCACTAAACTAAGATCGCCTTCTGCATCATTACTTAAGACCCAGAACAGCATTCCGCCTAGACCCTTCTCTTGCACGTAGGCGGCTTTACAGGCAATCGTGGCAGTTGTTTCAATCGAACTCCATTCATCACCGTTGTAGGTGAAGGCCGCTTTATTGTTATCATCCCAATACAAA
>Ga0129348_1000895_pt1 | contig 11001 bp, 3 predicted proteins | sample CPBDNA_4_FD_94424 | JGI IMG/M metagenome (GOLD analysis project Ga0129348, IMG submission 94424) | Freshwater to marine salinity gradient microbial communities from Chesapeake Bay, USA - CPBay_Sum_27_0.8_DNA | ecosystem: Environmental > Aquatic > Marine > Coastal | place: USA: Chesapeake Bay...
ACCATATAAGGGTGAAAGAAGATTACAGCCTACAAGACAGCCTACTTCTACGCCAACACAGGAACAGCAGCCATATCCTTTACCAGTTGCTCCAAAATCAGTTCAAGATGATTTAATTAGAGCAACAAAAAATGCTTCAACTGAATTGAACAATGCTGGAAATCAGGCTAGCCAAACAGCAAAGAGATTTTCTGGATTAAAGGGAAGTGTTGCAAAATTTGGGGGCGCACTTAAAAACGGTAGTATGAAAATGCAAGGAGCATTCTTTGCTTTTGATGGATTAGTTTTTGCTGCATCAATGATGAATAACTCCTTTGGTGAAATAGCACAAAAGGCTTTGCCAGTAGTGTTTGGTCTTCAGGGAGTCTCAATGGTATTGCCAATGTTAATGACTCCTTGGGGAGCAGCAATAGCAGCAGTTGCCGCTCTTGCAGCGGGGGCGTGGATGGCTAAAAGTAAACTTGATGATGTAAGAGAGGCGGGGGCTAATTTTGCAAAGAAGTTGTATGGATCTGGAGAAAGAATATCTTCTGTTGCAGAGGCACTAGAAAAGCAAACACATTCAGCACAATTGGCTGGAATAGTTTCTTCTAGACAAACAGGAGAGGTTGCAACAGAAGAAACAATATCAGAGGCAGAGGCGTTTTTAGCAACAGAGGTTGGTAAAACATTAATTTCAGAAATTGAAGGTTTGTCTAAAAGTTCTGGGCTATCAGTAGCAACCGAAGCATTAAAAAACCAATTGCAAAGAGCAGTTCTTGAAGGCGTAATGCCACCATCATTGGCAAATCAAATTGCTTTGCAGGTTGGCGAAAGTTTAGGCAACACAAAAATGTCTTTAGATGTTATTGGACAAATGCAACAAGTATTTGGACCAGACGGAGAACTTTTAGAAACTCAAGGTGGAAGACTACAAATATATGCAGACATATTCTCTACCCTTCAAGATCCACAACAAATGGCTAGGCAAGCATCAGAGATTTGGGATCAGCAAGGATTTTTTGGTCGTTTAATCGGGGGTCTTTTCGGAGAAGCAGAATCTACTGTACTGGGTCAACAAATGATGACTGGCGTTACAGAATCAATGACAGCATTAAATTCAGAATTTGATAGAAACCTTCTTTTGTTACAACAAGGAAAAATTAAATATGAAGAATTCCTAGAAAATCAGGCTTTAATTTCTGCTGCTGCAAGACAACAAGGGGTTGGTTGGGAAGGTGCAACAGAATCATTAGAAAATTATTATGGAACTGGATCGGAAGATGCTGTAAAATCAATTAGATCTTTACAAAATGAAATAAAAACAACTGCACAAGATGTTATTAAGTTTTCCATATCTCCACAAGACCAAGATAGAGTGGTTGGATATTTTAATGAAGTCAATAGTTTAGGTGCTGATGTAGCAACACAAATATCAAATTTAAGCACTCAACAACTGCCCCCCCTTGAACAAGCGTTTCGTGAGGTCAGCGATGAAAGCGGTAATATTCATCCAAAGGCAACCCAAGAACAATACGACAAGGCTAAAAAAGATTTAGAAGATATGCAAAAAAGGCTATCAGAATTGCAAAAAATAAAAGATTTTGAGTTAGATGTTTCTGTAGCATTATCTACTGGAACATTAACCGCAGAAAGCCTTGACGCTCTTTTTTCAGGGAAGACTGAAGCAGAGCAAAAACAAATAAAATTGCAAATAGGCGCAATGCCATCAACAGATGCTCAAATACTTTTTTCAATGCTTGAAAGAGCAGATGGAAATGAACTTGTATTAGATACTATATTTGACATAGCAACTTCAGCAGATTCAAGAGAGTTATCAAATATACAAGCAACCCTTGCAGCACTAGATGTTGCACAAATAAGCACAAGCGTTTTCTTAGAACTTCCATCCCGACAAGCCCAGTCAGCATTAAAGCAAATTGCTGACAATTTAATAAAATTTGATAAAATTCCCAAAAAGGCCAAAAAGTCAAGGTTTGCAGAATATTTTAGTACAAACTATGAAATGACAAAAGAAGAACTTGACACATTTATGAAGTTGCCATATGAGCAAAAAAGATATCTTACAACTATTTTTACTGCATTTTTTGCCGAAGGAGGTAGTCAAGCAGCAAAACAATTCTTAATTGAAAGTGGTCAGTTGACACATCAGGGCGCGGGACAAATACCTGAAGCAGCCTTGCCAGGACTTGGCGCAGCACAACTATTTAGAAAACCACCCACTCCAACTGAAGAAGAACCTCCAGAAGAACCTCCAGATACTGACGGCAGCGGTAGCGACGAAAAATCCTTCCTTGAAGACTTTATAGACAATATTAATGCTAATGCAAAACTCTACCTTGATGCAGAAAAGGGTCTTAAAGGATACATGAAGAATCGTGGAAAGTTCCTTGGTGCTTTCCAAAAACTCAGAAATAGGGGATTATCTGAAGATATTATTTCATCACTGGGCACTGGCCCAGAAGGTCTAAAAAATGCAAAAGAACTGCTTAAAAAGAACAGAGAACAAATTAAAAAATTAAGTGAAGCATCAAGGCTTGATTCTTTAGGTCAGACAGTAGAAAGCCTAAGACGAGAAAAGGGAAAAACAAAAGAAAAAACAGCAGCAGCCAGGGCTATAAAGGGGCTTTCTCCAGAACTTCAAGATATCGTTATGAACGATGAACAATTTATTTCATCTTTTGCAAAAGTAAAGGTGGGGTCTAAAGAGTACAACAAACTTGTAAAAGTAGTTCAAAAATTAGCAAACGCAAAGAGAGAACTTGCTGAGGAAACGCAAACGGAGTTTGAGGCTCAAGAGCAGGCTACAAAAGCAATGATAGATTCTTTGGAACTACAGATAAAGAAAAATGAAGATGATTTAATTAATGCATTTGAAAAAACCCACGGAATGCTCCCAGAAATGATGGAACTAGAGATTTCAAAGAGGGAGGAAAGCATAAGGGTTATACAAAAGCAGATTGATGAATTAGAAGAACTCAATGAAATAGACGAAGAAAGAATAGAAGGATTATCAAGACAGCAAGAAATGCTTGAAAGACAGATTGAGGTTCTTGATCGTGCCAACGAAATGGATCAAAGAAGAATAGAATTGTTAAATAGGCAAGACGAAATAAGGTCTAGAGAATCTGAGGCACTATCTAAAGAACTTGATGATATGTCAAAAATTGAACAAGAACTTAGGGATAGCCACCAAAAAAGAGTTGAGCAACTTGAAAAGGTAGCAGATGTAAATGACTATATACTTAATCAACAAAAACAGCAACTAAATATATCTAGGGCAATTTCTGAAGGGGACATTTATTCGGCTACTGCCGCAGCACAAGAAATGCGTGCAGGCTCCGCAGAGTTTTCAAAGAGGCAGTTGATTTCTGGACTAGAGGCTGGTTTAGAAAATCAAGTTTCAAACCTAAGAACATCCGATGGTTTAACAAGAGATCAGGCAGAAAGACAAATTGCAAACATAAAAGAACAATCTTATCAAACTTCATTGCAAATAAGACAGATTGAGGATATGATATACCAAAGAAATCAGCAAATGATTCCGCTAAAAGATCAACAATACTCCCTTGACATGCAAATAAGAGATATTGAAGATTTAATATACAACAGAAATGTTCAAAAGAAACAAATTTTTGATGAACAAATTGATCCATTGCAAACACAAAATAATTTGCAAAACGAATATTTAAGAAAACTTAACATAGAAATTGATCATGTTAATGGTCCACTAAAAGCAAAACAAAATCATTTAGATAGAATTCTACAGTTAGAGGGGGCAAGCCAAAAGGTAACTGGGGAGATTAGAGACATGACAAATAAAGCAAGGAAAAAAGCAGATGACCTGTCAGATTCTTGGGATGATGTAACAAGATCAATCTTCGCCGCCCTTGGAATGTTAAGTCAATTTAATGGAGAGAAAGCAGCAAAGTCCTACGCTGGAGGAATAGTAGAGGGGTATTCAAAAGGAGGAAAAATAAAGGGGTACTCCGTGGGCGGGGTAGCAGGAGATGGATCAAGAGACTCAGTTCCAGCAATGCTCACTCCTGGAGAGTTCGTAATTAGGAAGGCAATGGTAAATAAATATGGTCAGTCAATGATGCATGATATAAACATGGGTTCCTTCTCTATGCCAGGTTATGGAGCACCAGAAAGATCATCTAATGTGTCTCTAACAGATGTAAGCGTTTCAAATATTTCTGGCATAAGTGCTCCAGTGTATAATGTATATGATATGAATTTTTCCATCAATGGCTCCAATCAGTCAGCAGAAGAAATTGTAAACAGGGTTATGGTTAAAATAAAACAACTACAAAGCCATAATATAAGGAGTAATCGTGGCAACTAGTGGATATATGAGAAATAGGATTAAATTTCAAAGACCGCAGGCTATTATCTTTTCCAATAATCCAGGATTGCTGACAGACGGCATATATGTTCCATTAGGAGATGAGGGCACAGACTTTATAATACTTTCAGATCACAACAGAAGCCCATTTAATGTGTCTAAGCAAAGAATTGAAATAAGACAAAGAATGATTAATGGATCAATGAGATCCTATCATACTGCTGACAAGATTAATTTATCTTGCTCATGGTCACGGCTACCCTCCAGATCTTATTCCTCCGCTCCAGAATATACGGATGGCGAACTCAATCAAGAAGATGTTGTACAACCTGGCACAGGAAGTTTTTTAGGATTTAATCCAGAAGAATACACAGTTGATGGAGGAGCGGGTGGCGCAGAACTTCTTGACTGGTATGAGTCTAACGTAGGAGCCTTCTGGGTATTTTTATCTTACGATAAAGATGGGGCTGGAAACTTGAATAGATATACTCACATTCTTAAAATGTATTTTTCTGCATTTGATTACGAAGTAGAAAAAAGAGGTCAGTCTTGGGGAAGCGGAACATCTTCTGGCTTTGATATGTGGAACATAAGTCTTAGCATGGAAGAAGCATAATGTTTATATCAGAAGAACTAAACAATCATTTAAAAACATCTAACACAATTTCAACAGAGTCAATAATTATTGGCGAAATTAACATGAATGATTCTAACAATTTAGAAAAAATAGGTAACTATAGATATAGGCCAGGAACAGAAGGTGGACAATTCTCCGAATTGCCAAGGTCTTATGATCCAATTGATGAAGGTGGATACTACACTGGAGCAACAGATTCAAACATAGTTGTAAGCAATCTATCAGACAATGAAGATAGACCAATTAGTTTTACAAAAAATAATGAAAAAATGAAGTTGTTATATTCTTTAAAGGACTGTCTACTTGAAAATAGGCCAAGGTCAGGAATAAACAAGTTGTTATATTTGGGTCAGCGTGGTAATCAATATTTAGATACAGGAGATAGAAATTTTACATCTCAGGAAACTTTAAGCGTTTCTAATAGACCAAGATACTATATGTCTTCCAGAAAAGATCTTTTTAAATACTGGACCTCGTATAGAAATGATTTAGAAAATAATCAAGAAGAAGAGTTTGGAATATCTCGTCCATCTTCTTTAGGAAATTACTATATATACGATGCTGCACCATTTGTTGTTTACAAAGAAAATGTTCCAGCAAACAGACTAATATTTAAAATGCAAACAAATGTGGGTGACGTTAATCTGGGTAGTTTTATATATGATGGCGTTGAAATTGAAGATCCATTGTATGGGCAAAATAATCAAACAACTCCAAAAAGATGGAGGATTGAGGTTCTTAAAGATACTGAATGGGTGGAGGCCGCATCTTTTGATGAGAACTATAGGGATGCCAATGGAAACACCTTGATAGGCAGCGATGGGTATGTTGAATTATCTTATGGACTAAGATTGCCAGTGCAGTATGAAAACAATTACATTTATTTTGGAGAAATTACAGATGAATCTTTTCTTCCAGATCAAGCAAGTTATGGATCGGCCTATTTAATTAAAACCTCGGAAGAAGAGAGGGGAACGTTAAAGGTATATGACGGAACAAATTGGGAATCCGTAAGGCCAGAATATTATTGGGCAGTCTCTAATCAAAACTTTGATGTTAGAAGTCATAAACTAACAAAGGCAACAAACCCAGAATATTTTATTAATGGATCAGGTGAAACACAATTTAGAGAATTTGATCTTATTCGCGGGATAAGAATTGTAGTAGAAAGTATGAATAGAGAAGGATGCACCTTTGACCTAATAGAAATGTCTCCAAGAATTGTTTTTGATTTATCAGACAAAGTTTCTTCTTTTAATATTACAAAAACAATGTCAGACCTAGGAAATGCCTCAATTCCCGTGGGTGGAATTTTTGCTTCAATCGGTTCCATGGATATTTTTGATGATGATTTTTCCTTTAACCCTAACAACACATTTGATATAGAATCAAAAACTGGAAGCATTCTTTCTAGTTATGTAGACAAGAGGATAAAATTTAATTTTTATAAAATAGTTAGAAATGTTAAAAATTATGATTATTATATTCCAATAAAGTCTATGTATGTAGACTCCTTTCCTAGCGTTTCGAAACAGACTGGTACCATATCCTTTGAACTAAGAGATCTATTTTTCTTTTTAGAATCAATGAAGGCACCAGAATTATTAATACCTGACTGCTCAATTAGTTATGCTGTTAGTTTGCTGTTGGATTACATTGGCTATAGCAACTATGTTTTTAAAAGAATAGATAATGAGTCTGAAATGATAATACCATTTTTCTTTACAGGAACTCAAAAAAATGTTGCAGAGGTTTTAACAGATATAGCGGTTGCCTCACAGACTGCTATGTTTTTTGATGAATACAACAACCTTGTTGTAATGTCTAAAGAATACCTAATGCCTGAAACGGAAAGCAGCAGGGAAACTGATTCAATTCTGTACGGTCAGATTGAAGAAGATAAACTTCCCAACATCATAAATCTTTCTTCAGAAGATAAGCAGGTATATAATGATGGAAAAATAGACTTTACCACCAGATATATTCAAAGAGAAATCTCTCAGTATTCTCAGGCCAAATATACAGATAGATATAAAACTTATGGATATAAGCCAGTCCTTCTGTGGGAAATTTCAGGAAAAGAAAATCTTAGAACTAGAAATGCTAGATCTAATACATCTCAGGGCTACACCTTGACTGCTGCTCCATTAAACACAACACTATCCTCAGACGTTCCATTAGTGGAAAACAATCAAGTAATAAACAACATACTTGATTTAGGAGAAAACATAGACTTTCCTTCAGCATCACTGTCATCTCATCAAGGATACTTTTATGCTAACGGAGAAATTATCAAATACGATGCAATAGAGTACGCAATTTCTGGAGTACTAGGCGATGGCCTTGAAGGAAACTTAAGATGGATATCAAGCAACGAAGAATATCAAAAATATTTTTCTAAACTACCATTTAATGGCAAAATGTATCCAACTGGAAATGTCAGAATATATTCTGAGCCAATTTATGAGACAATAAACGGAATAACAAGGCCAAAAAATGGAGAAGTTAAACGTCACGGAAGAGGACAGTTTGGAACTCCCATTACAGAACATACAGCAGGGCTTTCAGAATACTGGTCTGAAAATACATATGCCGCTGGATGCCTACAAGAAGCAAAAGATTACTTGTTTACAACTAATAGATTTATAGAGTATCCAACAACAGTGCAGAATCAGGTTGCTGGAAAATCAAAAGAATTTGAAGAGTTTGGAGTATTTGAATCAGATACTGTGGCACAAAGTTCAACAAGAAATGGAATAATAAAAAATTTCAGAGCCAATAAACATTATACAGAAAATGAGGTTAATTATTTTAGTACTGCTAGGGAGGGTACGATACAATCTTCTGCCTTAGTCTTTAATGGACCAGATTTACCAGAGCAAGTAGATCCAGTAAACTTTGTTTCTTATATGTACAAAGAGTTTAATGATTCATTCAAGCATTTTGGAACCAGGATGAGAATCATAGGCAGCATAAATGCTGGAGAGTCTGGATTACAAAGTCCTGAAGGATCTTTTATCTTTCTACAAAATCAAGATATAAATGCAGATGATCCGAGCAAAAACCTAGATATCAGGGGGGGATCTGGAGGTATAGCGATAAATATTAATAAAGAAAGAAATACTGGATACTTCTTTGAGATAGTTGCACTGACTGAAGGCAATGCTCAAGATTATATAAATCCTTCAAAGCAGCAGTTAACCGCTAATGAAATTTTAAGCAGCCCTGCACCAACTTGTAATAACAATGTGGTCACAATAACCTTAAAAAATGAAGTAGATTTTGTTGTAGGTCAAACAGTTGAGATAACTGGTCTAGTAGATTCTTTAAATCCAACAGATACTAGAACTCCGTTAAATGGTGAGTACAAGGTAACAGCAATTAATGAAAATAAAAAAACAATAAAGTACACCATACCTGGGGCCGCAATTCCAAATAGAACCTCTACTACTGGAGGAACCCTTAGACTTTCTAATGCTTATCCCACGAATATTGCAAATGTTTACTTTTATAAGGTTGAAGCAGATGAAAATAATAATGCAATACCTAAAAGGCTGTGGAGCGGAACGTCCCAAATTGTAGTCGATGATGGAAAATTTACTGGACAAAATAGATTTATAACAGAAGATGTTTCCACAGTTTACGATTTATCTGTTGAGCACATAAATTCTGGAGAATCAAGAACCTTCTTTTTGTTTATTAATGGAAAGCAAGTACAAACTGTAGTAGACACAGACCCCCTTCCAGAATATAACTCAATGGCACTTTTTGTCAGGGGAACAAGTAGGTGTATGTTTGAGAATATTTATGCGGTAGGGCCAAATGTTTCTCAAAACAGCAATGTAACTTTAGCGCAACCCCTGTCTGAAGTTTGGCAGGATCAGGAGGTCGATTTCCCTGAGTTTTTCAAAAAGTATGCAATTAGTGGAATAATACAAAAGACTTATCTGTCTGGAATAAATTCAGAGGGTGGTCCAGAACACTCTCTCTACTATGATGAGTTTGGAACGATAATGAGAGAAGCGGCTTTCTTAAACATAAAATATGATAGGGCATATCCAGCACTGTATTCAAGAATAATGAAAACATTTAATCAAATTAAGGGGTATTCTATTTCAGGATTTTATGCAAACTCGTATGGAGCAGAATTTCTTATTATTAACTGCACGGACGCTAATCTAAATATTGATGATACAACAGGAAACTTTTTAAGAATACAAGGAGTTGCCTTTACGCAAGAAACTAGTAGAACCCTAACTGTTGATGATTATTACAAAAAAATATCTTCTTTGTCAGATCCCATATATGAAGACGATGGAACTCTAAAGAACCCTCTTATACAAAGAGATGAGTATAACAAAATAATAAATAGCAGATACAGATACGGAATAAGAGACTTTTCTTTAACAAGCCCCTATATTCAGACTGAAGAATCAGCAGAAAAAATATTGGGTTGGATTATAGAAAAAGTTTCCAAGCCTAAAATTCTATTAGGAATAAATACATTTTCAACATTTGATTTGCAATTAGGAGACATAGTTAAAATTAATTATAAAAATAATGATGGAGTAGATGTTATATGCGATACCGATAAAAGATTTGTAATATATAATATTGAAAATAATAAATCATTACAAGAAGAAACTATGACTATATATTTAGCGGAGGTATAAAATGAAGGCGTGGCGTGAAAAGATGAATGCTGCTTTGGGGGCAGCAAGGAAAGCAGCAGAACAAGGAAATATGGAAGCAGCAGCAAATTATCATCAGGCTGCCTTGAATCGTGCTGTTAACCGTGGAACATCACAAACTATTTCCAATGTATTAGCAGAAGCACCGCCAACTCCAGCAGGTACAAATGCCAGCCCCGCTATAATTCCAATAATTCCAACCCCTGCACCTCCATCATTTCCTTCGGGTACTGAATACAGAGGAGGTTCTTCAGCACCCCCACCTCCTCCACCTCCAAAACCAGCCAATCCGTGGATAACCTCCTCAAACTTTGTTAGTCCTTCAGGAATAAAGCAGGCAGATCCAGATATTGTAATAACCAGACCAGAGCCAGTTGGACCAGAGGCCGTCCTTGAATTAAACTATGAAGATATCTCTGGAATGGAATTAATAAATATTTCAAGGTCAGATCTTGTGGATGGTAAAAAGGTGATCTATTCTCCAATAAAAAATTTATCAAAATTGAGAAATAAATATAATCCAAACAACCTTATCAATGTTTCTTCTACATCATCTAACTATTTTGCAACCTTCGGAATAGACTTAATCGGTAGAGGAATGAGCACTCCGTACTTTGATGATTCAGGCGACTTGGTTATAGAGATTGACGATATAAGAGATAATGAGTTGATTGAGATAGATGTTGACACAAGTGGTACAATTAGTTTAGTGGATTTCTCATGATTACTAACGACGGAAAAGAAGTAATATCAAAATACCTTTTGGGGCAGGCACCCTCTTATGCCACCCACATATCAATAGGTTGCGGGGCAGATCCATTAGATCTTTTAGATCCAGAACAAAGTGATGCGTCAACAAAAAAAAGAATGAATTTTGAAATGAATAGGGTTCCTATAATTTCAAAAGGGTTCGTTGAAGAGGATGGAATAACAAAGATAGCATTTACTGCAAAACTTCCAACAGAAAATAGGTACGAGATTACTGAGGTGGGACTATGGTCTTCGGCAAATAATTCACTAGCAAAGGGCTTTGATAGCAGAACAATCTTTGATTTTGAAGAAAACTGGGAAGCGCACGATTCAACAATAGAACCAGTTATATTGCTCTCGGATTTAGGATCAAATGGTGTTGTGGAAGATAATGGTCTAAAGATTTTTAAGATAAATAATGAACATGCACTTTTGGAAGAAACAGAAAGAAGAAATAGAAAAGAGGGTCCAAGATTTTTAAATAATTCAATCTTTGTAAGAGGTGATTCTGCAAATATAGAGTCTATAGACTTCAACATTTCCTCCGCATCATCTGATGGAACCTTGGTTGAATA
>Ga0129348_1000896_pt1 | contig 10993 bp, 7 predicted proteins | sample CPBDNA_4_FD_94424 | JGI IMG/M metagenome (GOLD analysis project Ga0129348, IMG submission 94424) | Freshwater to marine salinity gradient microbial communities from Chesapeake Bay, USA - CPBay_Sum_27_0.8_DNA | ecosystem: Environmental > Aquatic > Marine > Coastal | place: USA: Chesapeake Bay...
CAGGCTGGGCTTTCCTGCCAAAGCCTACACCTCACCTAGCGGTTCGGAAGGCACCTCCCTCGCTGCGACTCGGTCGGCGCAAGGCGACTGCGTGCTCTTCTCTGCACTCATGACCTACGCCGGTATCGAAGAGGCCATCGCGTACATCCCAGCCTGCATCGCCCCCGACGGTCGTCCTGTCCGTTCGCCAGACCTCGTCACGGAGGAGCCTGACACGGACGGCTTCTCCAAGGACATGCTCCTCGGAGTCCTCCTGTGGACGCTTGTGGTGCGTGACCCAGAGCCTCTCGACAGACTTATCGGATATATCAACCGGACTGGCTGTCTCTGCCCGAAGGCAAGCGACCGTAGGTGCACGATGACTCCCCAGATGCGCTACCTCACAAACCGTGTCGCGCAGGCCGTAGGCTGCACAGGCAGGCTGTCCGGAGCGTGGATGCCCACGTTACTCTTCTGGTCGCTAGAGTGGCTCTCTGCCCTCTTTACGCCACTTGGCTACCAATGCCACCTCGTGTCAGTCAAGGCCCTCATCATGAAACTACTCGGCTCGTGGGACGCAGGCGCTGCGGAAATCCTGGCCCGGCGTGACTCAGGCAATCCCTGGTTCCTGTACCTCGCAGGTGACACGGACAGAGCGGCCCTGAGTTTGTTGAGCCTAGATGTCCAGCCCGGCGGCGGACACCAGTGGTCGTGGGAAAGAGATAGCGCAGAAAAAGCCTGGAAAGACTCCATGGGGTACGATATAGTCTTCTTGTGTAACCTCCTCTCAAAGGACTGACCCATGACAGACAAGAAAGATAATGTCATCAACCTACGTGAACGCCGGTCCGACAAAAAGGTGGCGAACAAGGCAAAGGCGTCTTTCTTGAATGTCCAGCACGAGGGTAAGGACCTATCCGACGAAGAGTATAAACACTATATTATGCTTGTAATTGCAGACCTAGTCGTACTGGTCATCCGTGCCGGGTTCTACCGCGAACCAGCTAAGGCGCTGAAACACGGTATCGACTGGATTGCTAAGAGGTACGGAGGATAACTATGGCTAGCGTGAAGAGTATGAAAGACCGCATGCCCTGCAACAAACCGACGCGAGCAAACGACGGGAAGCACGACTATAAAGTCAAAGCATGCAAGGACGGCGAAGAGAAGATAGTACGTTACGGTGACGCTTCCATGCCTAACCGCCCGGACGAGCCAGGCCGAAGGAAGGCATTCCGCGACCGCCATAACTGCGACGAGAAGAAAGACAAATTTAAGGCAGGCTACTGGGCGTGCCGAAAGCCAGCTTGGTGAGCCCGAGCCGAAGGCGACAGGCTCCTTCCGGAACGATAGTGACGGCTTGGCTTTTTTGCATCCTACTCCCTATAGAAATACTTAAACTGGCCAGCTAATATAGTCTGGGTACCCCACACCACGAGGACTGGCTATGAAAGAGACTATTGCTGCTTTAACCAAAGCTCTAGAATCCCGCGCTGCTGCGTTGCTCATAGCTGTCCTTGTCTTGTTCGGCGGTTACAACCTCGCCAGTCAGGCTGTAGAGTCTCTGGCCGCCAAGTTAGACGTCGTCTCTAAAGAGCTCGGCGGTATCAGACAAGAGCTCGCTATCCAATCTGTGAAGTTGACAGAACTCATAGAAAAGGTTAGAGACCATGAAGACAGATTGCGTAGAGTCGAACGAATCCAGAAAGACAAAGGAGACAACCGATGATGTTAGATAAACTTAAAGATAAACTTCCTGGTATGGGTAAGAAGAAGGCCGAAGAGAAGGCTCCTTCTATCGAAATCGAAATGGAAGACGAAGAAGAAATGCCACCAGAAGGCGAGGAAAGCGAAGAAGAGGAAGTCGAAGTCGGCGCTCTTGCTAAGTTCTCCGACGAAGAGCTCAAAGCCGAGATGGAAAAACGTGGCATGGAAGTAGCCTCAGGCGGTTCATCAATCATGGCTCTCCCTGAGCTTTCCGAAGAAGAAGAAGAGGGAATGCCTATGCCAGAGGAAGAAGAAGGCATGGTACCTAAGAAAAAGCCAAAGAAGGCCTACGCCTAACTTGGTAGGAGAAATCGAACATGGCAAGTCAGAGACGCTTGACGACTCGGAGACTGATAGAAGAAGTGCGTCAGGTGATAGGCGAGGACAACACCTCGGCTATTTCGGACGAAGAAATTCTCGCAGCCCTCAATCGCGGGCAAGACCAAGCGTGTTCGATTCTCGCAAGACAGTACGAGTCTCCTCTGCTCACCTACGCCACCGTCACAAAGGTCGACGGACAGGCCGAGTACCAGCTACCCGAGGACTGCTTCGAGGACAGACTGCTTAAGGTAGAAGTCTTCCGTGGTAATATCTTCCACGACATTCCTCGCATTTCGTTTACCGACATCTCGACCTACGAAAGCCCTGGCAAGCAGCCAGTGCCTACCTACTACGCAGTCTTTCAAAACATGATTCGCTTCGTCCCGCTGCCCTCAGGAGGCGGCTGGAATCTTCGGCTATGGTACCTACAGGACCCTGCCGCTCTCGTGCCTGAGCAGGGCCGAATCACATCCATCGGGCCTGACAAATCCTACGTAACGCTCGACGATATCGGTGAAGACCTCGACACGTCGGTCGACGACCAGAAAGCGTTCATCAATATCGTAGACAAGAACACAGGCCGTATCAAAGCCAGTCTGCAGATTCAGAATATCACAGGTAAGAAAGTCAGCTTCAAGGCTGTACCGACCCGCTCTGTCGTACAAGACAGGACACTCGTTGGCTCCTTACCAGACACTATCGAAGAAGACGACTATATCTGTCCAGTCTTTGGTTCCTGCCTGTCCGTGCTCCGCAAACCATTGTCTAACTATATCATAGCCTTCGCTGAGGCAGAGCTCCGCAGGAAACTGGGCGAGCAGTCCGAGCTCGGTATGGCTATTAAGAAAGAGTTAGAGCAAGCTGTCGAGCGTAGCTGGGCCGGAAGACCCAACGATATGCGCGTCCAGTCCCGCTCCCGATTCCACCCCGCTGGCGGAAGGCCTTTGAATTATCTACCTCGTGGGTAGACGGCACTGACTAATACTGCGAAACTCCTTGAAGCGTAACTCTACGCGGGCGTAGGCCGAAGGAGACTATAATGGCTATAAACTACCAGACCGTAATCGAAAAAGACTTTTCCTCAGGTATCAATAAGCTAGCCGCAGAAGATGCTGTCCCACAGTCCTACGTTGAAAACATGGAAAACATGCAGCCCAATGCCCAGGGCTATGTCGAGAAAAGAAAGGGATACCAGGCGTATGCCGGCTCCCTTCCTCTTCGGGCGTCAAAGGCAGAGCGTACAGAGGACGGCCTTCTTTGTCTATACTTCGACGAGCTAGAAGGTGGCACGGTAGGTATCGACTTCTCGACCCTGAAACCTTCACCCGTGATTATCTACGGCCAGTCTAGCCTGACAGGCTTTGAGAGTACCGTATCGAAATACTACTCTACCTTTATCGTGGACCCTCGTGTCAGACTCGGCCAGGTTACTGTGCTTCCGGCTGCAGACATCGGAGCCAAGAGCAGAGATATCTTTGTAGGTCTAGGCTATAACGCGCCTGAGAACGAAGGTACAAAGAACAACGAAGTCGTCTACGCAGATAGTATTGTGGTAGACCCTACGACATTCCAAGTGACTGTAGGTGCAATTAGCAATCTAGGCAATACAGAAGTCAACTGCTTCGTGTACGTCAAGAACCATCAGACTGTCGCAGGCGAGAGCTGGGCAGGTGACTTGACAGAGACTAGCGCAGGCTCTGGTGTGTTTACCATAGACCAGTTAACGCATCAGCTAAATACACAGAACTACATTACAAGATACTACCTACCAGCAACGGGCGAGGAAGTATTTCCAGACAGTGTCGTAGTGAGTGGCAGTGATATCACAGCAAGTTTCACAAGTCAGGCAAAACCAGCGACAATCCGCATGGTCATATCCTCTATCCCTGAAATCGACGTCGAGACCCGTACAGTTCTAGCTAAGCAAGAAGTAGACATCACGTTCCCTATCGACGCCGACTTTGCATTCTTTGAAGTTTACAGTATAGACAACGGAACCGAGTCTCGCGTACTGCCTAACAGCATTACAATCGTAGGCGGTACGGCTACAGTCAACGTGACAAATAACTCGAACAACCAAGTTAAATTCAAAATCATGTGGGAACGAGCGACTGTCCGTACTAACAAGTTGTGCGTGCAGGAATGGACTGCACCTCAGACTCTTTTGACAGACAACACCCCGCAACTCTGTCTCTACGGTCTGGACCATACCGAGCTGTACCCAGACAGCCCAGACAGAGCAGGCTGGGTCTCGCATATCGACTCCTACAAATCTGAAGGCGAGAACTACCTTGTAGCAGGGCTCGGCTGGAATCTATTCAAAGCCGTCTACCATAGCTCACTGCCTACCAGGCAGCCTCTGCTTCGCGTGACAGTCAAGTCGCTAGTCAAGACAGGCCCGATGTTTAACTCGGCCTCGACTCCTACTAACTTTGTCCGTGACAGAATCAGCTACAGCTTCACAGGCGGTAACGAAGGCTGGGCTAATGTACTTAGTGTGGAGTTCCAGGAAGATACAGGCTTTACTAAACTAATTTTAAGTACACCCAATAAAGTAAAACACACGAATAACGGTGAAGACCCTGTCGACTACCGTCATGACAAACTCACAGTATTTGGTACTTCCCAGAAAATACACAGAGGCGAATGGCCGATATTCGGGTTCGAGGACCCTGTAGATTCAGATACACTTGTGTTTTACATCTACAATCCAAACGTGACGACGTCTGACTACGACGAAGATTCGGTCGGTGAGGCCGGAGTATTTACAGACAAGGTCGAGTTTACCGACCCAGGAGACAAGACCTACTCCCTCGTTGTCGGTGACGGCCTCGAAGGTGCGGCTTTCCCTCAGGGCCTCTCAGGCTCTCTGTCGTGCGTGTCTACGGTCGGCAGCGTCAGCTACTTCAACGGCGTGGGCGAGACTATAGAGTTCCCGGAAGGGCAGGTCTACACAGTACGCCGAACGGGGCGCATGCTGCGCGTTCGAGACATCAGTGCACCCAATACCAACCCCTACGAGCAATTCGTGCCAGAGGACGTCATTGCCCTGTCAGACAGGGAGAGGCGCTACCGTATCGTAAATATCGTGGCGAATAGCGTGACGGGGATTTCCGTGTCGGTAAACGGTACGGCCGGCGAAGCTACAGTGACGAACGTAGACTCGTCTCCCTACAAGGTCGGACAGTGGCTGACGCTGGCTTCGGCAGGACGATTCTCCGGCGAATACCAGATTAAGGAGCTACCGGATACCTCGACAATCATTCTAGATTCTAGCAATGTTAAGGATAACACTACCTCTGTGCTGCAGGGGGCGTATATCCAGGGCCGGATGTTCGAGCTGAACTACGAAGACGAGTTCTACGATGACCCGAACTCCCTCCTGTCTATCACGGTACCGCTCCGCTGGTTCCCTCTAGAGAACCCGGAGGGCAGTCCACGCCGTGTCAAGCACCTAGAGACCAACCCCTATACCCAGCAGAACTTCGTCCGGTCCGTCATGGCCCAGGACAACATGTACTTCGCTAACTACTCTGACCACTTGCTCAAGTACGACGGTGTCTCCCTGTTCCGCTCCGGCCTTGTCCGCTGGCAGCCAGGCTTGTTTGTCACAACCGACTCTGACCATGAAGGTAAAATCATAGTCCCTGCCCAGGTAACAACAAAAGGTGATGTCACAAAAGACTCTTTCAAAATATCCATACCGACTGCAGAAGCTGAGAAACTCACAGTACTGCAGCCTAATGATAGAATAGAAATCGCTGGTAGTTCATTAAATCCGTTTACCATTCTGACAATAGACACAAGCGGTAACTATATTTACGTCAATAAGGCTGCTGATATTACAGGCACTGGCGTGACAATCAGCCAGTACAATCCGAACGTCTACCGGTATTACTTCCGTCTGACAGCCTACGACGCAAACGACAACGTCGTGACTTCTGCTACGACAGGCTCCAATGAGTTTCTCGTAACTCTGACCCAATCTTCTGCCATAAACCTGCGCTTGCTTGGTCTACCTAAGTTCGAGCAGCTGAACTACTCCCGTGTATTCCTAGAAGTCTACCGAACCAGGCGTAACACAGTAGCTCCGTTCTACAACGTCTTTAAAAACACTGTACTATTCGATACGACAAAGCCCTACATCGACATCATCGACACTATCTCTGACGAAGCTCTACCAGCCCAGCCAGACGATACAGTCCTGACTTTCCTCGCCGGTGCCAGTCTGGGTAACGGCCTCTCGCAGCCTCCACAAGCTAAGTACTGCACAGTCGCTGACAATCGTCTCGCGCTAGCCAATATCTCAGACGACCCCAAAATCCAGATAGATGTATTCGGAAACCCGGAGCTAACAGAGTTCAACGGTAAGACTTTCCACTTACGTAAAGACAATACCAGCACGACAAACGACCTGACATACCAACTGACGACTACCGATGCTACGTTTACCGCCGCAAGTACTAATAACACTACGGCTACATTTACTCTTTCTGGTATAAATTTAGGTTATCTAGTAGGCGAATGGGTTTACCTATTTCACTCGACTTTCACTAACAGAACAGAGTCTGCAGCAGTCGGTTGGTATAGAATACAAAGCTTGCAAGAAGTAGACAACGCTAACACTGTATTAACAATACCGCTGCAGGAGACTATTAGCTGGCATACACTCACCGTAACTTCTACTAACAATTTAACCGTTGGTTCTTATCTAAAGTACAACGCCTCAACTAATACCTACACATCAGTGGCATCTGCAGATAAAGGCTTAGATTATTATCAAATAATAGAGGTAATCTCTGGCCCAAATGGTCAATACGTAGTTAAGCACTACCACTTCCCGAACAAGATAGCGCGCTGCACCTCCCCAAGTAATAGTGCGACATGCTTCCCGGTCTACATGGGCACTGACTACAACTACGGTTGGAACAACGCTAATAACTCCAACATCTACTCGGCAGCCAGCCGTGCCCTACTTCGTCTGTCGAACGCTATCAACTTCTCGCAGTCCGTGTCGGCCAGTCCCTGGGTCTTCGCTAACGCAGGACTAGACTTAGGTGGTCAGACTATGGTTCTGGCTTTCCCGGAGAACAGCCTGACTACGACTCCTGAGATAGTATTCCCTGACCCGCTTGGCAATGTTGAGTACTACGGTAACAAGATTAAAGTCAAGACTGCAGGAGAGAACGTCGGGGCTGTGACTTCGAAGTTCCCGTCCCGTCTCGTCATCTCGTATCCTAACTTCGCCGAAGTCTTTCACAGACCGTTCGACGACAGTGGGGCTCTGTCCGAGTCTATCATAGACGTCAACCCCGCAGACGGCCAGGAAATCACAGGCGTGTTCCCCTTCTTCTCGGAGTCGGCGTTCGGTGCCTCTCTGAAGTCCGCGTCTATCATTGTGTTTAAGACGAACTCTATCTACATCGTCAATCCGGACACACGTCAAAGCCAGAAAATCGAGACGAACGGCCTCGGCTGTACAGCTCCGTACTCCATCGCCGCGACTCGTGAAGGCCTTATGTTCGCCAACGAAGCAGGACTCTACCGTCTGACACGCGCTCTGACAGTCGAGCCTATCGGTTCCTACATCGACAGACTCTGGCGAGAGGGTGTGAACCATTCCGCGCTCGACCTGATGCAAGGTCATGCGTACGGAGTCGGACGTCGCTACAAAGTATCTATCCCTGTGACAGAACAAACAACCCCTTCGGACGTCCTAGTCTATGACTACACCAGAGAAGACTCAAGAAATACATACGGTTCCTGGACTAAGTACTCAAACCATCCCGCGACAGGCTGGTGTAATCTACTGGAAGATGCTTATTTTGGTAGTACACGAGGTCGAGTATATAAGGTGTCGAATGCAAATTCTAAGTATGACTATCAGGATGATGGCTCAGCTATTACCGGTTCTGTTGTCTTTCGTGCACTTGACTTTGGAGACTCTGCTATTCGCAAGCGTGTGCTGCACCTACTGGTACATTACCGCATCCCCTCTCTATCAGAAGGACAGGTAGATATAGAAACCGCTAAGGTCTACATGGGTATCAACCTCGTGGACAACTTCGTTGAGCTCGATAAGTTCAAGATAGACGTACCAAACGAGCCAGATGGCCTCTCGACTATTTCGCCTAACAAGCAGGTCACTCTACGTTATTCGGTCCGCAATCCGAAGAGCCTTTACTTTCAGGTAAAAGTAGACGATAATGGCCTGCACACGCCCCTCCAGGTCACGGGACTGTCGTTCCGTGTCGCTGGATTGTCGACTGAGGGCATCACAGAAGCTGCACAGACAACGAAGGAGTGATAGGTCGTGGGAACCAGACTGGCTAAAATCGGAGGAATCCTACAAGAGACTAGCACCGAAGAGCTGGCCAGACAGGAGGGCTTGCCTTCCGCGCCTACGAGTCCACTCGGGGCTGCCGGTATCGGTGCCTCACAAGACATGGCCAAGATGTCAGGCACTGGTGCTCAGATTCGCGCTACTATCCGCGAGACTCTCAAGGAACGTACCGATGTCATGGACGTCATGGGCGAGGCAGAGCGTGGAGCTAGCCGTGGTAGATTCCAAGTACAGCAAATCCAACAGCAACTCCAGACCCTTGGCGGCCTAGGCTCGCTTGACAACCGTGTAGCCGAACTGGTCCGTGCACGCATCACTGCGTCCGAGCAGCCTGTAGCAGGCCTGACAAACGAAGTAAATGCTAAAGCCCTAGAAGACACTATCAAACTAGCCAACCCACTATTGAAAGACAACGACCTTAAGAATGCAGTTGATAAAGCTAAGGAAGGCTTTGAGTCGCTACGGACAAATACATCTCAGTCCGGCGTGGTTGCTCTCCTTAACTCTATCGGAATCGAGGCAACCATCAACGACGACGCTACTACCCTAGCGCAGAAACTCGCCGAGACTGGTATCTACGACCAGGCTACGGCAGAAGACATCAAAGACGCGATGGACAAAATCGCGCTCGACACAAAAGATATAAAGGTCAAAGACCTACAAAAAGACGACCTTGACTTTGACAAGGCATCCGCCGCTGCAGTCCTCGGTTTGGATGTAGAAGACCTTGACAATATGACTCTTGGTGAAGTGAAGTCTCAACTCGCAGCCTACCGGTCTAGTACATTCACAAACATCGACGAGCTACGTGAAGTACTCGACAATCCGTTCTCCTCGCAGTCGCAGAAAGACTTCGCACGCAAACGTCTGGCCGAGCTCGGCGCAGTCGGAGTCACCTCGTTCGAACAGAAAGCTAATAACCTACAAGCGCAGATGGAAGAAGGCGATACTGTCAAGGTCGGCGACAAGTACATCCCAGTCGAACAAATCATGACAGACCCGACACTGCGCGCTACGATAGCCGCTGCACTTGATTCTCCCGAAGAGTTAGCCAAACTAGCGAAGTCAGACTCTGCGCTCGCAGACTGGGTTAAAAAGAACGCAGGCGCACTCAAGGACATCAAAGACGAGCTGACTGCAGGGCTTGGCGACTTGGCTGCTAATCTCAAAGAACAAAAAGACTACTACGCAGACGCTCCGCCCGACGCGCTCGACAAGCTTGTGCCGGGCTGGCGTAATGCTACCGACGCAGACCTAGACAAGCTCAAGGCAGACCAGATAACTAACCTCAAGACTGTAGGCCAAGTACTCAATGGGTCTTTGGTGGAGGATGACAAAGGTAATGACATCCCGCTCAGCAGCGACCAGCGTAACATGGCCTTGACTCTTCTTAGCAGACTAGGCAAGGATAAGGCCATAGCATTCCCCGCTGCAATGCTGAACTCTATCGTGACGACTGCAGGCTCCGAGACAGAAGCCGTCGACATGCTCAACGCATACACGACGACGAGCGAAGATAAGGCGTGGCAAGGTAGTATAAATGCTACCGTGGCCTTTGCATTTACCCCAGACCAGTACTACACACAGAAAATCTACGACGAAGAAGTAGCCGAAATCGTGGGTAGTTTCCTCTCAGAGTTTACATCTATCCAAGGTGTAGTAGATAAGATAAATACACTCATGAAATCAACTTCGCCTGCAGACCGAGTCCAGGCTATAGAGCTTGCTAAGCAATTGGCTAACATAAAAGGCGAGGTCAACCGCAAGATAAACAAAAACACAATCGACAAGAAGCGTGAAGAGATAAAGGTAGAAAAACAGAGGACCAACTATCTCGGAGAGAAGAAGCCTCTTGAAGATGCCTTTACTTACATAACAGACCAACTAGCAGGAAGACCAGACGGTCACTTAAAGAATAGAGGAAGTGAGGTCGTACAAAACCTCAAGAGCAAACTAGCTACTCTATCCATGCAGGCACAAGAGGGTTCTATTACTTTTGAGCAAGCCTTAGCTAAGGCCAAGGAGCTCAAGGCAGAGATGGCTGGACATTTGTCAGCATTTGCAGATGACAAAAATCACAGAGAAAAGCATCCAGAAGCCGCCCTTGACGCAGTGCGTATGCTATTGGATTCCGGACTTAAAGAGAATCTAAACGAAGCTGACCGCAAGAAGTTAAGAGATAATATACAACTTATAATTGATAGAAGTACACTAATGCGGCTAATGACCAGTGCATCGCGTTACGATGCCGTGATAAACACTGCTAATGAATTACTAAATAGGGTATAACTATGGCAATCAATAGAAACGCACCGGCCCCGCTAGGAGGGGCTTTACAACCACAAGAGGGAGCCTCGTCCGCTTTAGCAGGCCTCGGCGGGACTACGCAAGCACTACGTAGGGTACAGCAGGCTGCGACTGGTAGAGCACGCGCAGCAGGCCCAATTCAGGAAGATATCATCCCAGAGCAAGTTGCACTACAAGAAGCAGAGCAGATGCAACGGGTACAGCAGGCCCAGGCCGAGCAGGTACAGGCAGGGCTGGAGGAAAAAGAAGCAGTCCAGGAGCAGAAGTTCCGCTTCA
>Ga0129348_1000903_pt1 | contig 10947 bp, 27 predicted proteins | sample CPBDNA_4_FD_94424 | JGI IMG/M metagenome (GOLD analysis project Ga0129348, IMG submission 94424) | Freshwater to marine salinity gradient microbial communities from Chesapeake Bay, USA - CPBay_Sum_27_0.8_DNA | ecosystem: Environmental > Aquatic > Marine > Coastal | place: USA: Chesapeake Bay...
CTGCCCAAAAAAGTCCGTGTGTGTGACCGTCGCGTACTTCTGCCTGGCTTAGGTCGCGGTCGCTCATAGGGTAGCTTTCCACCGCGCCGTCATCAAATACGACCAGGTAGGTTCCAGGCTTTCGCGGCATCTCGTTACGCTTGATTGGACGCCACTCTATGGTGATTGTTTGCAACATACGCGACCTCAAGGCCGAGGATAGCAAACACAATGCGCCCATGCTATTCGTCCAAATGCCAGACGATTTCCAATATTTCGTCGTGGCTATACATGGAGTCAAACACGATGGCCGGGTCCAATGAATCCAGTGGGATTATTGAAAGGTCACGCATAATGGCCACGCTAGTTCGTAAACCATGCGCCATACGGCCGGCAAGATTTACCGCAACAAGCGGCTCCGAAACTTGGTGGTCAGTGAACATCGACATCTTCGTCCTCATCTACAAACTGCATCAAGACATGAGGGTTTTTGTCCCAAAACTCACGCTGCTTTTCCCTATGCACAAAAAGTCGCTCTACAGCCATAAGTTTCTGCTGTGCTTGTAGTGCGTCCGACATCATATCTTCGAGGATTTCTTTTTCGACCGGCTCAATTGCTTTAGCCATTTCGCTTGCAAGGCCGCGAAGCAAAAAGCTAACTTCCCAAAGCGCTGACCGGTTGGCTTTTTCCGGCGCTTTTTTGCGCTCCTCGTACTCTTTAACCATTGCCTCAACGCTTTCCGCTGTCATTGCATACCTCCGCGCCTATGTTTTTGTAGTCGGGCCAGTGACCGCCGTTGACCTGTTCGCAGTAAAACTGCTCCTCAGCTAGTTCGTCTTGGTAGTCCATGTCGCCGACCATACCAATCAGCAAAACAACGACGAAGATTGCGCCGCCGTATGCCAGTTTTTCATTTAGTGCTAGTTTCATAATGCCCTTCCATTATTGCTTTTCCTATTGCTTCGGGTATTTGCGGAACCACTGCATTCCCTAACGCTTTAAGTCGGTGTGATCTTTGGGGAATCCCATGAGCCACTCGACCCACGTCGGGTTCAACTGCCCACATGCTTCGCTGGTCCTCACGGCTTCGTCTAAATTCCGCTTGTAAGTCGGACTGCCATAATATCGATTCAGTGGTGCACCGCGGCAACGGCTGGCTGCTGGCGTTGGCCACATTTTTACTTGGTCGGACAGTCGTATCTGTATGGCGTGGCCGCTTTCCCTGTAGCGCTTGCCTTCTAGAAACGCTTTCGGCGATCCGCCGTTGCTCGAGTCCGGCGTCCTCCAATAGAACGTCCGCTTGTTCACTTGCACTCTTAAGCTTTCCCGGGTTGCCGCATGGTCTGTCGTCATTTCCCATTCCGTCGGCGCTCCATGCTTCCCCTCTTGTGCCAGTGGGGTAGGCCAAAATCCACACCCGATCTCGGTGATGGTGCGCGCCAAGCTCGGAAGCTGGTATACAGTGCCACTCCGCATCATACCCGAGCGCGGAAATGTCCCCGAGAACTCGCTGAAACCAAGCTCCCCGTTCTCCATTAAGCAAGTTTGTGACGTTTTCAAAGATCGCGTACCTGGGGCGAAGCTCCCCAATAAGACGGGCGCACTCGGACCATAGCCCACTACGTTCACCTTCGATCCCTGCCTGTTTACCGGCGGCGCTGAGGTCTTGGCATGGGAATCCGCCAGTGATGACATCGACTGCGATTCCGTCGGAAATAAGTCGATTTGCTGTGATTTGTCGGACGTCGTCATATAAAGGGACTCCTGGCCATGCTTTACGCAACACTTTCTGACAGTACGGGTCTATTTCGCAAAATGCGACCGTCTGAAAACCGGCGCGCTCCAGCCCGAGGGTGAAGCCGCCGATCCCTGCGAACAAATCCAAAACCCTCATGACATTCTAATAAATGCCCACGCTGGATTTGGAAAACCGATGCCGACCTCATCGAATCCGTAAAGCAGGCAACCGTTGAGCGGGTTGTCGCCTCTGTTGTACTCGACCAGCATATAGCCGGATGGAATGCGTCCTTCGTACTTGTCGATGTCGATCTCGATGGTTTCCGCGTTGTTGCGCGAAAGCGCCGCCACTTGCTGTTCGTTGATTGCTAACACGTCCGCCTCCTTATGCTACTTCGGCAACTTCGCTGGCCAATTTAAGGCCGGCGTCGATGCTGTCGTTAAGAATCCAAAGCGGCTCGTAGCTTGCGATACAAACGGGAATCATAAACTCCGAACAGTCTACATAGTGCGCGCTGATGTCTTCCCAGCAATTCTGCGCGTCTTCGCGACATTGGAAGCTAAAACGTGCCTCGTTGCCGTCGAAGTCTCGCATAATCACTTCGGAGCCTTCGCGCGTTAAAGATGATAAATCGTCAAAATCAAACATTGGTTGGTCCCTTCATTTCCTAACCGTTGAAGCCATATTATTATCGGACCAAATAAAAGTAAAGCCTAAATCGTCAATTATTTGATCTTTTTTGTCATTTATTTAGTTGTAGGACGTAAAGGTAAACGACGGGTCTTGCTCGTGCGCGCGTACCTGGACGCGGTAATGTTTGGCAATCTCGGCGCGTATCTGTTTGGTTGTCTTAAAAATGGCATGGCTTTTCTCACGCAAGATTTCCATGTGCGTTTCGCCGTACAAAGACTCTAACCAAGCGACGAAGTGACACGGCGACTCAGTGAACATCCGGTGATGGTGGTGACAAAGCGTGACCGCGTTATCAAGACTCCAGCGCACCGCCTTATTTCTGCGGCCGTAAATGTGCGCGCACTCATTGGTCTCTGTTAGGCCGCAATACAGGCAGCCTCCGTCCCTGGCCCTGACTGCCTTGCTAAACCAAACGTCCGCCGCGTCTCGCTTAATACTCACCGCCTCTCCTTTGTATCTGCATATACTCAGAGTTTTGAGGGTGGCTTAGTTCGACGCCCATGTCTATCGCCCAGGCTTGGACTTGGTTCATGAAGTCATACATGTCACCCACACTCAGCGCGTTTGTCTCGCGTAGCTTCTCGAGGACGCGGTCGCCAATCCGCTTCTCTTCTGTCCCAAGGTATTTAAGCTTGAGTCCGTCTTTCACCATTTCTTCGCTTGTTTCTCTGCCGCGGTCGGTAAACGACGTCGCAATCTCTCGACACCATTTATGGAAAAGATCGTTCTGAGATAGGCTGCGCTTCGGGCTGTAAACTTGCACCTTCCACGCTACAGGCTTTGACCAATCCCAGTCGTTTTCTAAAAATTGCTCAAACGCCTGGAGCCTTTGCTTGATCTGCTGGCGGTCGCGTAGCATCCAAAAATCACCCGACATATTGGTAATCCCCAGGTCGTAGCTCTGCAAGATTAGTCGCCGACGCATCGTTAGACACTTGGTGACGCAAACGGAAAAAGCCGTCGTGCTGTGGATACATACGCATATAACGACGCGAATAGAACGCCACGAAGTTGTTGTTAATCTTAAACGTCGTGGTGCCGTCGCCGCCTGCATCTTTCTCCCAGCGGATACGCTCAAAAACACTTTGCGCGCTGTAATTCTTGTACCCTTTGTCGATCATCTGTTGCGTGTACTGCACAAACAAGTCCCATACCTCGGGGTGAGCCTGGTGAAATTTCTGGCACTGTTCACGCATTTCTTCGTTTCTAGTCTCGCTCATTCGGTCACCCTCACTCCGTCTAATGTTACGTACTGGCCGTACTTGTCCAAGCATGACTGCCGGAACCGTTCGTTGTTCATAAAATCGTGGGTTAGGTCGTCCAGTTGCGTCCACTGCTTCAGCGGCTTGCGACCGGTTTCTTGCTGTTCTTTTTGTGCAAATGGACTGCCGCCGCTTTGGTTGGCGCGTGAGAGCCAGGAATTTGCAAAGCGTGGCATGCCTTTCATTGTTTTGCGCCGCGGTTCGTTATTTTGAAGCCACGCCGCCATTTGATTTAACTCGGCAAACACGTCGACGTTTTGGTATGCGTGTTGCCACTGCAAAACCTGTTCGTCTGTTGGTTGCCAATCTTCGCCGCCTTTAGTGATCATCCCTTCTCCTTTCTCCAGGCATAGCAACTCTAATGAGGACGGTGGGTTGCCCTGTTATAGTTTTCAGCCTTTCCCTCAGTCTCACAGTATCAACGCAGAAATTAAACGACTCTGCCATCATCGCGCCCTTACTACTTGGCAACACTTACCGCTGTTCGTCCCCGTCCTCAAAGGTCGTGAGTCTGATTCGGTCTTTTTTGCGCGGCTGCAACCTGTCGACAGCGCGGTTTGACTAGGCGCGACTAGGCACGAGGGAATGAAGGGAAGGATAGTGCAACCGGCTGAAAGGCTGTATACTTGCTTCATTCTGTTTGTGTGCGCTTTCAGAATACCGCGGCGCATCCCTTCGCGCAACGGGAAAAGAGCCGGGTTTGTCCCCGGCTTTTTTTTACTCTTCTTTTGGCTCATCGGCACAACGCCAGCAAACGTCGTCGTCGTAACGCTCGTCGTATTGCACGCTGTCCTCTTGCCAATACCGCTGGTGACAGACAGGGCAGTCAAACGGGTAAGGCATCATGACTGACTCCCCAGGCTTGCAAACTCATCCAAGGACAACCCGAAAAAGTCGGCAAGCTCGACGGCACGGCTAACTTTACAGTCTGCCGCCGTTCTCCATCTTGCTACCTGCTCCTCACCGACGCCGAACTCCTTGGCCAGCGCGCGGTTTGTCACCTTTCGGTCGGCTTGTGCAACGCGTAGGCTGCGCCCAAAATCAAAACGGGATGTCATCTTCTGGAAACTCCTCTGCCTGTTGTTGTTGTGGCTTAGGTGCTGGTGCCGCCGCGGGTTTGCTGTCAAGCATCTGCAACTCATAAGCGCGGATCTCTTTAGTCTCTCGCGGGTTGCCTGACTTGTCCTCCCACTTGCGAGTCTCAATTTCGCCTTCAAGGTAGACCTTTGCGCCTTTGTGCAAATACTGGCTCGCAATCTCTGCCAGCTTGTTAAAGACGACAATGTTGTGCCACTCGGTTTTTTCTTTCTGCTCCCCAGTGCGCTTGTCCTTCCATGACTTACTAGTGGCTACGCTAAAATTAACAACCGACGCACCGCTTGGCAGTGCGCGCACTTCAGGATCGTTGCCCAGGTTGCCGACAATGATTACCTTGTTAATGCCTCTCATAATATGGTCCCCAATATAGACGGCGCTTTGATAGCGTCGCGTTCTTCAGTTTCAAAAATGCCGCCTTTGGTCGGCGCTAAATACAAAGCCTGTCTGATACCGTGCTTGTCTTTATAGTCGTCATACACTGCGTGAAAGCGCTCGCGATCTCGGTTAGCTACCGCGGCCTTGATCTCGGTTATCCAGTCCCAGTGTTCACGAACGAGCGCGTTGTACTCGATCCACTCGTCGTTCTTCTGGTTGTTGATCGCGTCGGCGACTTCGTTTGCGCTCGCTATTTCCGTACCGACATATTTAAAGAACGCCAGAGCGCGCCCTACGGCGCTTGTCTCGCAATTTTCGAGGGCGCTGGTCTTGTTGATCGTGGTCGACCCTCTTCTCTCTTCAGCCGTCCCTGTGGCGATCTCACGGCCGTCCTCGTTTCGTATCGTCGCTTTGATAATTACGAAGTCGTCGTCGGCTTTCAAAATCTCCGTGCTTATAGTCCAGTCCGGATGGTCTTCGCGAAACTTCTTAACGCGTAGCGGTACCGTCTGGTACTCCTTGCCATGTATTGGCACGATTCCTGTATCGGTCATCCCATATCCTCCCCGACGTCACTTGGTTGCGTTTGGTTCTCGTACTCATAGCAGTTGCTGTAGCCTGTGTAGTACGGATCCGTCTGATAAGTGCGAGCCGGTATGCCTTCTTCGCAATCGGTCCATCCTTTTATAAACGCCACCTCGCAAAGCTCAATGTAATCAGCCAAGCGTCGATCCATCTCTATTTCTTGTGGGTGTTTAGGCCGGTCAACAATCCAAAATAACGAGTTCAGCTTTTCTTGGCTTATGATTTTGTCTGTCATAGCATCTCTCCCATGTCGCGCGCTTCTTTGTACACCGCAATGTCGTCGCGGTAGCTCATTTCTACCACGTACTTGGCCTCCTCTTCTGGCAGGTACTTTTCTAAAAACCAGCGACACGCGTTCCAGTGAAGGTCGCGAGTCTGATAAAGCCAAGCGTTTGGCGTGCCATTATCGACGAACATATTCATAAGCCACTCCGCAATATCGCGACGGCTGGATTGCTCGTTTACTTTGGCGAACATTTCGAAAATGCCGGTCGATACGATCTCGTCGTAATCGTTTAAGAACGCCCAGGCGATAAGCTCGCCGCGCGTCTCTCCAACTATGACGTCTATGTCGTCCTGCCAGCCTGGAAACCTTGTGCAAAGGTCGTGAATATCAATGTGCATGTGTTTTCTCCCTTCAATGTTCCACATGGAACACTTAGGAGTTTACACCATACAGCGCAAAAGTGTAGCGTTTTAGGTAGGTTGTTTAGGGGTATTCGCCTAAGCGGATCATGTGAACAACTTCGATGGCTCTGTTGCCGACTTGCTTTGCCCATCGGCTATCCAAAAATTCGGCCGCAGCCCGGTGATACTCGCCGCGCTCCATTGCATCCAGCGCAAGCTTAAACTGCATCAAACGACTCAGCCCCAAGTTAAAGCATAGATTGACCATAGCGTCCTGACGTACACCGTCCAAGCTATTAAACCAATCTAACGCATAGGCTAATTCGCGCACGCATCTATCAATGTCGTTTTGCAGAAGGTAGCTGATTTCGTCATCCGAAAGACCGAGTGATCCCTCCTCTATGCACCTACCCACGCCAATTGTTGCCAGGCCAGAGGTGCATCGGTAAAAGTGAGTCCGGACGCCCTCGTGTTTTTTTAGTTGTTCAATTAATTCGCTCATTTCCCCCCCGATTTACTCGCACCGAAGTAAAAACTTACCACAGAAGACACGATGCCCCCGAGATAGCCAAGCACCAGGTTAACGACATTGAGGTCATTGTCATCAGCAGGCTGGAGAGTAACGAGCAAAACATAGCCACCAAAAAGCAAAATAGACAAAAGTGCAATCGCTCTTGCTGTCCAATCTTCTGAGAATGCTTCTCTTGCATGTTGGGTGTCCTTCGTCTCTAACGCGAAAACATCCAAATCTATTTCGGCCATTCTGACCTCAAAGTCAAGTTCAGCCTTTTTGATCTCTGTCAGTTGTTCTGGGGTGGCTTGCTGTAAAGCTTTCTCAATTTTTTGTGGCGTAGGGTCGCAGCCAAGCACATCGGCAAGCATAGTTGCAGCAGCGCCGCCGACTGGACCGCCCAATGCCGCTCCCAGCGTTGGTGCTAAGTCACCGATCAAGCCTTTGATGTTTTCGAATTTCATGTCAAATACTCCATGCCTTTAAGCACTGTGACTATGCCGATGCTGTTAGCCCATATCATACGCTCGAGCCTAGTGAAGCGTTGTCCGCCGTCGTCCAGCCGCTTTTCGATGCGCTTTAAATTGTCGTTTATAGCGCCGCGCAAAATCTCGCATTCTGCCTGGTGTATCTCAATTTGTTTCAATGCTTTTTCTGCTGTGTCCATTAGTTACCACCAAGCGGGTTTGTAGAATCAAGCGCTATCCAAAGATCATTCATATCTCGCTCGTAGCGTTTGAGTCGTTCGTCAAAAGTCTGCAGTGCGTCGAGTTTACCATTAACACGTAGCTCGGTTTCCGACGACGTTTTTTCCACTGAAGCGATGCGGTCGCGTATATCTAAAAGCTCCTGCTGCGCGTCCATTATTTGCATCAAATTAGCGCCTAGCTCTGCCAGCTTGCCTTGTAGGTTTTCCACGTCAGCCGCTGTCATTGCTTGCTCCATGTTAGACAACTTAACGTCCATAGCTTGCAGCCGTGTGGCGTTCATTTCACGCAAGTCGTCAAAACGCGACGCCAGACCTTCTGCTTGTGCTGTCGCTGCTACTACTGCCTCGGATTGCTCATTAAGCTGGGCAAAAAACTGGGACGCTGCCCAAATTCCGCCCCCGATTGTTGAGCCGAAACTAATAACAATAGCGATCCAGACGCCCTTGATTGACGTCCCGCCGACATTTACCTCCAGGTCTTCAAGGGCCATAGGTGACTCCTGCATCTGCTAAACATTGCTCTCGTTCTTCTGGGTTATAGCCAAACCAACAACCGCCTTCCGGTGACGTGATAAAAAACGTCTCAGTTTCGCCGCGACTTAAGACATCCTCCGCGCTGACAAAATAGTTGCCAACTTGTAGTCCCTGGATAGTTGCGCCTCCGTCAAACGACACCCAAACCGCTTGCGTTTCAACGTCAAAGAAAATCGACGCTGCTTCCTCATAAGTGACGCGCACGTCGTATGCCATGTCGTTTGCTTGTTCTAACAGTGACTCATCATTTGCCACTGCCATAAACGCCGCTGCGGTCTGTATAGCCGACTCAGTGTTTGACAGCGCTTCGTTGTACGCGCTTATGTCTTGGTCGGTGAGCGTCACATTGTTTGCAGCGATAAACTCCTGGAGCGCCATAGCTTCGCGCTCATCGGGCGCTGTTTGTGCTTGCTCTGCTCGCTCGTTGACCTCTGCGACCATAATCACCTGCTGGCTCGCTTCCACGTATGCGTCGATCATTTGCGACACTACGTCCATTGCCTGGTCTGCTTGATCTTGGAAATATTCGTCTGCGTTAGGATCGTATGTGTAAGTTGCCGCCTGTACTGCTGCGACCGCAGCGTTGTATGCGTTTTGTTGCTCTGTAGTTATGTGTCCGTTTTCTGCCATTGACGGAGCGATGTTTCCGTCCCAGGCATAAGCGCCGCTGCCTGCTATTGTTTTGATGCCGTAGGCAAACGTGTCCCGGATACTTTGCGACGTGTTTACTAAGTCGTCAATCTCGCTCGCGTTTAGTTGAGCGGAAACGATCACTAAGGCTGCCAGACTCTTGTACTTCATTGTCGTTTCCCCCAGCCAATAACTGGTCGTAAAACTCTTTGTCGTCTAAATAATCAGGAATCCATAGCTCAGGGTTACTCTTTACCTCTAGAAGCGCATTTTTGCCTACGAGGAGCCTGCCTGAGCGTATTATAGGACAGGGAGTCGCCGACATAAACATGGCGCGCCAGACTTGCGCGTTCTGACACATAAGACTAACGCTAGCAACTTTCATGCCCATGTTGCTCAGGGTTATGCTGTTAAGACGCCGATTGCATTCTGGATCTTGCATGTACTTACCGGACGAAACGCCAAAGCCAACCAGTTGCAAACCGCCGGAAACAGACTGCAAACATGATTGTTGACCGCTACTCATTAAACTGGGCGATATCGCCGTGGATGCAGGCATTTGCCTACCAGATCCAGCGCCGTTATACACTTTGCTTACATTCCCATTGTTACTGTTTTGCTGATTGAGATCGCCTTCAATTTGGTCACCGCCGTTGTCGCCTGGGATGTTATCTGGCCTGTCATCGCCGTCTGGCAATGTTGGCGGAGGATCTATTTCCGGTGCCGGGTCAATCTCCTGCCCGAAGGCAGGAAATATAAGGCTAGTTAAGAGTATCGACAGGCACGTCTTGGTAATCCTCATCGGATACTTCCTCTACTGGAGGCTGGTCTGCTTGCTCAGGTTGTTGTGACTTTGCCTGGATCAAAGCAATCTGCGCTTCCAGGTCGGCAATGCGAAGTGCTTGTTGTGCGTTTTGCCGTGCCAAAGATTCTAAACGCTGCGCCAGGACGAATTGCTCTTCAGTTACTTGTTGTTGCTCTGCCATGTTTGACCCTTTTTGTTGATGGTTTGACTATTGTGGTGTCATCTATCCAGGTTTTCAAGGGTCAAAAGGTATTCGCCCTATAACTGATCCGTCAGCGATGTCCTCGTCGATGCGATCCTCCATCAAATGCACGAGAGCGATGGTGGCCTCCATGTCATTGACGCCGTTTGTCTTAATCATCGGCACTCTAAACGGCACAGGATCAGCCTGGGTAATCGCCTCAGACTCCACGAATCCCTCTAGGTGCGTGGCGTCGTCGGCTGGCGTGTCATATACAAGTGTTCTCATGGCACAAACGTCACGTCGATATTGCCTGAACCGTCCCACTCAGTAGAGATATTACTTATCTCTGTCGTGTCTAAGCCGTTGGCTAAGCTCCACGTCCATCTTCGTCGGAATCCGCCAGCAAGCGTTGTAGTCGATGCCTCTGCCGATGTAAGCGTTGTTAGCGTCCCGTTGGCGGTGAATGAGATGTTAGTAAACTCACTAGCTCCAATAGCATTAGAGGTGCTGTAACTTAACTCAAACTCAAAAAACATACCCGACGACGCATTAGTACGCGCAAGGCGCGTAATGCCCAAGGCAGATAGCGTTGCGCCATTAACATTGGTCGGTGACACTGAGCCAGTGGGCGCACTGCTTTCAAAGCCGCGTGTGGTTGAAAACTGTTGCGACAAAGTTCCCTGCGTTACGGTAATCGTCTGCGTTGAGCTTGCGCCATACCATTCGCTAAATGACATGGTAGCGCCCGAAGCCTTGCCTATTAATGCTCTTATGTCAGTGTCATTAATGCTGGCTTGTGTGCCAGTGGTGCCACCCGCTTCAACGTGTATGTCGTTAAGCGAGATAGCACCCGATGTCTGTAACGGCATTAGTCAGTCCAGACAGCGCCACAGATGTCTTGTACAAGCTGATCTTCGCCAGTAACGTCTGTCGCTGTCGATGTTTCGTTGCCATCCTCGTCAGTGGTCACTGTGTAACGCTGTAGGTGCTTTACAACGGTGCTAGTGACAGGCAAAGCAGCGTCATTAGTATCGTCAAACGTATGCTCATACACGACCATTAAAGTGGCATCGCTGTCTGCGTCAGCCGCAGGGTATGCCTCAATGCGCTGAACTGCGCGTGTGTTAGTTATCGCCATTTTCAAGCTCCTCTATTCGCTTGGTTAGTGATTCAATCGTCTCTTGTTGAGAGCGTACTGATTCTATCAGTAACGAAA
>Ga0129348_1000905_pt1 | contig 10927 bp, 7 predicted proteins | sample CPBDNA_4_FD_94424 | JGI IMG/M metagenome (GOLD analysis project Ga0129348, IMG submission 94424) | Freshwater to marine salinity gradient microbial communities from Chesapeake Bay, USA - CPBay_Sum_27_0.8_DNA | ecosystem: Environmental > Aquatic > Marine > Coastal | place: USA: Chesapeake Bay...
TCAATGTACCAATCCGTGTTTAAGAGGCTTAAGTTTACAACCCTAACATCTGTTCGGTAGCCTTCAACTTCCTGAACATACCACAACGGGAAGGTGTCATTATCGCCATTAGTGAAAAGGATTGCATTTGGCTCACAGCTGTCTAAATAAGCTTTTGCGATATCTCTTGCTGTATATCTGTTGCTTCGGTCGTGGTCGTCCCAATTTTCCGCTGCCATGCGGACAGGAACGGCAACCATAGTAACTCCAATCACAAGGTAAGAGGCTACCATAGGACTCATTTTTGTGCGCAATGTGTCCCAAAGACCCAGCGCACCAATTCCAATCCAGATGGCGTAGGCATAGAAGGAGCCAACAAACGCGTAATCTCGTTCCCTTGGCTCATAGGGTTTGTGGTTGGTGTAAACCACAATTGCCAGTCCGGTCAATAAGAAGAACAACGTCACTGCCCATGCGTCTTTATTGTTCTTTTTGTATTGGTAGTATAGCCCAAAGATTCCAAGCAGGAATGGCAACATAAAGTAGGTGTTTCTAGAAGGGTTGCTTTTCCAAGAGTCGGGCAGGTTGTCTTGGCTTCCTAGCCTCAGTGAATCAATAAAAGGTATTCCTGTTATCCAATTTCCTTTGGTGAGCTCTCCTCTATGTTGAGAGTCGTTTTGACGCCCTGAAAAATTCCACATGAAATAGCGGAAATACATGGTTCCAACTTGATACTTAAAAAAGAAACTTACATGTTGAGCAAAAGTAATCGGAGCTTTTGGATCTTTAATATCCATTAGGTTGATGTAATTCTGCTTGTATTGCGGATCGTCGTTCCAAATCCTTGGAAAGAAGGTCTTGTACTTTGGATCGTAATTTGGCGTGCTCGCTTTTTTGTCGTCTGTGAGTAAATAGCGCGCTTCTATTTTTAGGTTATCTCCATTATTGGCTAAATAATCTTCGGCTTCTTTACGAAGCTTAAAGGCAGTAATTTGTTTTGGTCCCTTCATTACGGCAAACCCTTTTTGATAAACCGGTTTTCCATCACCAAAAGGCTCTTTACTGTCGTAAGGTGCGTTAAAGCTTTTTCCGTAAAGAATGGGCCAATCACCGTATTGCTCGCGATTATAATAAGCTAATAGGGACATTGCGTCTTCCGGGTTGTTTTCGTCTATTGGCGTGTTTGCGTTAGAGCGAATGGCAAGAATAATGAAGGTTGAATACCCCATTACAATGAGCATTACCGCTAATACCGCTTGTTGAGCAAGCGGTTTCTCATTTCTATTGGTCCAAAGAATTCCAAACAAAACCACAGCAATCAAAATGAGCGAGGCGGCTATTGTTCCAGAGTGGAACGGAAGACCAAAGTTGTTTACAAAGGTTATTTCTAGCGTGCTAAACAGGCGTAAAACAATTGGGATGATAAACGCGAATACAAGACCCAAAATAGCAATGCTGACACCGTTTGCCAGAATAAAACCATTACGTGTTGGGTTCGGGTATTTTTTAAAGTAGTAAATCATTCCAATTGCTGGAATGGTCAAGAATACTAATATGTGAACCCCTACAGAAAGTCCCACTAAATACGCTATTAATAGCAACCATTTGTTTGCATTTGGATCTGTGTCTACAGCCTGTTCCCACTTTAGCACAGCCCAAAAAGCCACAGCGGTGAAGAACGAACTCATCGCATAAACCTCTCCTTCTACAGCGGAGAACCAGAAGCTATCGGAAAAAGTGTATGCCAAAGCACCAACGGCCCCTGAGCCCAAGACAGCAACTATTCCTGCGTTGTCTAACTTCTCTCTTCCGCCCAAAAGCTTTGCAGAAAGTGCTGTGATTGTCCAGAAAAGAAACAGAATACTAAAGGAGCTAGATAGTGCGCTGAGCGCATTAACCATAAGTGCTTGTTTTTCTGGTGAACCAGCAAATTGACCAAATAAATTTCCCATTAACTGAAAGAACGGCGCTCCAGGAGGGTGTCCTACTTGGAGCTTCACAGATGTAGCAATATATTCACCACAGTCCCAAAAACTAGTTGTGGGTTCGATAGTCATGAAATAGGTAATTGTCGCAATTGCGAACACCACCCATCCAGCGATTGTATTAAGCTTATTGTAATTCACGTATTCTGCTTGTTATCGGGGCAACGTATTGCACCGTATTAGGTAATCAGGCTCGAAAATAAGAAAAACCACGTCCCTCAGCCTTGAAATGAATGTTAAACAGCAAAATTTTCCTGTCTGTCTTTTTGCATTTTCCCTTTTCGACTATATTTGCCGTCCCTCAAGGGAGAATTGCCCGATGGTGTAATGGCAACACTACGGTTTTTGGTACCGTCATTCTAGGTTCGAGTCCTAGTCGGGTAACTCAGAAAAGCCCCGCACAACGTGCGGGGCTTTTTTTGCACTATAATTCACCAAATACAAGGAGTTGCTTGTATCATTTATTACTTAAAGGGATAAACGCGTTAACCAATCGCATTCCTCAAATGTTTTTTTAATCTTCGTCAAACAAACCCATGCGAACACTCGAGGTCAATATTCTTTTTGCTAATTTCATTATCAACCGAGGATCACAAAATGTATGAGTACTGAAAATTTAACCAAATATTTTGCTGCAGTAAACAGACCAGAGAAACCTATGGTCTCCATAATTGTGCCTGTTTACAACATGAAGCCTCACCTTGATCAATTCCTGCAATGTTGTATACAATTCTATACACTCTTTTCTTACGAGTTAATTTTTGTAGACAACAATAGCAACGACGGCAGTCGCGAACACCTTGAAAAACTTGGTGCACGCGTTGAAACAGAAACGCGTCAAGGGGTGAATTATGCGCGCCAACACGGATTAGACTTAGCTAGAGGTGAAGTCATATTAACTATGGATGCGGACACCATATATCCACCTGATTATATAAATAATATGGCGCTAGAGCTGTATGCAGACGCTGACGTTTCTCTTGTATGGGCTACTTCAATAGGCTGTTTGGATCCAGCGAACCCAACGTTCTCAGAAGCAATCAAGCTAAAGATTAAGTCTTTGTCGCACCGCTTAATAACGAATAAAATAGCTCGGGCAAAAGCTGTTGGGGCATGTGCAATGTGTTTCATGAAAAACACGGGGGTGTATTATCCGTTAGACCTCAAAAATCTCGCAGGATGTGACGACGGAATGGTGGCTGTGCAGCTCATGCGAAAAGGAAAAATTAAGCGCATGAGAAAAGGGCTGTATACCACTAGGGGTTTGAATAAGCGCATAGGCTCGGGCACCTGGCCCTTAGCCTAACTAAAAATTAACAATCCCCAAGAGTCCTGCTCTTGGGGAGGAAGTTCTAAAATGCGTACCCTAGAGTAATTGAGCCTACATATACATCTTCATTGAACGCGTTTTCTTGGAAGAACGTTCTAGCATCTATTCTGCCAGTAACTTTCCACGATTTAATTCCGACCTGTCCTTGCAATCCATATCGGAAAAGATGCGTGTTATAATTATTATTAGTACGAATTCGGACTCGATCACCTTCCGAATCGGAACCGAGCAAAATGTTTTGTGAGCCCAAACGCACTCCTGCATAACCACCAAAACCTAAGTTTAAGGCTTTGTCTATTTTTCCGCGTGGACTAAAATCTAGTTCTATCATCACAGGAATAGTGAAAAACGCTTGAGAAAAAGAGTTTCTTCTAATGTCTGTGACTTCTGTAACGGGCACGATTGCGGTTGTAGCTTCCCCGACGGGCTGTTCTACTTTAACTATAGTGTTGTCGTTTTTAAAACTAAAAGCGAGACCTTCCCACTCATATCCAAAGCTGAATAAAAGAGGGCTGCCTGCTCCGCCAATCTTGTTCTTTACATTGAATTTGCTCCGAAAAGTCAGGCTTTCATAATGATTAAGGAGATCTTCCGTTGAGGTTGAGTTCCCGTTTATGGTTCGGAAAGAGTTTGCGCCTAGGTGAAATTCGAAGTTGTTAAATTGAGTTTTATTTGACTTTTTCTTGGGCAAGGAAATAGAAAGAGAGTCGGACTCCTCCTTATCAAGGTCTCGGATTTCTATATCGGCGGTTACACCGCTTTCTATGCTTTTCTCTAGCTCTTCAGCTCTGTCCTCCCATTTTTTACTAAACTCTTCTCCCCAGGTTTCCATTTTTTCACCAAATTCTTCTCCCCAGGCTTCCATGCTTTCTCCAAAACTTTCAATGCGCTGTTCGAAGCTCTCGGTTAATTCCTTTACTCTTGCATCACCCTCCTCTTCTGTTAAAGTTCCTGCTTTCACCAAAGCCTCTATCTCTGCAATTTGTTCAGCCAGCTTTGCTGCTTCTGTGGTGCTTATAGTAACAATTTTTGTAATTGCCTCTAAGATCCCTGTACCAGCTTCCACCCCGTCTATTTCGATCGAAATTTCATTGGTGTCATTGGGAAAATGAAGTTCTTTAAAATTGGTGGTGCTTGCCTTTACGCTCAGCCCAAGTGCTAGGTAGCCTAAAGCTAGTAAAGTGGTGATTGTTGTTTTTTTCATTTGTTGTTGATTTTAGGGGTTTTTGATTTGTTGCGTAATGCTAGTTTATTGTATTTGATCTTTGCGGTTTCCCAATTGACTGTTCCGTTGCCAACGAATTTGGCAATGTTTGTTCCCATTATACGGGCTGTTGCTCCTGCCGTTTTACTTAAAAGACTTTTTTCTTGAACTGGCGTAATTGTAGCCACGCGTTCTAGTGAGGATTTGTTGGTAAACACTACGTGAACCTTAATAGGCTCCTGAATCCACTCGGATTGTATACGGACCAAAGGAAGCAACTCGTCGTTTAAAGCGATCTCTGCTTCATCCGCTTCCAAATTCTTTTCCCAGGCAAAGAGGGTAGATTGTGTCAACGGATTTACTGAAACAGGTTCTTTGGTGCCTTTAGAGAAAAGCTCTTCAACAGCCAACTCAGAGAAATCTGCTAGACTAGGGGTCGGAGCAGAAAGCTTTTCGTTAGGAGTCGGAGCTGTACGAGGAAAGTAAACGGCTGCTTGCTTTATTGGAAGAAAGAACAATGCTAGCGCAATAGAAGCAACAGCGCCGCTAATCCAACGCCAATGCGGGGAAACCGTTTGCTTTTTTCTTCTGCTAGAGTCATTAAGACTGGCTTCAATTGCGTCCCATACCGCAGGAGAAGGAAGCGAGGTGTAGTCCTCTAACCCGTCTTTAAACCTGTTGTCTAGCTTGTTCATTTCTTAATTTTTCGTTCTTTTAGTATATGTTCTTGAAGAATCCTCCTTGCTTTACTTAACTGGCTTTTACTAGTTCCTTCACTGATATTCAGCAAATCGGAAATCTCGTGGTGCTTATACCCTTCTATTGCATAAAGGTTAAACACTGTTCTGTATCCAACCGGAAGTTGACCGATTAAAAACAGGAGATATTCTGCGTCATCTAGGCCTACTGGCTCTTCAGCAGTTTCTTGTTCCCAGTCTAAGTCAAAAGGGCTGTTCTTGGCTCTTAAGAAGTCTAGGCAAGTCCTGACCGTAATCTTTTTCATCCACCCTTCAAAACTCCCGCTTCCCTTGTATTGGGAGAGCGATGAGTAAATCTTAAGGAACGCATTCCCGAGCGCCTCTTCTGCATCTTCTTTTCTCTTCAAATAACGTTTACAGATTCCCATTAACACAGGCGACATACGCTGATACAGTTCTTTTTGAGCTTTACGTTCGCCCTTTCTGCAAGCCTCGAGCAATCGCTCCATGGTTAGGTAGGTTTCTATTTATAAGACGTAAGATTTGTGCCAAAGGGTTGCCTTAGGTGGCAAAAAAATCTTAAAAGTTAAGTTAGCAACAATAAAACATTGTCCAAGGCACTGCAGCTATAAAGAACCTATCTTTATGAGTAATTATTATGGCAAGAAAACACAATCGGAGAGCAAAAAAACGCTCTCAAAGCGTAGACGTTAAGGCCTACGCTCAAAGCTTGGAACAGGTGTTCCGAAAGTTTCCTACTAGAAAATTCAACTATAAGCAACTCGCTGCGCAGCTCGGGTATAAGCCAGCAATGGTCAAGGCAAAGATTGAAATGGCGCTCAGCGACTTAGAGCGTTCAGGAAAAATAATAAACGTAGATCGCGGTAAATACAAGTTAAAATATAACGCAGTGTTTACTGAGGGGATTGTTGATATGGCAAGCAACGGCAACGCCTATGTGGTGAGCCCAGATACGGAAAGAGATATATTAATACACTCTGGAAATCTCAACAAGGCCTTAGACGGCGACAAGGTTAGCGTAAGCCTTTTTGCTAGAAGAGGAGGAAAAAAACTAGAAGGCGAAATTGTTGAAATCATTGAGCGCAAGGCTATAGACTTTGTGGGGACCATTGAAATGGGCGGACATTTTGGTTTTTTGGTTCCGTCCTCCCGAAAAATGCAGGTAGACATCTTTATTCCCAAAGAGAAGCTAAATGGAGCAGAGCACGGACAAAAGGCAATCGCTAGAATAGTGGATTGGCCTAAAAAGGCTAGCTCACCATTTGGGGAGATTATTAAAGTTTTAGGAAATGCAGGAGAGCACAATACGGAGATTCATGCAGTGCTTGCAGAATTTGGTTTGCCTTATGAATTTCCGGAAGAAGTAGAACAAGAGGCCAATACATTGGATACGTCTATTCATGAGGAAGAAATCTCAAAAAACAGAAGAGATTTTAGGCAAGTCCCGACCTTCACAATTGATCCAGCAGATGCAAAAGACTTTGACGACGCATTGAGTCTGCAGCAGTTAGAAAACGGCAACTGGGAGGTAGGCGTGCATATAGCAGATGTAAGCCATTATGTAACCCCTGGCTCCATATTAGATGACGAGGCTATTGAGAGAGCGACAAGTGTTTACTTAGTGGACCGTGTGGTGCCCATGCTTCCTGAAGTGCTGTCTAACGGGGCCTGTTCGCTTCGTCCAAATGAAGATAAATACACGTTTTCAGCCGTATTTGAGATGGACGAAGAAGCTAATGTTTTGAATGAATGGTTTGGCAGAACCGCGATTCATTCGGACCGAAGGTTTGCCTACGAAGAAGCACAGCAGATTATTGAAGGGGTTCACCCCGAAGGAAAGAAAGCTGACTTTTTCAATGAGATTAACCTTTTAGATAAACTTGCCAAAATCCTCAGGGATAAAAGAATGAGTTCCGGTGCGCTAAGCTTCGATAAAAAGGAGGTTAAATTTCAATTAGATGAAGAAAACAAACCTTTAGGCGTGTATTTCAAAATAGGCAAAGACGCAAATAAACTCATAGAAGAGTTTATGCTTCTAGCAAACCGAAGCGTGGCAGCATTTATTGGCCGTGCCAAGAACGGCGAACCGTCAACGAACACGTTTGTATACCGCATACACGATGATCCAGATCCAACCAAACTACAGGATTTGAGCACATTCGTAAGGCAATTCGGTCATGAGGTGAGATTAGGTTCAAAGAAAGCAGTTACAAATAGTCTAAATAAGATGCTTATAAAGGTGAAAAACACTCCAGAAGCAAACATGATAGAGACCCTTACTATTCGCACCATGAGCAAGGCAAAATATACTACACAGAATATAGGACACTATGGGCTTGCTTTTGATTACTATACGCACTTTACCTCGCCAATTCGTCGTTACCCAGATGTCATGGTTCACCGCCTTCTTCAACATTATTTAGACGGCGGAAAATCCCCTCATTACAGTACTTACGAAGAATTATGTGATCACAGTTCCGAGCGCGAAAAAGCAGCTAGTGACGCGGAGCGAGCTTCCATTAAGTATATGCAGGCCGTTTTCTTGAAGCAGCATGTGGGACAGACCTTTATGGGGGTGATCTCTGGAGTTACGGAATGGGGAGTCTACGTGGAGTTAAGTGAAAATTATTGTGAGGGAATGATTCGCATTAGAGATTTTAGGGACGACTATTACACTTTTGACAGCAAGAATTACTGTATTGAAGGAGAGAGTTCAGGCAAGATATACCAGCTAGGCGACCCACTTACGATAACGGTTAAAAATGTGGATTTAGAAAGGAAACAGATTGATTTTGAGCCCTATTACGAAGAATAATGGTATTTTAATAGAAACAAAACACATTTCAAATGACCGCCGCAAAGAAATCTAACCCCGTCGAGATTATCGCAATCGTAATAGGATTGCTCGCAATAGTCGCCTCAGCCTACTTCATTTTCTTGACTGAGTCTAATTCGTACAGGTTGACGAACTGGGTGATTTCTGCCGCTTTCCTTGTGTATGTAGTTAACAACTTCATAAATATTAGAAACTTAAAGACAGAGGTGGGTACTTTAACGGATCAGAAGAACGGACTTTCATCTGACCTTAAAAAAACTAAGAAGTCCTTATCAGATGCTAAAGCAGACGTTGAGGTAATCAAAGCAGACCTTATTGATGCTCAAAACGAGCTTAAAAAGCGCGAAGAGGAGATCAAAAAACTTAAGGTGTCATGAGGCGCATTCTCCTTACAATTTTATTACCACTCGGATTGTTCGCGCAACAACCCCACAATGCCATTCACTTCGACGGCACCGATGATTATATCAGCACATCGGGCGGCAACATTGTTGGTAACAATCCACGTACGGTAGAAGCGTGGGTGCGTACCAATGCCAATTGTGTTCCGGGGGCGAGTGGCGGCAAGCAAAAAGTAGTGGTAGACATGGGAAGTTTTTCCACCGGAGCTAGATATACCTTGAATCTATTGTGGGCTAATTCTGTTCGCGTTGAAGTTGGTGGTAGCGGGCTTAGTGGTACATCGGCTGTTAATGATTCGGTTTGGCACCACATCGCGGCAGTGTATGATCCTTCGTCCACAAACAAGAAACATAGAATATATATTGACGGAGTCCAAGAAGCCTCAGGCAACCTCTCCACTGCCGTAAATACGGGTGCAGGCGCATTGGTTATTGGCAGACGAATAGATGGTGTAAATCCTTTTGATGGAGATATTGATGAGGTACGCGTTTGGGACGTTGCCCTTACTGATGCAGATATCTATGCACACTACCATAAAGAAATATGTGGTAACCCAACAAACCTAAAAGCATACTACACCTTCAATCAAGGCAATGCTAACGGAGGAAACTCCTCCAACACAACGTTAACCGACCAGGCCGGAACGAATAATGGAACATTGAACAACTTTAGCTTGAGTGGTTCTTCTTCGAATTGGACGATAGGAAGGGATATGAATCCTAATTATTACGATTCTATTGCAATGACCGTCTGTAACGGAATGTGGTCTCCAGACAGCACGATGTATTGGGACAGTACTGCGGTGTATACACACACGTTTACGGATATGAATGGCTGTGATAGTGTGATTTCATATGATCTTTTGGTTCGCACTGTGGATACGACACTGGGCACGACATTGTCTGATCCTCCTTCATTTGTTTCTTATGCTCAAGGGGCAAGCTATCAATGGGTAAATTGCGACGATTCTTCCTTTGTTATTGGCGCAACACAGCAATCTTTTACACCTACTTCAAATGGAAATTATGCAGTCATTATTACTGCGAATGGCTGTACTGTATGGTCAAGGTGTTTCAGTGTTCAGGGATTTGGTATTGAACAGTTAACGCAGGTGTTTTTATACCCTAACCCGACCGCTGGCATCTTGAATGTACCGTTGCAATGGAGGGGAGAAAACGTAGAGGCGATTAATCTTGCGGGGCAAGTTTTATTGTCTGAGACAGCTCAGGATAATCTTGACCTCAGCTACTTGCCTACAGGTGTTTATTTGGTGCGTTGTGGCGCAGATTACGCGCGCATTATTAAAGAATAGAGTTTCTTATTTTTTTCCAAAGAATGCTTTGAGCTTCTCCAGATCAGCATCTGTTGTTTTTCTTGGTTCTTCTTTGGCAGCTTTAGCTGAGCTCACCTTATTAATTGGCTTTGCGAGCTGTGCCTTTTGTTCTCGGGTCAATTCCTCTTTCTTTTTCCCTGTGGATTTCTTTGGTTGCGCTTGCTTTAGAGGGGTCCCTTTAGAGGTTTCAGCTAGCTTTTCTTTTGTTGATTTAGCCTTGACTACAGATTTGCGTTTTCGCTGATTTTTTGACTGTTTTGCCTCGTTTTTGTCTTTTTTGCCCTCTTTTTCGGTGTTTTTGACTGATTTTTTAGCTTTTTTCTTTTCGGCAATTTCTTCTGATTTGGTTTTAGGTGAACGTTCAACGAGGTCACTTTCCACCTCAACTATCTGAACCCCGCCCCGAGCTTTGCCTTTAATCGTTCCTTTGTCTCCGTGAAGACTTTCAGCAGGAATGAACTTGTCTCGAGTTACCCAGGTGCTTAGCGCTCCAATAGACAATAGAAATTGATCTTTTTTGATTTCAATAATCTCACCTGGCTGACGCGATCCAATGAGCTTAACACGGTCGCCTACTTGAGCAGGGGTTGAAATGAGCTTTTTGATTTTACGCTCTTTTTGCTTCTGGTATTTTGATTTCTTTTGATTTTTTTCCTCTTGGTTCTGTGAGGCCCGCTCTCCTGCGTAGACCTTGAACCGTCCAACTACTTGCTCTTTACCCTTCTTTGATTGTTGTTCCGAGTATTCGTTGACCAATGTTTGGAACTTCTTCCCCCATGTAATCATGGCGTTTTGTTGTTCGTTCATGGCGCTTTGACGACGCACTTTGTCTTCTAGCAAAGCAATTTTACGATCTTGCTTTTCTTTCAAAGACTCTAGTTCGTTTAGACGCTCGGAAAGCTTTTCGCGTTGTTTAGATAGCTCATTCTTATCTTTTTGAATACCCACGAGTAGGCGGTCTATAGCAACCGTGCTCTCATCCAGTACCCCCCGTGCTTGATCAATGATGTTCTGGGGAACGCCCACCTTCTGCGCCACTTCGTAAGTGTAAGAAGATCCAGGAACACCTTGATTGAGTACATACTCTGGCGTGAGGTCGCTAGAGTTAAACTGCATAGATCCATTGTCAACGCGGGGCA
>Ga0129348_1000908_pt1 | contig 10906 bp, 7 predicted proteins | sample CPBDNA_4_FD_94424 | JGI IMG/M metagenome (GOLD analysis project Ga0129348, IMG submission 94424) | Freshwater to marine salinity gradient microbial communities from Chesapeake Bay, USA - CPBay_Sum_27_0.8_DNA | ecosystem: Environmental > Aquatic > Marine > Coastal | place: USA: Chesapeake Bay...
CACAAAGAGGGTTGCTGTGACAACAGTGACCACATAGCCAAGGTTGAAATCAAATTCGGCTTCCTTAAACGTGGCTTGATGATGGCTATCTACAGCGCGAGAGAACATCCACAACGACGGCCACACGCACATCTCCACCGGACCGGGCATCCAACCCATTAAAGGGATCAAGAACGCCAAATTTGCTGCTGTCCAGGGAGAGGGAGTCGTGCTCAACCAGGTCGCTGCCACATCCCCAGCAGGGCCTCGAAACAACAGCGTCATTGCTGCCACTCCAGAAAGAATGGTCAACAGAACAACCAGCACTTTCGAAAGACGATCCAGCACTCGGTAGTGGCCAAGTAGAAGGATCAGACCACTCACCGCCAGCACGGCGATGGCCAAGGCAAAAGTATTGAAATTCGCCAACATCGGCACATTGGTGAGCAAAAGACCAGCGACGAAGCTGACTGCAGCAATCGTGAGCGTTCCGGTCACCAGGCTGACCAAAAGATAAAGGGGAAGGTAGAGGCGATTACGACGCTGGAAGCCCTCCAACAACGTCAATCCTGTGGCTGCAGTAAAGCGAGTGCCCACCCGTAGGAATGGATACTTCACCAAATTGGTGAGCAGGATCAAGCCCAACAACGCAAAACCAAACCTGGCTCCAGCCGTTGTGGATGACATCAAATGAGACCCGCCAATACAGGCTCCCGCCATCAAAATGCCCGGACCTAAGCTCTGCCTCAAACCAGCGAATGAACGTGCGGCGGAGGTAGTCATAGGAAATGAATGGTTGACGGCCATTCTCCTATTAAGCCTCACGTCATGGACCATCCTTTCATCGGACGAGATCAAGATGCGGCACGCTTTGAACGAGCATTCGTAACTATCGAACACCAACGCAGCCGGGAAGCCGAGCCTGCCTAATGAACAAGGACTCAATCTTCTTCCTTCGAGATGTACTTTGCGGCGATCTCCAAAGAGTTTGCAAGCGAGAGACTTCGCTTTTCAATGAGCGGAGGATTGTTCCATATCAATCACAGTTCGGCTCTCACCACTTCTCAGTAGCAGCAACCGAACTTGGTGGTCTAGGCCGTACCAAAATGGGCGGTTCTTACACTCCCAGTTGAGATCAATTCAGCGCAGATTGGCGGAGCGGGAAACACAAACTTCCTGAATTTCACAGCCAATTTGAGATTGACCCATGATCACCCTTCGTACATCACCCTTCGATTTACTGGATCGCCTTGAGCAGCAAGTTTCACAAGCTGAGCGCGTTCCTGCTGCTGAAGTGATCGAAACCAACGCCAGCTATACCGTGCGTCTAGAGCTGCCTGGCGTCGAACATGACTCGATCGACGTTAAAGCCACGGATCGTTCGCTTGTGATCAGCGCTGAACGGCCACCAACCATTCCCGCGGCAGCCAACCCAACCCCTCCCGAAGCAAACGCAAATGCAGAAGCCGACGCAAACGCAGAAGCAGACGCGCAGCAATTGCTGAGTGAGTTCCGAACCGGAACATGGAGCCGCAGTTTTCGTTTCGCCAAGCCGCTCGATCGCGACCAATTAGAAGCCTCCTATCGCGACGGCATTCTTGAGATCAGGGCCGCAAAAAGCGACAACCGCACCACCGTGTCGGTGAAGGTAGAAAGCTGAAACACCCTGGTGACCACCAGCTGAAGACCACGCGTTCAACGGAAAAGAGGTACGGGGCTCCTCGCCAAGGCGGGGGGCCTTTTTGCAGACCACTGACATACAAAAATCAGACGAAACAGAGGGAAAAGAACTACTCGATAAGATCCGTGGTTGTGCCGTCGCTGAATCAACGGGCTCCCTGAGGATGCAAGCCATGCAACGACGGCAGCTGCTTCTTTGCGGTGGTCAAGCGGCAGCGGCAGCCGCAGGCTCCGCAGCTTTGAGTGCCTGCACGATCCGCCGTGCGGAGGAAACGCGGGCCAGCGGCCTACCCCAAGTGCGCTGGCGGATGGCCACCAGCTGGCCTGTCTCACTCGACACGATCTACGGAGGTGTCGTCACGTTCTGCCAACGCATCGAGGAGATGAGTGGTGGCGCCTTCCGCATTGAACCTTTCGCCGCGGGTGAAATTGTTCCCGGCCTGGAAGTCCTTGATGCAGTCCAGGCCAGGTCTGTCGAATGCGGCCACACTTCGAGTTTTTATTACATCGGCAAAAATCCAGCTTTTGCCTTTGGCACAGCGGTGCCGTTTGGGCTGTCTGCCCAACAGCAAAACACCTGGCTGTATTACGGGGGCGGCAACGAAGCCATGAATGCTTTATTCGCGGATTTCGGAGCCATCAGCTTCCCAGCCGGAAACACTGGCGGACAACTTGGTGGGTGGTTTAAAAAACCGATCAAAAGCCTGGCATCCCTTCAAGGATTGAAGATGCGCATCCCCGGACTAGGGGGACAGGTCATGGCCAAGTTAGGGGTGAATGTCCAGGTGCTTCCTGGAGGCGAGATTTACCTGGCCTTAGAACGAGGCACAATCGATGCCGCGGAATTCACCGGCCCCTACGACGATGAAAAGCTTGGGTTACCGCAGGCTGCCAATCATTACTACTACCCAGGTTGGTGGGAGCCAGGTCCAACGCTGATGGCGCTGGTCAATCGCAAAGCCTGGTCTGAGCTCCCCAAGGAATACCAAGCGATGTTCAGTGCAGCCTGTTTTGAAGCCAATCTTGGAATATTGAGCGATTACGAATGGCGTAATAGCCAGGCACTCCAACGCATTACTGGTGAAGGCATCAAAGTTGAGCGTTACAGCAACGAGATTCTTAAAGCCGCGCGTGCCGCCAGCAACGAAATCTTCCAAGAGCTTGCGGATGCGGATGCCGGATTCAGAGATCTCCTGGAACGCTGGCGTTTATTCCGCCATGAGGCCAGAACCTGGAACACCATCAACGAATTACCGCTCGCTGAATTTGATGACAGCAGCGAAGGAGATCAACCAGGAGACCAGAGATGAACGGTCGCTTTGCAGGTCTCGTGCGCGCGATCGACGGGCTGAATGCCGCTGCGGCCTGGATAGCGCGCTGGGCAGTGTTGCTGATGCTCGCGATCGGCTTCTGGAATGTGGTGGGGCGGTATGTGGGATCAGCGATCGGAATCAACCTCAGCAGCAATGGCCTGATCGAAGCCCAGTGGTATTTGTTTGCCCTGATTTTTCTACTCGGACTGGGCTGGACGCTGCAAAAAGGCGGCCACGTTCACGTTGATGTCCTGCAAAGCCGTTGGAGCCCCCGCCGCCGGGATCGCCAAGAACTGAGTTCACTTCTGCTGCTGTTGCTGCCCTTCGCCTTTGGCGTGATGGCCCTATCGATCGCACCGGCACTACGCGCTTGGAGTATTGGAGAGATGTCTCCCGATCCGGGTGGCTTACCCCGCACATGGTTAAAGACTCTGATCCCAGTGGGGTTTCTGTTGCTGGGCCTCCAAGGAGTGGCGGAAGCCTTGCGGCTGCGCTGGAAGCTGATGCATGGGGATGAGCGATCCGATGGTCAGCAACCAGCGGAGGGAGGCCCGGGCCTGTGATTGAAATCGAATCCATGGGTTGGGTGCTGAGTTTCGACCCCTCAGCGGTGCTCGCACCCGGGATGTTTCTGGCCCTGATCGTGACCCTGCTGAGCGGATTCCCAGTGGCTTTCTGCCTGGGAGGCATCGGCGTGATTTTCGCGCTGTTTGGGATGCTCAGCGGCGAAATCGAACCTCAATTCGTGAGTGCGCTTCCCCAACGGATTTTGGGAATCATGGGCAACTTCACGTTGCTGGCGATCCCCGCTTTCGTGTTTATGGGGTCGATGCTGGAAAGCTCAGGGATCGCCGAACGCTTGCTGGAGAGCATGGGTCGCGTGCTGGGACGCGTCCGCGGCGGACTGGCCCTCGCCGTGGTGCTGGTTGGCTCACTGCTTGCCGCCACCACCGGTGTGGTCGCGGCAACGGTCACAACAATGGGAATGATTTCTCTGCCGGCCATGTTGAAGGCTGGCTACGACAAAACGCTGGCCACGGGCGTGATCGTGGCATCGGGAACCCTGGGGCAGATCATCCCTCCCAGCATCGTGCTCGTCGTCCTCGGCGATCAGCTGGGAATCTCGGTTGGAGACCTCTTCATGGGCGCCTTGCTTCCTGGCCTGTTGATAGCGGCGGTGTTTGCGATCGATGTGCTGGTCATCAGTGCACTCAAGCCCGAACTCGCCCCCCAACTGCCTCAGGCTGAACTGGGCGCCACCCAGCCGCTGCAGCTGGTGCAGTCGATGCTGCCGCCCTTGTCCTTAATCCTGATCGTGCTGGGGAGCATCTTTTTCGGCATCGCCACCCCAACGGAAGCGGGCGTGATTGGTGCGGTAGGCGCCATCCTTCTGGCCGCTCTCAATGGAGGCTTCAGCCGCAAGCAACTCTCCAACGTGTGCGAAAGCACGATGAGAACCACGGCCATGGTGATGGCGATCCTGCTGGGATCCACCGCCTTCAGCCTTGTCTTTCGAGGAGTCGGCGGCGATCAACTCATTGCTGATCTGCTCCTCAACCTCCCGGGAGGTCGGGTTGGATTCCTGGTGTTCAGCATGCTGATCATCTTTTTGCTGGGCTTTTTCATCGATTTCTTTGAAATCGCATTCATTGCAGTGCCGTTGCTTTTACCAGCAGCGCGGCAGCTGCTGGGCCCCGATGCTCTGATCTGGTTTGGCGTGATGATCGGGGCCAATCTGCAAACGTCCTTTCTCACCCCACCCTTCGGATTCGCTCTCTTCTATCTCCGCGGCGTTGCACCCAAGGAGGTGAAAACCCGGGATATCTATCGGGGGGCCTTGCCTTTTGTTGGCTTGCAGGTGGCCGTTTTGACTTTGATCATCGCCGTTCCAGGATTAGTGGACTGGTTACCTCGCCTTACAGCTGCGATGACACCTGGACCATTGGCCTGACGTTCTCCGTAGAGTTCAGGTCAGCGAGTAACTGCTATGGCCACCTCCAACTTGAAGCCATCAGTGACTGCATCCAGCACCAGTCCGAGGCTCACCCTGCAATCGGAAGTGATTGCTGCTGACAGCAGCACGATTCGTTCCCTCGACTGGGAGCGAAGTCGTTTTGATATTGAATTTGGCCTGCGCAACGGCACCACCTACAACGCGTTTCTGGTGCGGGGTGAACGCACCGCCCTGATTGATACGAGTCACGCCAAATTTCGCGACACCTGGTTGCCGCTCTTAAAGGAGCAAATCGATCCCAAACAGATCGATTACCTGATCGTGAGCCATACCGAACCAGACCACTCAGGGCTGATTGGCGACCTGATTGACCTAAACCCTGAGATCGAAATTGTTGGATCGAAGGTGGCGATTCAATTCCTAAACGACCAGGTCCATCGTCCGTTCCGCTCTCGAGCCGTCAAAAGCGGAGAAGAGCTCGATCTCGGCATCAATCCTGAGAGCGGCGTGCAGCATCGCTTTGAGTTTTTAAGCGCACCCAACCTGCACTGGCCAGACACGATTTTTTCGTTTGATCACGGCAGTGGGATTCTCTACACCTGCGATGCCTTTGGGCTGCACTACTGCTCAGAAGAGGTCTTTGACAGCGACCCTGGCGCCATTGCACCGGATTTCCGCTTCTACTACGACTGCTTGATGGGGCCCAATGCCCGCAGCGTGCTTCAAGCCCTCAAGCGTATGGATGGGCTGCCCGAGATCAACACGATCGCAGTGGGTCATGGCCCTTTGCTTCGCCACCACCTCAGCCACTGGATCAACGATTACCGCGAATGGAGCGGGCAACGCAATAAGGGCGAAAGTTACGCAGCGGTCTGTTATTTGAGCCAATACGGCTTCTCTGATCGCCTAAGTCAGGCGATTGCCCACGGCATCGGCAAAACCGACGCCCAGGTTCAGCTGATCGACCTGCGCGCCACCGACGCCCAAGAGCTCACAGCCCTGATCAGTGACGCCAAAGCTGTGGTGGTTCCCACCTGGCCAGCAAGCCCTGATGCTGAACTACAAAGCAGCATCGGCACGCTTCTGGCGGCTTTACACAGCAAGCAATTCGTTGGTGTCTATGACGCGTTCGGTGGCAATGATGAACCCATCGATGCCGTTGCTGGACAACTGATCAGCCAAGGTCAACGGGAAGCGTTCCCCCCCCTTCGAATTCGCCAGCTTCCTCAAGGAGCCGACTACCAGCGTTGCGAAGAATCGGGCACTGACCTGGGTCAACTCCTCACACGCGACAAAACGATCGCAGCCATGAAGAGCCTGGATGGTGATCTTGATAAAGCACTGGGCCGCCTGAGCGGTGGTCTTTATGTTGTGACGGCGAGCCAGGGAGTCGGAGACAGCCTGCGTCGGAGTGCGATGGTGGCGAGCTGGGTGAGTCAGGCGAGCTTCACGCCTCCAGGAATCACTGTTGCCGTGGCAAAAGACAGAGCCATCGAAACCCTTATGCAGGTTGGCGATCAATTCGTACTGAACATTCTTCGAGAAGACAATCATCAGCAACTGCTCAGACATTTCCTTAAGCGATTTCCACCGGGCGCCGATCGTTTTGCTGGCGTTAATGTTCTCGAGGATGAAGCACAAGGAGGACCAGTGCTCGGCGACGCATTGGCTTACCTCGGATGCCGAGTGGAACAACGCATGGAAGGACCGGATCACTGGGTCATCTACGCTGTAGTGGAACAGGGAAACGTGGCTGATGCCAACGCCATGACAGCCGTGCATCACCGCAAAGTCGGGAACCACTACTGAATCCAACGCCTCAATGTCTTCACCTCCGGAGCAATCACAGCTCTCATGCTTCTCGAGGAGAGCTGATACAGCGCCACAAACGATCAGCTGCATTAACGCAACTTACAATCATTGCCCTCCAATCACACAGCCAAGGCAGTCTCTACAAGTGGCTAATTTGTCCCTGAAAAACTATCACAACGAAAGAAGTCTTCATTGATTCCAACCCAACCAAGTCGTCTCTTTAATGAATTTAATCCTACACATTGGGACTGAAAAAACCGGGACTACCTCAATTCAGAGCTTTCTAAAAATAAACAGAATTGCTTTAATGCAGAACGGAATCTATGTTCCGCAATCGACCATGACATGGTCTGGCAACCAGAGATGGCTACCAATTATGGCCAATCGCGACGACTATACAGATGATTTCGTAAAACTACAGAATTTTAAAAACCAAGAGGAAAAACGCAAGAAAATCATTCAAAAAAAAGCAGAATTTCTACTCGAGTGCCAAAACCTTTCTGCCAAATATCATACCCTAATACTATCATCAGAGCATCTACAATCAAGGCTAACAAGAAAGGATGAAATTCAGAAACTTAAGGCTTTACTTGATAAAATATCTCACACGGTTTGCATTGTTGTTTATATCAGAGATCCTCTTAGTACCGCAATATCGCACTTATCGACAATGATCAAAAACGGGCAGACGCCTCAGGCCCTTCCTGCCCCGAACGAGAAATACTATGAAACCATTTGCAATCATGCCCAGACAATTAAAAAGTGGGGTGATTGCTTCCCAGAGGCTAAATTTATTATCAGAAGGTTCGACAAAAAATCCATCATCAACAACAACGTGATCGTTGATTTTTGCACTCAATTCATTCCCAACTTTAAGATCAAAAATTATAAACTCCCCGTCGCTGTTAATACAAGTCTAACATTAACAGGGATGAAGCTACTACGCAAATTAAATCTAAAATATCCTCCTTACATTGAGAATCTTCCTAATCCAATGCGTCGCGACATGACATCTTTTGTGATGAAGAATACTAGCGATGGTTCAAAATTTTTGCCATCAAAAGAAGAATACGAGGCCTATCATGACCACTTCGCCGTGTCATGCGAGAACGTACGAGAACATTATTTTCCATCCGAAAAATCTCTATTTACGCAGCAATATCAGTTTTCCAATGAAAAAATTGATTTGAGAGAGTATGATATTGACTCATCTCTAAGCGAGCGATTGATTTATTATCTCTGGGAAGAGAGAACGCACAGGATCGCTGATGGAGATATCTATAAAATTCGAGACCTTGCGATTAAAATCTCAGAGCAGAAGCCCTTGAATCTGAATGATTCTCTTGATCTAATGAGAGTTGCACAGAAATTGAATCCTCAAGGCAATTATATCAAGAAAAAAATCTACGAATGGGAACACCTCACGGGCTCAAACGAACCGAAGAGTTAATCTTTCACAATAATGATTAATCCAGGCGACCCTATTCCTGTTACACAGCAACCATGGATCGTTCCGATTTTTGATCGCAAGATTAATCCCATCAATTAGGGCCTCCTGAGAAGGTAAGAACCACCCCCAGGGCAACAATATGGGGAGGGCCGGCTGACCTCTGAGTGTTGCTCGGGCTGCAGCCGGTTGATTGCTCAGGAGTCGCTCCTCGCCTCTTCGGATGGATTCAGTGCCGATCAGGAGCTGAAACAAGAAGGCAAAAAGGACAAAAAGAAGCCCCAGCAGCTTCTCGAGGTTCATCACCAGTACAGCCAATGCAATGGCTGATCCTTGGGTGGCAGCGAGCTTCTCACGAATCAAACCCAATCCAAATCGCCGCTTCCCCTGTCCGATTTTGCCTTCTACCGCGTTACGTTGCCGTTGATCATCAAGAAACTGTCTCTTCTCTTCTGCCACAAGCTCAGGATCGCTCTTGGGCCGACCAAGGCGAGGTCCACTCAGGCGAATCCCATGACGCTGACAGAAAGCGCGGTTCGCTCGAGTCCGATAGATCTGATCGGCACAGATCACTTCTGGATAATGACCATGACGACGGCGATAGGCTCTTGCCTGAGCCTTTAGATCTTCTCCTTCCTTGTAGGGGGCGTAGCTCAGGCGATCTAGGTAGGTGAATCCATCACCCGTAACTGAAATTGAGATCTTGGCTCCGAATTCGACATTACATCTGGCTTTGCCACGAACTATGGGCCTGATGTGAGCTTGGAAGAGGCTCACGATCCGATTGGGGATGCTTCTGCTGTCTGAGTGGTAGAGAATCTTCTGCTGGCGAACCAGCTCGCTGACCACCAAGAGTTTGTGATACCAGTGTCTTCCTGCGGCCCAAAGGCAGGCACCGCAAGCGATCAGGGCATCAATACTGCCAAGATTCCGTTCAAGATGGCCGAGCTGCTGCTTGATCGCTCTTCGAATCTTGCTGATGCGAGGGCGCTTCTTCTTTGCCACTGCCAAAAACTGCTGACGGGCTTTCTTTCGATGCGTACGTGGCTTCTGGCCAAACGCCTCTCTGATCGGCGGATGCATCGCATCAATCAGTTTTTCCGTAACTTCTCTGGCTTCGTTGAGCAGAGATAAATCAGTCGGATAGCGGATGTCAACCGGTGCGCATGTGGCGTCAATCAAGAGTGTGCCTTGGTTGGCCGATGGCATAGACGTGTGATCATTGCTGCCATGCCCCGTGGAAGAACCGCCACCCTTGTCTGCACCTTGATCATCGTCGGCATCTGCGGCCTGGATCACATTCAGCCCATGGCGCACGATCCGTTCGTTGCAGTCGTTGATCACTGACTCCGGCAGGCGCTTCCGGAAATAGACCATCATCGATGGATCGAACGGTGCTGAGAACTGGAACGCTTCTAATCCAATGAAGAATTGCAGGTACGGATTTTCCTTGAGTTGCTCAACCAGCTCCTCGTCTGTGATCGCCATGCGAGCTTTGATGATCAGGGCACCCAATGCCATTCGAAATGGCTTGGCAGGTGCCCCAAAGCCTTTGCAGAACTGCGACGCGTAGTCGTCCTCCAGCTCATCCCAGGGAATGAGCTCAGCAAGCTTGATCCAGCGATTGTCACCAGAGAGTTTGCCGCCAAACGGCAAGAAGAAATCCTCAAACGAGAGCTGATGACGATGCTCGCGCCGATACATGTGGAAAACTCTGGACTGCTTTTCGGCGATATCGAGCCGAATTGAGCACATTCTACAGTTGAAATCTGCTCGGATCCACTGCGGCGCAGCCGCTTTGCCCTTTCTCAGGAGGCCCCAATTATCGCTTCACCATCAAAAAGCGCACTCAAGCAATAATCCCACTCTGCAAATAAATGCCAAATCACCCTGAATCTATTGTGATCTATCAAAACAATGAAAGAAAAGAGTAAAACAATCACTCTTGGAATTGTATTCAACCTCTTTGCCGGGAGCATCGAATAGGATTGAACCAAGTCTTGGCTAACACAAATGGGGGGCAACAGAACTCTTAGAGAAGTCATTAATCTGCCCATAGAGGAAGGATTGAACTGCCTGAGAGGGCTCAGTCCGCAAAGACTTCGGTTCGAATTGGAATACGCTCTTGAGAGAGGAAGCACAGCCAATAGTTTTCTCTTCGAGCCAGGACTAGACAGCGAAGGAAAGGAACAAGATGCCCTGCTGGTGCACCCTCCAGGAAAGGCCTACCACGAGTCCTTTCTGCCAGCCCTTGCAGACCTTCTTCCCAAACAGACCCAATCCCTGCGGGTCGTGGTTGGTCATGTCAATCCCAACAGGGTTGCCTTGCTCCGTGAACTGGCAAAGCTGTATCCCAGGCTGGAACTGATTGCTTCGAATGCCGGAGCCAAACTCCTGAAAGAGCTCTGGTCACAACGCAAGCCCCTACCTGCAGGACAAGAAAGTGAACAGCCTTCCATCCCTGAACTACCACCCATCCAGGTGGTGCGCCACGAGCAAACCTTGCGCCTCAGCCATGATCATCAACTTCAACTCGTTCCTGCCCCGACCCCCAGATGGCCTGGAGGTCTGCTGGCGTTTGAAGAGTCCCTGGGACTTCTGATGAGCGGCAAGCTGTTTTCGGCGCACATCTGCACCCATGAATGGGCTGAATCGGGTCGCAGTGCAACGGAAGAAGAGCGGCGTCACTTTTATGACTGCCTCATGGCACCGATGGCAGGC
>Ga0129348_1000909_pt1 | contig 10905 bp, 9 predicted proteins | sample CPBDNA_4_FD_94424 | JGI IMG/M metagenome (GOLD analysis project Ga0129348, IMG submission 94424) | Freshwater to marine salinity gradient microbial communities from Chesapeake Bay, USA - CPBay_Sum_27_0.8_DNA | ecosystem: Environmental > Aquatic > Marine > Coastal | place: USA: Chesapeake Bay...
GTTCACCCTGACCAGTCTCAATCCGCCATCGCTTCCTCCGGGCGTCCCAGGAAAGCGAACGGACCTCCGTGTTGAAGCGTGTTTTCTCGTGCAGCGTGTGTCGTGAGGCCACCGTGTCGAGGTAGCTCAGAATCTCCGGCTGCGTGGCATAGTGCCGTGACCAGCGGGGCTGCTGTTCAAACGAGAGGGAGTAAAGATGTGAGGGAATATCGCAGGCACAGCCTGGATAGGTGTTGTCATGCCAGGTCCCTCCAAAGCCGGAAGCCTTCTCCAGAATCAGAAAGTCGCGACGACCGGCCTTTTGGAGCCGGATCGCCATCGCCAGGCCGCCGAAGCCGGCTCCGACGATCACAAGGGGGACCTCCTGTCCTGCCACCGGGATCTCCTTTTTCATCCGTACGGCTCTCGAGTGCTCACGCGAGTCTACTGCCACCCACGTCTGACACGCCCCCGGTTGGAATCCGCTAGCCACCCTGCCACATTGTCGGAGCACTGGGCCCTCACGGCCCCTCGCCTCGCCACGAAAGACACTCATGAAGATTCACGAATACCAGGCCAAGGATCTTTTGCGGGCAGCAGGTGTGCCCGTTCTTGCTGGGCAGGTGGCCCGCACGCCAGCAGAGGCTGCACAGGCCTTCACCGCTCTTGGGACCCCCGTCTGTGCTGTCAAAGCCCAGATTCACGCTGGTGGCCGAGGCAAAGGCCAGGTGAAGGGCTCGCAGCAGCGGGGCGTCGAGCTTGCCAAGAGCCCCGAAGACGCAGCTCGCATCGCGGAGGGCCTGCTCGACCAGACACTCGTGACCATCCAGACGGGCCCGGAAGGCCAGGTTGTTCGCCAGGTCTTCGTCGAAAGCGGCTGCAACATCGAGCGTGAACTCTACTGTGCGATCCTCGTTGACCGCGCTGCGGGTTCGCCAGTATTGATCGCGAGCACCGCCGGCGGCATGGACATTGAAGAGGTCGCTGCCAAGACACCTGAGCTGATCCTCACCGAGCCCTTCGATCCTGACCGCGGCCTCGGCAGCTACCAGACGCGGGTGCTCTCCGCAAAGCTCGGCCTGCCCACCTCCAGCTGGCGGGCGGCTGAACAGTTCTTCCGTTCGCTGACGAAGGCCTTTGTGGCGCTCGATGCGTCGCTGCTTGAGATCAATCCGCTCGTGCTCACCAAGGACGGCGGTCTCGTGGCCCTCGATGCCAAGATGACTTTTGACGACAACGCGCTGTTCCGTCACAAGGACGTGCTGGCTCTGCGGGATGAGGCGGAGGAAGAACCCGCCGAGATCCGTGCTGCTGCGGCAGGACTCTCGTACGTCAAACTGGACGGCTCGATCGGCTGTCTCGTGAACGGGGCAGGGCTCGCCATGAGTACGATGGACCTCGTGAAACTTCACGGTGGTGAGCCGGCCAACTTCCTCGATGTCGGTGGCGGTGCCGACGTTGACCAGGTCACCGAAGCCTTCCGCATCATCCTCTCCGACGCGAACGTCAAGGCGATCCTCGTCAACATCTTTGGTGGCATCATGCGATGCACCACGATTGCCAACGCTCTCGTGGAGGCCTCCAAGACGGTGGGCTTCACCGTGCCTCTGGTCGTCCGCCTCGAAGGCACCGAGGTTGAAGAAGGCAAGAAGATTCTCGCCGAAAGTGACACCAGCATCATCACTGCAGATGGCCTCACCGACGCCGCCAAGAAGGTGGTCGCCGCGAGTCAGGCCTAGTGCTTCCGTCCCTCTCTCTCCAACACTTCTTCCCATCCCGCCGGCTCTCGGCTTCCCGCTTTTCGGCTTACTGAACCATGAGCATCATCATCAATCGCGACACTCGCGTGATCTGCCAGGGCATCACTGGCAAGGTCGGTGAGTTCCACACCCGTGGCTGCCTCGACTACGGCACACGAATGGTCGGCGGCGTCACTCCAGGCAAGGGTGGTGAAGAGGTCGCTGGTCTGCCTGTGTTCAACACGGTGGCTGAAGCCCGCGACGCCACCGGCGCCAACGCCACGATGATCTTCGTGCCTCCGCCGTTCGCCGCCGATGCGATTCTCGAGGCCGTTGCTGCAGGCATCGAGACGGTGATTGCAATCACCGAGGGCATTCCAGTCATCGACATGGCCCGAGTGTTGCCCGTCGTGGAAGCGAGCAGCAGCCGGCTCGTCGGCCCCAACTGCCCAGGTGTGATCACTCCGGGCGAGTGCAAGATCGGCATCATGCCAGGCTATATCCACACGCCTGGGCATGTGGGTGTGATGAGCCGCTCCGGCACGCTCACCTATGAGGCGGTCTGGCAGCTGACCCAGCTTGGACATGGGCAGAGCACTTGCGTCGGTCTGGGTGGTGATCCGCTGGTCGGCTCGAGTTTCATCGACATCCTCAAACTGTTTGAAGAAGACCCCGATACACATTCAATCCTAATGATGGGCGAGATCGGCGGCAGCGCTGAAGAAGAGGCCGCCGCCTTCGTCAAAGAGCATGTCACCAAGCCTGTTGCCGCGTTCATCGCAGGACGGACAGCACCTCCCGGCAAGCGGATGGGGCATGCAGGGGCTATCATCTCCGGAGGGAAGGGCACTGCCGAGGCCAAGCTCGAGGCGCTCCGCGATGCTGGCATCGAAATTGCCGAAAGCCCTGCCGACATGGGTGCGGCCATGGTCCGTGCAATCGAGCGACGCTCCTAGAATCCTTTATGAATGTCTGCCTCTTCATCCCGTGTTTCGTCGACCAGATGACGCCGCAGGTGGGGCTGGCGGTCACACACGTGCTCGAGCACCTCGGCCACACGGTGGAATACCGAGATGGCCAGACCTGCTGTGGCCAGCCAAGCTTTAATGCTGGTTACTGGGATGAAGCGAAGGAACTCGCTCTGCGTTCTCTGCGACTGTTCGAAGCTGCTGATGCCGTCGTTGGCCCGAGTGGCTCATGCGTGGCGATGATGCGGGTGTTCTACCCAGAGCTGCTCGCCGGCACACCGCATGAGACCGCAGCACTCGACCTTGCTGCCCGCACCTATGAGTTCGGTGAGTTTCTTGTGGAGAAGCTCGGCGTGACGGATGTCGGTGCCCACTTTCCCCATCGCGTCACGTACCACGACGGCTGCCACGGCCTCCGCGAGCTGCGGATCAAAGAGGCTCCCCGCAAACTGCTCGCTGCCGTTCGCGGCCTGGAACTTGTCGAATGTGACGAAGCGGAGAGCTGCTGCGGATTTGGCGGTCTCTTCAGCGTCAAGTTTCCGATGATCTCCACCGCGATGGCAGAGGTGAAGGGAGGCTCCCTCGCTCGGACCGACGCGGAGTATGTGGTCTCGAGTGACCCCAGCTGCCAGATGCAGCTCGATGGCTGGCTCAGCCGCAACGGCAAGAGCTGCCGCACGATCCACCTCGCCGAGGTCCTCGCCACCGGCTGCACAGAGGCCTCATGAGAACCAAGGCCTCATGAGAGATGGCCTCACAAGAGATTCGGTGACGAGCCAGAGATGCCCCGAGCTCCTACGGCTGTTACCGTGGCAGAGTCGATCCTGCCGGACCGGTTGTCGACCCCGGACCGGTTGTCGACCCCGGAACTGGTGCCGACCCCGGAACTGAAGCCGCAGATCCTAGGCCATCACTTCCATCAGCAGCAGGCGGCTGAGAGCCACCACCACCGCCGGCTGGCAGTGAACCGCTTGTAGGCAGTGAACCGGTGGCAGGAGCTGACGATGGATACTCCACCGGCGGCTGTGAGAGCCCCCCCTCCGGCAAGGTGGGCAGAAAGCCACCTGGGCGATCAGCATCGCCGGTGGGCTCCGCTTCGCCATCCTCACCGACCGAGACAGCCTCATCCACACCCGTCGCTGCGGAGGCATCACCAGCATCCTCAGGCTGTTCTGGCTCCGGCAACGGCCCATACCAGAGCCCAGTTTGATACCGCTGGAGCATTTCGTCAGCCAGACTGTTGGCCACGCCTGACACGTTGGCCAGCATCGCCTCGCCCACGCGAAACTGCACCTCTTCGGGCTGGAAGCGATATTCGGCCGGCAGCTCGGTCGCCATCGACCAGCCGATATGCACGGCCGCCGCAATCACGACACCACTGAGAATGCCCGCCAACCCACCGAGGATGGCGTCGGGAACTGGCCGCAGCCGTGCGGCATACTCGCGGATCCCCGCCTGTGTGCCTCCGACGGTTATCGCCACGCCTGCCAAGAAGATGACCGCAAACGCAGAGAGCGTTGCGTAGCCCTGGGGCACTTCGATCTTGACGAGCATCTCGGCCGTCCAGCCACACAGCGCAAGCGCTACATCAACCGAGAGCAGCAGGCCAAAGCCAACTAACGTGGAACGAAATCCGCCGAGTTTAATTCCGGCAATGACCATCACCAGGACGCACAGGGCGACAGCTGGATCATCAAGCCGTTGAACGACGGAACTCTCTGCAAGCAGCATCGTGAGCCTCAGTTGGTCACCCGTGTCACTTCGTCGAGCGTGGTTACGCCGGCGAGCACCTTCCGCACGCCATCAATCCGCAGACTCTTCATGCCGGCCTTCCTCGCCGCAATGCGAATCGACTCGATCGACGGCTGTCCCACCAACAGGCCACGAACCTCCGGACCGATCTCAAGCAGCTCGTAGATACCGGTGCGGCCGCGGAAGCCCACACCAAAGCACTCTTTGCAGCCCTTCTCACGGTAGAAGACGGGTGGCTTCTCAGCGCGAATGCCCAAGGCCTTGAGGAGTTCGGGCTGTGGCTCGTACGGCTCGCGACATTTTGGACAGAGGACTCGTACGAGTCGCTGAGCAAGGACCGCCGTCAACGCAGATTGAATCAGGCTTGCCTCAATGCCGATATCGAGCAGACGCGTGATCGTGGTGGGCGCATCGTTGGCGTGGAGTGTGGTAAACACAAAGTGCCCCGTGAGGGCAGCCTGCATCGCGATCTCTGCTGTCTCCTTGTCACGAATCTCACCAACGAGAATCACGTCCGGATCTTGCCGCAACGCAGAGCGGAGAATCTTGGCAAACGTCAGCTCGGCAGCCACGTTGACCGCCGTCTGTGAAACGTTGTCAAGCCGATACTCAATCGGATCCTCAATCGTCATGATGTTGCGGGTCAGGGAATCAATCTCAGAGAGGGCTGAATAGAGCGTCGTCGTTTTTCCAGCACCCGTTGGCCCGCAGACGATCAGCATCCCGTGCGGCCGCTGGATCAGGGACCGCATCGAGTCGAGCATCGCCGGCGCCATCCCCAGCCCGGTCAGGCCACCTTGGACGATGCCCCCATCGGCATCCAACAGACGCAGCGCAATCTTTTCACCGAAGTTGGTCGGCCCGGAGGCCGCCCGCACATCAAAGGTGCGGCCTTGGTAGCGGGCAGAAAAGGTTCCGTCCTGCGGCCGCCTCCGCTCAGCGATATCCATGTCGGAGAGCACCTTGACCGCAGACACCGCAGGCCGCCCTTCATCTCCGGACAGCGTCGAGACATTCTGCAAGATGCCATCGACCCGAAACCGGACTCCAAACTCGTCACCTTTTTTCGGCTCCACATGAATGTCGGTTGCCCGCATCGTGATCGCCGATTCAAAGATCTCACGAATCGTGGCGACCGCTTTGGAGACCTCTCGGTCAGAGGCATGACTCCCATCCAGCGACGAACCGTCCTTTTTGAGCAGTTCCACAAAGTCGACCGCGTCGCCACCGGAAACCGCTCTACCAGTTGAACGAGACCACTGCAGCTTTCTCTTGAGCGATCGGCCACAGTCACGCCAGAACTCACGTGTGAAGAGCTTCAGGAGCAGCCGCTCCGACTCCATCGCCTTGTTATCACGGTAGAGGAGGTAGCCGATGCCGCCGACGCTCCAGAGCAACAGCAACACAGGCATCACGGTCGGTCCCACACGCAGCAAGGCCAGCAGGGAAATCATGCCCATAAAAATGGCTGCGAAGGTCCATCGCTGTGGCTGGCCGAGGATCAACGCAGCATCCCGCTGGACCCATACACAGCCGGCTGCCCAGGCAACGGTCAGCGCAGCACCGATCCCCAGCCACACAATGAACCAGACCGAGGGTTCTGCCATCAGGCCTCCCACACCCAACCTCCTCCGCAACAACCGCAGATGGTCCGGCCTCCGCCGGGAGACCCCACAGAACTTCAGATCGTCATCCCAGTGCTCTCGTCATCCCAGTGCGGCTGGCTGCTGGTCTTCCCTCTGACCAGGTTCCCGCACAACGGGTATCCTGTAAAAGACAAGGCCGATTTCCCGACAGCCACCTTGGACTATGACGAGCCTCCAGCATACCGCAGCCCTTGCCTCACTGGAGGCGGGGAAAAAACCTGATGAGCCGCACGGGCCAGCCGCCGCTGCGAGCCCCAAACGTCGGTTCTTGCTTGATGCCACCGCACACGTGGCCGATGTTGGCCACCGCTCGTTCGTGCGCTCAGCGCTGACCGGCTACTACAAGAGCCGGGATGCCCAGAAAGCACGGTATCGCGACTGGGAACACGCTCGCGATGCGGCAAGCCTCGCGAAGTGGTCGGCTGTCAACCAGCTCGACACGCTGTTGGAGCAGTTTGCGGACAACTTTGAGGCCCGTGGTGGCAGGGTGCACTGGGCAGCCAACGCCGAGGAAGCCCGTCAGATCATTCTTGACCTGCTCCGCAAGGCGAATGCTAAGGCGATCATCAAAAGCAAGTGCATGACCAGCGAGGAGATACACCTCAATGCCGCCCTGGAAGAGGAGGGGTTTGGTGTGGTGGAGAGTGACCTCGGTGAGTTCATTCAGCAGCTTCGTGGGGAACCGCCCTACCACTTCGTGTTTCCCTGCATGCATGTTCGCCGTGAGGAGATCAGCCGTCTCTTTCAAGACAACCTCGGCACTGCACCAACGGACAGCCCCGAAGAGCTGACGATGATCGCTCGCGATCACATGCGACAGCTCTATGTCGACGCCGACGTAGGCATCACAGGAGCAAACTTTCTCGTTGCCGAGACGGGGCAGATCTCAATCACAGAGAACGAGGGCAACGCGAGGCTCACCGCGGCCCTGCCACGGATGCATATCGCCCTGGTGGGCATCGAGAAGGTGGTCGCCAATCTCGACGACCTCTCGGTGTTGCTCCCGATGCTCGCCACGGCGGGCGCTGGTCAGCCAATGACCTGTTACAACACGCTCTACGGTGGTCCACGACAGGACGGAGAGTGTGACGGCCCAGAAGAGATGCACGTGGTGCTTCTCGACAACCATCGCTCGGCGATTCTCGCCGATCCGGAACAGCGAGACAGTCTGCAGTGCATCCGCTGCGGCGCCTGCCTCAACGTCTGCCCGATCTTCAAGAACGTTGGTGGCTTCACCTACGGCACGACCTATCAGGGGCCAATCGGCTCCGTGATCACGCCTCACCTCCGAGGCCTCGCCGACTGGAATCATCTCTCTGGAGCAAGCTCGCTCTGCGGTGCCTGCAGTGACGCCTGTCCGGTACGCATCGACATCCACCACCACCTACTCCACAACCGCCGCAACGCAGCTCGCACTGCTCCAAGCCGAATGGAACGACTTGGCCACCGGCTGTTTGTGGCTGTAGCCAGTCGGCCGTGGCTGTTTCGAATCGCTGGCTGGATCGCCCGTCATACGATGGGTCTCGCCCGTCGCCTGAAGCCTCCGTTGGTTCGTGAGTGGCTCGCGAGTCGTGACCTCCCCTCACCACCGCAAGAGAGTTTTCGGTCTGCCTGGAGGCGTCGTCAGCGATCTGCCACACGCTCATTGCCAGGAGGCACCGCATGAGCACTCCCACGACCACCCCAGACTGTTCGCGAGCGAGCCGCGAGGCGATCCTGGGGCGACTCCGCGAAGGCCTTCGCGTGGCAGCACCGCCACCCCATGTCCTTGACCGGACGCTAGTGACACACACCGCAGCCAGCCCGCAGCCGCCTGCGGCTGAGAGCTCTCCGTTTCCCACACTCTCGGTGCTTCCTGCAGACGCAGGTCGCCCCTGGCTGCCAGATGGTGGCGAGACCCCTGGCGAGCGTCTGGCGATCCTTGTTGACAATCTCGAGAAGCTGCGGGCGGTCGTGCATCGCTGCGGCACGACCGCTGAGGCGACAATCAGCGTTGCTCAGCTGACCCGTGAGGCTGACTGGCAACGCATCGCCTGGCACAACGATCCGCTGGTGGCCGAGGTCATCGGCGAGGTCAGCTGCGAGACCTATCTGGTGGACTCCAGCGACTGTAGTGACAAGCGGCAGTTGCAGACCTGCGACGCCGGCATCTCCTCGTGTGAACTGTTGGTGGCTCAGACCGGCTCAATCCTGGCCAGCAGCCGTTTCTCGGGGGGCCGCGGCCTCTCGATTCTACCCCCTGTGCATGTCGTGATCGCCCGTGCCGAGCAGATCGTCAGCACGCTTGGGGATGCTCTCGAGGTCATGAAGCAACAGCATGGCGGACAGCTCCCCAGCATGCTGTCGTTCATCACGGGCCCCAGCCGTACCGGTGACATCGAGCGGATCCTCGTGCTGGGAGCCCATGGCCCCAAAGAACTGCATGTCGTTCTGATCGACGGCTGACAGTTCTTGTCAGGCCAGGCGGTGCTTACTGTGTGCTCACTGGCCATCGCGGAGTGGTGATTGTAGACGCGACGAGGATCGCGCACGATAGAGCCAACCATCGAAGGAACTGTCAATGAACCACTGGCTCATCAAGAGCGAACCCTCGAGTTTTTCCATCCAGGACCTCGCCAAAGCCCCCAAGAAAACCACCTGCTGGGACGGCGTTCGCAACTACCAGGCCCGCAACTTTATGCAGAGCATGAAGAAGGGTGACCGCTGTATCTACTACCACTCCAACGCCGCTCCACCCGCTGCAGTCGGCATTGTCGAGGTGGTCAAAGAGGCCTATCCCGACCACTCCGCCCTCGACCCCAAGAGCCACTACCACGACCCAAAGGCGACTCCTGAGAAGCCGATCTGGGCGATGGTCGATGTGAAACTTGTCGTGATTTTTTCTCGTGAGATTCCTCTTGAGGAGCTGCGTGGGGTGAAAGCCCTCGCTGGCATGGAACTGCTCCGCAAAGGCAGCCGACTGTCGGTCATGCCTGTCACCGCCGGAGAGTTTCGCACCATCGAAAAGCTCGCCAGCAAGAAGCCATAATCAGGGAATGTCCTGCCGCACCGACTCCACACCGCTTTCGCCACCCTCAGCCTCACCACCGCCCGCAGCACCACTGCCGGCTGCTTTGAGCTGGCTTGAGCCGGCCCTTGAGCATCTTGAGGCCGAGGGTCTGCGGCGTCTGCCACGAGTTCGCCGCGGACGGCAAGGCCGCGAGGTCGAGCTCAATGGTCAGCAGCTGCTCAACTTCGGTTCCAACGACTATCTCGGTTACTCCGGTGATGTGCGGCTCACGCGGGCCTGCTCGAAAGGCAGCTGTGCCGAAGGCTTTGGGGGAGGAGCGAGTCCGCTCGTCAGTGGCCAGTCGGTCGCACACCAGACGTTGGAGCGGGCGATCGCCTCACTGCTCTCAGTGGACGCGGCGCTCGCCTTTCCGAGTGGCTATGCGGCCAATGCAGCTACGATTCCCGCGCTTGTCGGCGAAGGAGACCTGATCGCCAGCGACGCACGCAATCATGCGAGCATCATCGATGGCTGCCGGCTTTCCAAAGCTCGCCTCCTCGTCTACCCACACCGGGATCTCACCGCCCTCGAACATGCGCTGGCAGCCGCAGGGCCTGCGAAGCGAACGCTGATTGTCACCGACAGCCTGTTCTCGATGGATGGCACCATCGCGCCGCTGGCAGACCTATCTGAGATCGCTCATCGATATGCCGCCATGCTGATGGTCGATGAAGCCCATGCCACAGGGGTCTTTGGTGACCGCGGCAGTGGCCTAGTCGAAGCGGCCGGGTGCAGTGACGGGGTGCACATCCGAGTGGGCACGCTCTCGAAGGCGATCGGTGCTGCCGGCGGGTTTGTTGCTGGCCGAGCCTCGCTGACCACCTGGCTTTCGCATGCCGCACGAGCCTGGGTTTTTTCCACCGCCCATCCACCAGGAGTCGCCGCAGCAGCGGCTCGCGGAATCGCCCTTGTTGGTGAAGAGCCCTTTCGTCGCCAGCAGCTGCTGCACAAGGCGGCAGAGTTTCGAGCCATGCTGGCCTCCCGCTCCGTGTCGACCACATCCGATTCGGCCACCGAACGCAGCGGCCAGATCGTGCCTGTCGTTGTCGGGGAGCCACACCGTGCCGTGACCATCTCGGCGGCGCTTGCTGAGGCTGGTTACTTTGTGCCTGCGATTCGTCCGCCAAGCGTGCCTGAGGGGGGCAGCCTGCTGCGGATCAGCCTGTCCTGGCATCACACCGAAGCCGATCTCACCAGCCTTGCCGAAGCGATTGGAGCGATGCTGTGATCGCAGGCACACCCACACGCCCGCAGAGCACCGGCCGCTGGTGTGTGATCGGGGCTGGGCCTTCCGGATTAGCCACGCTAAAGAGCCTGCAAGAGCTGGGGCTTCCGGCAGAGTGTCTGGAACGAGAAGACGACCTCGGCGGCAACTGGTACTTCGGCTCGGCGGCCTCCCGTGTGTTTGCCTCGACCCGGCTGATCAGCTCTCGGCCACTGACAGAGTTTGTGGACTACCCGATGCCACGCAGCCTGCCATGGCATCCCCACCACACCGACTGTCTGGCCTACCTGCGGTCGTATGCGGACCATTTCGGACTGCGGCCGTCGATCCGTCCGCACTGCGATGTCCAGCGGGTGGTGCCCCGAGCTGGGGGTGGCTGGGACGTGCACATCAAAGGGCAGGCCACGAGAGCCTACGAAGGTGTGGTGATCGCAAATGGGCACAACCATGCGGCACGCATGCCCGAGATCCCAGGAAGCTTCTCCGGCACGATCCTGCACTCGGCGGAGTATCGCTCGCCCGACACGCCGCTTCCCCTCGCTGGCAA
>Ga0129348_1000911_pt1 | contig 10879 bp, 6 predicted proteins | sample CPBDNA_4_FD_94424 | JGI IMG/M metagenome (GOLD analysis project Ga0129348, IMG submission 94424) | Freshwater to marine salinity gradient microbial communities from Chesapeake Bay, USA - CPBay_Sum_27_0.8_DNA | ecosystem: Environmental > Aquatic > Marine > Coastal | place: USA: Chesapeake Bay...
ATTGAGCCACTAGGTTTAGCAAAAACAACTCCATATGGCCAACCAATTAATATTGATCCGGCGGTAACGGGCGCAATGTTACGAGCAATATTGCAAGGCGGAAACCCAGATCAAAGAGCAACGGCATTAGACACTGTTGGCGGCGGAAGGGCGCGACGGTTTGCTGAAAGACAAATACTTACTGGTAACGATGATGAAATATTTAGAGGCTCAAGATTATTGTCGCCAGCCGGAACAAGCGCAAATCAAAATCCAGCATATCCACAAATGCAACTTGATAACCTTTATGACATTGCAAACTTAGAATCTAAAGATGATTTAGCCGCTGACAAATACGAAGATAAGCTACGCTATGACGAAGGTGGACAAGGGGATCGTGACACTGCGGCTAATAATAAAGGACTGAAAGACGTTGCACAGATTAAAGCTGACGCTGAGAAAGAATGGCAAGAAGCCGTCCAAAAATTGAAAAACTTGTCTGAAAAAGAACTTGCTGAAATAAAGGATGCAACTGCAAGATATGACATAGACCAAACTAACGAACGTCTAAAAAATGAAAACGTCTATAAACAATACATAACAGTAAATGGAGAAATGATTGTTTCCCCCGAACTTGGTCAAGAACTGGGAATACAACCTGATCCTACTACTAACAAATACACCATGAGTTTTGGCACTACCGAAAGCATGATCGAGGTAGAGATCGAAAATCCAAGTGGTGCTCCTACAATAGTTAAAATAGCACCAGAAAATATTAGTAAGCTTAACCCAGTATCGAGAGGTGGTAAGCTAATTATACCTGTCGGGCATAAATTTAATACGCTTGATCCTAAAAATACTGAAGGCCGCATCGGTTTAATAGATCAAGAAATAAACGGTGCAGTTGAAAGTGGTTTGTTTGAAGATGTGCCGAGCGCAGTTATGAGAAAAATACAATCTAATTTTACTACTGCTGCGGAAAATCGAGATGTAGAAGATGTTTTACGATTAATGAGGCGTCAGCTGTCGGAAACTTTTAACGGAGAAACGGCAGTAACAATAAGAGAAGGTTCAAATTTTGATGTGCCAGCATACATAATTAACTTTTTAGTGCAGCCTAACGCCAATCTAGATCCGAACATAATAACAAAAACTTATGGTTTTAGTTTAAACCAAGCAAATAGAATTATTAATTTTGTACGAGCGCAATAATGGACGATCCATTTGCAAACCCGTTTCTACAGCTAGAAAACGAAGAAGAAGATCCGCTTTCTAATCCTTTTGTAACTTCAAAATCAGCTGAAAACGATCCACTTGCAAATCCATTTCTTATCGATCAATCAGCGGAAACGCTTTCACCTCCTGAGAGTGTGGTTAGTCAGAATCCTCCCGTTACGTCTAACGCTCCGCTGGTTGACCCAACCAATCCAGATGGCACTGGTTTTGGTCGAGCAGTAAAAAGAGGTGCTGTTACAACATATGCAGCATTACCCACGATGCTGGCAACAGCTGATGCTAGGGCGCTTGCCGATGCACAAAAGACAGAAGATGCAATTAGATATAATGAAATATTAAGATCTGGTGTTCCATCACAAGCTTTTACTTCTAGGGCTGCAACAGTAAGCGATCCTATGCAAGTAAACCAAATGATGAACCAGTATGGGGTTTCTCCGCAAGCAAATGTTAATTATCAGCAAGTGGTTGATAAGCGTTTACAAACACGCCAAGACGCTATGCAAAACCCAGCGCCATATATTCAAAGGCTTACCGCTAATACAAAAAGGGCGGGGGAACTTTTTGAACTAGCTGAAGGTTTCGCGCAATCTCCAACGGCAGCTGCATATGGAGAATTACTAGCCGAAGCGCCTGATACATTTAAAGGTTGGCTATCGACCGTTACCGATGATCCAATTGGCTTTATGGCTTTTATGGGCGAAACGCTTGCGGAGAACGTACCGCAAATAGCAGCTGGTGTTGCTACAAGTCTTGTGACCGGAAACCCTACGGCTGGTGCAGCTGTAATGTCTCTTGGCGGATTTAGTCGAGAGTATGCGGCAGAAATAGATTCCTTTTTAAAAGAAAATAACATTGATTTGTCAAAGCCCCAAGCTGCTTCACAAATGTTCAACAATCCTCAACTTATGGATGAAGCAAACGAACGCGGTTTGACTAGAGGTTTAGTAATAGCTGCGGCAGATTTAGCTGGTCAAGGTTTAGTCGCACAAAACATTATCAAGAACAGCCTTGCACGACAAACAGCTGCTCAAGCAACTTCCGAAGGTGCTGGCGAAGCGTTGGCAACTGGGGCTGTAGGTGATCCGTTTAGCTTTAAAGAGACTGTTACAGAGGCACTTGCTGGCGGTGGCTCTACTCTTGCAGAAGGTGTAATAGCAAGGCCAAGAGGAAATAGACAACCAGACCAACCACAAACCGAAACAGATCAACCAGTTGCTCCTCCCGTCGATGATACTCTCCCAAGCACGACGGCAACTACGCAGACGGATCTACAGCTTCAACAACCAGAACAGCCTGTTGTGCCGTCTGCGGCTTCTCAACCGAACATCGAGCAAACACCTCCACCCGTTGACGCACAGACGCAATCACCAGAACTTGTGCAAAAACTAATAGATACACTGGACAATAAAGACGCACCGGAATTGTCGGGATTAACAGACGACGAAAGAACGGTATTACGCAATGCGCTGCAAAGCCAGCTACAACCTGTTACAACAGAAACGCAGCCAGTTATACCGCAACAAACCCAGCCTGTTGACGTACAGACGCAAGCGCCAGATCAGGCAGAACCAAAAGGATCTGACGCTGCTCCGCAAGTGCAAACTACAACAGATCAAACACAAACCCAGACAGCACCAGAATTACCTAATCCGCAAGAGGCTGATGAAATTGGTATAGATACAGACCAAGGTGTTAGAAGTGTTCAATCACCAGATGGTCAGAAGAACTACAACGTTAAAGGAAAAATAGTCGAACTTGCAGATTTAAAACAAGCGACAGGCAATTTGCAACCGCGTGATCGATCACGCAAAGAAAGCGAAATATTAAGTAAACAACGTGCTGGCACTATGTTTAACCCAGATAGATTGCTCGATGATCCTACGTCTGGATCTGGTGCGCCTATCATAGCCAGGGATGGTACAATTATGTCCGGCAACGGTCGTGTACTTACAATGCAAGAGGTGTATGCAAACCAGCCAGAAAGCTTGGCGAAGTACGAAAAGGCTCTTACAGCCGCTGGCATTAACACTACGGGATTTTCGCAGCCAGTGTTTGTTCGGATGCTTACAGACAATATGACTGTTGCCGATCTTCAAGAGTTTGCGGATCTGTCAAACACCGAAGCGCAAGCACAAATGTCCGTAACTGAACGTGCTACTCGAGACGCAAAGCGATTAACAAATAAAAATATCATTGATAAGTTTCGCGGTGACTTTGATGTAAACTCAGCACAGAATAGAGACTTTGTTAAAGAATACGCAAAAGAAATTTTATCTCCTACAGAACAAGGCAAATTTTTTAGCAGCGACGGCGGAGTGAGCCAAGAGGGTCTTGTAAGAATAAAAAACTCAATCTTAGCAGCCGCTTTCGATGATCCTAGTACATTGGCAACAATGTTAGAAAGCAGTGACGAAAACATAAAAAATATTTCTAATGCTTTTATGTCTAGCGCCCCTAAATTTGCACAACTTAAAAAACAAGTAGCAAGCGGTCAGATCGAAGCGCACTGGGATAAAACCGCCAAGCTTGCGGAAATGGCAAATATTGTTAGCCGCTTACGTCGTGAAGGTACAAACCTACAAGATTATTTTAATCAAACCGATATGCTTTCTGGTACAACACCCGATCCAGATATTAGATCATTAGTCGAAGCTTTTTATAATCCCGATCTTACCCGTGCTAATAGCGGTAAAGCAATGAAAGATTTTATGGACTTTTATGCAAGTGAAGCATTACAACAAGAAAAGAGTAAAACCCAAGAACAAGGCGGTTTCTTAACTGATATAACGCCAGAAGAAGTTATAGCAGAAGGTAAAAGGCGAACGGAGGCCAAGCGCAATGAAGGAAAAGGACAACAGCAAGGACTCCTTGAAAGCAATGTCGAACGCGATGAAACGAGTAGCCAACAAGTACAAAAGCAAAACGTGGCGCAAAGCCGCAAAAACACTCGACGACGCAGTGAAGAAGCAGACCTCGACTTTGACGAAATAGCAGCAACAGAACAAGCGGACGACATATCTACCATAAAATCTGGAAGCTTGTTTGATACGCAAAGCCAAACATTAAGACAGTCTATATACCGCGATGCGTTTGCCGATAGCGGCATCGATGTTGATGCGATTGAAAACAAATCAACCCAAGAAAAATTTACAGCATTACGCAAAGTCTTGATGGATAAATTTGGACTAAGAGACATACAAGCACCAAAAGAAGGTGCTGGCTATACCCAAGTAAACCAACTGCTCGATGCTTACCATAACTTACAATGGATGATGCACAGCCTTGGATTGCCAAATAAGGCAATTGGATTAGACGGTAGCCTCGCGCTATCGCTGCCGGATCGTCCTACTAGGTTTCTGGCTGCTTATAGTCCTGGCAAAAAAGAAGTTATAATGCCGCAAAGATCAAATAGCTTTGCACATGAATGGGCACACGCTTTAGATTATTACATCTTAGAAAAATACGGTACTAGCGATCCGTCAAAGGATATTAAGGGTATTACTGGTTTAGTAAGACGAACAGCAAAATCCGGTGAACGTCCTTGGTTGAGTCAAGCACCTGACAATGTGCAAGAAGCTTTCGGTAATTTAATTAATGCGCTGTTTCTCGATAATGCTGAATTGTCATTAAAGATTATGCAGCTTGAACAAGACATTGCAAAAAGTGAGGCAAGGCAGTTTAAAACTGGTAAACCCAATAAAACGCTAGAAAAGAAACGAGAACAGCTGATTAAGCTGCAAGAGGGCAGCGGTCGAACGCAAATAAAGCCGACAAAGTTTAAACAACAATCCTCTAAATATGGGGATATGCAAGTTCCTAATCGTAAAAATTATTACAAACTTCCAACTGAAATGTTTGCTCGAGCCTTTGAGGCTTACATAGCGCAGAGCGTTGAGGCATCCGGCGGAAGCAACGAGTTTATTACAAAGGGCGATGCTGCATATCAAATCGCGCTCGATCAAGTAAAGGGTGCAGATATTCGTTTAGCAATGACGTTTCCTAAAGACTCTGAGCGACACAATATAATGTTAGCTATGGATCAACTTATGAGAGCTATTCGTAACGAAAGCATTGCAGAAGGTACGGTAGCAGACGCACCTGGCGGAACTGATTTTATTGATATGGAGGCGACCTTCTGGGGAGAAGTGCAATATCAAGAACGAGCAAGTATTCTGTCTGCGCCGAAACGTGTTGCTAAAAAAATTCTAGAAGATCAAACAAAAGCATTTAGAAATCAAAGAAACAAACTTGCAGAATTAGCAAAACGACCCAAAAAATACGCTAATAAGGTTGCTGAGTTTTACGACAAATATGGAACAAACTTTTTATTTACAAAACGTCAAATATTATTCAATATTTCTGATCGGTATACGCCACAAATAGATAATGAAGGTAGGGTTACAAAAGGTAATCCTAAAGTTAAAGAAATAATGGAACAGATTATTAGCGCAGTTGCTACTGATCCAGGTTCTAGGCAAAACCGCGTTACAACAGAAAGTGGTGCATTTGAGGAAGCTATAAGACGAAAATCAAGAAGGTTTTACGCAACCTATGATCGTATAAATAGAAAATACGATATGGATTCAATGAATAATACTGAACTAAAAGAGTTGCGGCTTCTACTAACTGGTGAGCCAGAAGCTATATCAAAAGCACCACGGAAGATAATAAAGCTTGCTGCTGAATTACGCCGTGAACTTCTTAATCCTATGTACGACTACATGATAAAAATGGGACAAGATGTAAACTATATTCAAGACGTAGGGTATATGCCACGGATGCTAGACGCTATGCTGGCAATAGACAATCCATTAGATTTTAAAGGCAATCTTAATGGCGAAAAGGGCGCGATACCTTTATATCAAAAAGTTATATTTGATAATGAATATGGACAGTATGAAGCTGGCAATGTTGAACAAGCAAGTGAGTTAGTAGATTTAGCCAGAAGCCAATCCTTAGATCAATATATAGATCGAAAATTAAGAGATCAGGCAAACGAAATTAAAGATACAGTTGATGACATAAAAAAATTACAAAAAGAAAATTTTTTAGGCGACCCAGAAGTAAACGAAACAATTGATTTTCTTAAAGAGCAAATAGAAGCAACGCATCAAAAACTACATGAAGAATTACGAAACCCGTATGCCGAAGCAGCCGCTACTGATTGGTTGCATAGAATAACTGTTCGGGAAGGCAGCGACCCATCATCTAACGGGGTGCAGGGTAAGTTTGCTAACAAACGAAGTTTGCCTGGTGAAGCCGATAAATACATGAACGATTTTTATCTAAACTCAACAGAAGCAATTATGCAGTACATACCAGCCGTGGTTCGATCTACTGAATATAACGCACGGTTCGGTAGAGATTTAGTGCCAAAAGGATCAAAAAATGACATTGACGGCAACCCAAGAGATTATTTGCATTATTTACTAGAAGAAGCGCAATTAGCTGGAATGAAGCCGCACGAAGCTGGCGAAGTCCGTCAGGTTGTTCAAATGATTACTGGTAGGTTTGCTGGAACAGATAGCAGTTTAAACCAAGCTTTTAATACATTTAATAGCTACACCACAATGGCATTGCTACCTCGGGCAGTCATATCGTCTATTGCAGAACCGCTAACAGCTGGTGTGCAAGCCGGAAGCACAGTTAAAGGTTTTAAGGCATTAGTATTAGCGTTTGATGGTTTTGGTGCTTCATTGCGTGGCAAAGACGCAATAGAGAGAAAAATGTATTACGCGCAGCTTGCTAATGTATTAGGCGTAATCGATCTTCCACAAACAGGCGAAGTAATGTCTAATCGTTTAGGCGGTATGCAAGCAGACGATACGAAAAACGCAATGATGCTTGCTAATTTCTTTTTAAGAACAGGATTAACAAACATTACAATTGCTCAACGTAAAGCATCGATGCGAATAGGTATTCAGTATTTAGTAGAACAATCCAAACAATACCAAGGCGATCATCTATCAGGCAGCAACAGTGCAGTTAATCCCGAAATAAAAGAAGAAGCACGTTTAGCATTACAAGATTTCGGTGTGCGACCGGATCAAATGGAAGCCTTTACTAAATACATGACTAATTTAACAAAAACTCGCAAAGGCTATTTAGAAATAAGTCAAATTATGTCTAAAGATGGCGCTCTTACTGACATGGGCGAGATACTATCAGTAGCGACCAATCGATTCGTGGATCAAACAATTCAAGACCCCAAGATTGTAGATAGACCGAAATGGGCGGAAGCTGGTATTGGTAGAGTTGTATTTGGAATACAAGCTTTCATTGCTGCGTTTCAGCGCAACGTATTAGAAATGTCTGTTAAGAGAGGCGTAAGAAGCATCGAAAATAGAGGTTTTGCTAAAGGTGCTGGACAAATATTTATGCAAACAGCCGCACCTTTGTTTTTTCTATACGTCGGACACACAGCTGTTTCAGCTGCTCGAGAGTTTATTTTTAATCGAGATAAGTGGGAAGAAGAAAAAGAAAAAGAAGAAAGAAGTGCGCCGTATTGGTATTTAGCTAAGTTAGGGTTTTCACGATCTGGTTTTACTGGCCGAATTGATCCAGTAATAAACGGATTGTATAGTTTACGATACAAAGCTGATTTGTCTAATGTAATGGTAGGTGCGTCAGGCTCTTATGTTTTAAAAGCAGCCCAAAATATTTATAGTATTTTTCCAGACACTAACAGTCCGAATACAGTTTCAGCAGAATATCAAGCCTCTCGAGGCGTGGTTGATTTGCTTATGCCCTTTGTCGGAGCATTAGCAGCAACACCGTATGTCTCCACATTTTTCGGGTACGGATTAGGAGCGATGGATATGGCGTTAAGTTCACCAGGAGCAAAGAATTATGTTGCCCAATTAATGACTAAGTTTGCCACTGGTCAAGAATATGAGCGCAGAAAATCAAGCAGCGGATCGTCTAAACCTAGCACTGGATTAATTAATTATTGATTGGTGAGGCCGGATTTAACTTTTAGCACAAAAGGTTCTTGCGAACTATCCGGCCTCCAAAAAACCTTACATAAATCGATTCTGTAGATCAATAGAGAAGTGGCGCAATTTGCGCTAATAAGCGCATTTTGCGCCGATAAATGTCTGTAGTTGTCTGGTGTAATCGACCGACACCTTTGCTAACTAACTGTTTTTAAAGGTGTCGATTGTCGATCAACAAGTGCCATTTTGGTCGGGCTAGAACCAACCGACTAATTACATAAGTATCTAATAATAAATAATAAAATGCAATCAACAAATAATTTTTTGCGCCACTCGATGCGCCAATATGACTACGGTTCATGTACATCGTCCAGATATTCCGGTGATAAATGCTGGTAATTATCTTCTACAGTTTTCATTTTATCACCTAACATTGCCGCTACTTTAGACAGTTTAACGCCTCTCATAACGGCTCTTGTTGCCCAAGTATGTCTAAACACATGAGGCGTTAAATCTTCAATACCAATGCTTTCACCAAACGCTACAACTTTTTGATAAATGTCTGTTGGCTTATCAAGCACGTAATCCGATATAGCTTCTTCTTTTGCATTTAATAAAGCTTCTCGTAATCTAGGACTAATAGTAACTGTAGCACGTTTCTTTTTAGTTTGTTGCCGTCCTTTTGGGTTAAAGTGTATTCGGTTTGTATCGAAGTCAACGCGATCCCAAGTTAGTTCGAGGATCGATGTTTTGCGCTGCGCCGTTTCCAGCGCCAGCATTATAAACCGTCCAACTCTCGATACTCTGTTTGACGGTCTACGACCCGACCCGTTTAATACTAAATTAGGACAAAGCTCTCTAAGTAGGCTTACTTCATTATCATTTAGAACTCGATCCCTCGGTAAACTAGGTGGCGGCAGCTGTACATAAGGAATAAGGTCTTGCGACAATCTTTGTTCTTTTGGCTCTACACGTTCTACCATAAATCGAAAACAAGCTCTAAGCCTTTGCAGCTCACCACGTATAGTTCCTGATGCAGCTGGGCATTGCCCAATCATTCCGCTTGTTCGTATTTCGATGTATTTTTCTGAGTGCTGCTTCTGCACCTGGCTAACAGGCATGTTGCCAAAATAAGCTTTTAGATTATTGATAATCGAAATGTAACGTTTTTCAGTGATCATTTGATCCTTTATCCAATCATTAAACCAAAGATCTAAACAGCGCCCAACCGTAGGATCGTTTTCAACTTCAAAGTTTATTTTGCTCTTTTCTAGCCAACCTTGAAACCTTGCCGTTGCGATAGCCAGATCATCTGTCCGCGTCGATACTCGCTGGCTTCGACTCTTGTCTCTGTAGTAGATATAGTATCTACCTTTGTACTTTTGCAGGCGCGGTTCTTGCGCTTCTTGTGCCATTGTGATTCTCCGATAAATTTCTCAACAGATAGTTTTGGTATTCTTATTGTCTGCCTGTTGATCTTCACAGTCTGTAGCAGTCCAGCTTGTCGATACCGTGTGATCGTGCGGATCGACACTTGTAATATAGCAGCGGCTTCTTGTTGTGTTATTAGCTGCATATTAGGATTTAAGTATTTTTAAAACTTCCAAAGCTTTTGCTGCCGGAACTTTCATATTTACGCGCAACCACATGTATTCTGCATCACTGTCTATCGACTTGATTTCAACAGTCGCGGCCTCGATTGCGTTTGTTTGTGCGTCATAGTTTGGAAATAAAACGTCTTTCTCAATTCCTAAAATAGTTGCCAATTTGTCCAGATTGGCTGGCGATGGAATAGATCGACCGCGAACATATTGGCTAATGCTGTCACGTCCAATACCAACTCGTCTTGCCATTTCGGATTGATTCCAACCCTTGTTAAGCATCAGAGAATAAAGCCTTTTTCCAAACTCTGCGCGTGTTAAAACCCTTTGCGAAAAGTCTATTTCGCTACCAGGAACACCTCTTGTTATTTCACTTTTAGCCATACGTTTCCCCCGTTGCTACTTAATTTATAGGCACAGTTTATTCATATTGGCAAGAATAATTTTTGTCGCATTATGTATTGCGTATTCAATTTGGCTATGGCATGGTGATCGATAGTAACAGACAACGGACGACAAATAAAATGTTGACAATCGATGCAGAAAAAATGATTTTAGATTTTGGTGGAGTTAAAAAAGTCGTTCGAGCATTAAAAGAAGTTAACCACCCTCGCACTGAGCATGCCGTAAGGAACTGGGTGCGTAGAAACAACATACCAATAGACTCTGTATGTCATTTGGCGGTGATAGCACGACGCAAAAACCAAAGATTTGATCTACTAGACTATACAAAAGGAGAAGAAAGATGATTAATAATATCTTATGTAGACGGGAGGTTTGGATGATGCATGCACGTCAAACCTTCCTATTTAAGTGGGCTTACGTGCGAAATGTTAGTGACGCTATAAAAAGCAAAACAAGTAAGTTTAAATGTCTTACAATAAATGGTACTGGTACTGATTGGGACGGTAACGGAGCGTGGAGCAGCCCAGTTGTGGCGTTAGCTCCCCCATTAAAAGGGGATCTTACATGTCTTACACGGTAGTAAAACTCGTACCAAAGAAATCATTAAAAGAAGATATAGATGATATTGAACATGATCTAAAAGACTGTTCACCATTCAGCCCAGAGCTATGTCATTTAAACACACTGCTTTGCATGACAGTGCAGAGCGAGAACACTAATTAC
>Ga0129348_1000912_pt1 | contig 10874 bp, 20 predicted proteins | sample CPBDNA_4_FD_94424 | JGI IMG/M metagenome (GOLD analysis project Ga0129348, IMG submission 94424) | Freshwater to marine salinity gradient microbial communities from Chesapeake Bay, USA - CPBay_Sum_27_0.8_DNA | ecosystem: Environmental > Aquatic > Marine > Coastal | place: USA: Chesapeake Bay...
CAAGACTCTATTAACAAAATCAAGGAAACTTACGGACGACAAGCAGACGACTCCAGTGACGAGTCCAGCCAGAATGAGGTTGCTAGAAAGATATATGCTATCGTAAGTTGGTTTGAGCAAAACTATGCAGATATGTCCGAAGCCCAAAGATATGTTATGGTAACCAAGTTTTTAATTCCCATGCTACAAAACAACTTCCGCTCTTATTCGGAGATGGGAGCGATCGATAGAAACACAGGTGCTCCTGTTATGTTTGATGAACTTGCGGCTAGACAAGTAGAGAAGATGGGTGGTCAGCCAGTTAAGATGAAGACATACAACGAAAGCGTTGAAGATCAGATAAGCAGAATAGACAAACTATTGAATGAAGCAGATCCTTCTTATGATTTGCGAGAGTACAAAGTCAGGATGGACATTGCTCTTCAAAAAGACATCGGCGGTGAAGTAAAAGATACCTTGACCGAGATCAGAGGTATCGAAGGAGTTACAACCGTCCGCTTAATTGGCGATACAGAGAAGGTAGCAAACTCCACAGTTGGAACTATTGAAATTAAGTTTGAATTAAATGGCCCAATAAGCAGAGAAAGATACAACAAAAGAATTCTTGTGCCCGGTCTGATGAAGATACGAGGCATGAAGATATTACGAATGGGCAACATAGAAGCAGTCGAAGGCGCCGCACTACGAGAAGCCCTTAGTATGCCTTTCGGTGGAGCAGTCGCAGGCTTGGGAAGTGTCCGCTACGGCACGGGTCCAGTCAGAACTCCAAGGCTCTCTATTCAGCAAACAGCAGACGAGTGGGCAAATGATGGTGTAATGGGATACGACCGCCCAATGGCTAATGCAGATATGCAATACCATGTGATGGTTGATACAGAAGAACTGCTTCCCTACATGTCGAGAGTATACAGAAATCCAAAGGACGCATTTGATGCAGACTACCAACACTTTATTAAGAATGGACCCGATGGTGCTGTTTATGTTGCAGTTGGTAAGAATGGAAGAGTTAAGATCACAGGCAACGAGGATATTGTTTGGTTCGCTAAAAAGTCAGGCTTAGAGCAAGTACCTGTATTTTTCAGTTTCCAGTTACAGGTTTGATATGTTGTATAAGCGTATGAAAATTGCAGCAAGACTTATAGTGGTATTCCTGCTGGGTATGATAGTTTCCACGTCCCTTGTTTATTCACATTTAAGTATAAATAGGGTGCCCAATGCTCGTGAGTTTAAGCAACTGGACTCGCTTACTAATGCATATCCTGTGGCGAGCAAAACAGCCATTAAGAGATCCATCAGGAGTTCCGTAAGAATAATAGCACTCGATGTAGATAGCGGTAGAGTTTCTGTTTCCTCTGGGACATACTTTAAGCATGATGATCTCTTCTATGTTCTAACCGTTAAGCACGGCATTGATCATTTAGAATGTGATTTTATAAAAATAGAAGCAGATGGCTCACTTTATTCTTGTGACCAGATCGTTTCTTATGATGTTCACACCGACTATGTTTTAATGTCGGTCCAAGAGATCGTAGAGAGAAAAGCAATAAACTTTCCCAAAGACTTTGTTTCAAAGTTTCGCGAGTGGAAGCAAACAGTTTCCCCATTAGAGCCTTTAATATACACAGGGTTTCCAAACACTATTGGACCTGTGACCCTTAGCGGTAGGGTTATGGGGATGTCGCCAGATGAATATGTATATTTCAATTCGTATGCTTGGTCCGGTTCAAGCGGCTCGGGAGTATTTAATTCAAAAGGAAAATTTATGGGGTACATAGTCGCAATTGACGTAGGCAGGACCGAACACGGCATGGATGTTTTAGAAAACGTAATACTTGTGGTTCCGCATTATAGAGTAGACTGGTCCGTATTACTGAATAAAGGAAAATAAACATGTCCGAAAAAGAAGATTGTCGGTACACAAATATGCTGAATAGGCTTAAAGTATTAGACGAACAAATTTGCAAGATGCAAGACACGTTAAAGGTTGTGAGAGAACTGATGCGTAAAGACTTTGAAGAAAAGATAGTCAAAGAAGATAAAGGTGAAACATCACCCGATCAAATAAGAATGGCTTCACTAGAAATAATGAGCGAAGACAGAGCAAAGGAAGACAAATGAGTGACTCAATAGAAAACACAGAACAAAGTGCTAGTACAGAAGCGGAAGATCTAAAGCCGAAAAAACCCAGCAACCGAGCACCACAAGGCATCAGAACCTTCACTGCTTGTCGTCAAAATGACGAGACAGGCATCTCTGGCGAGGGTGTTGTTATCGAAGGCGCAACATTCGCCACAGGGCACACAGTGATCCACTGGCTTACCCCTGCGCCTCGTGGTTCTATTGCTTTCTTTGATGCATTTGATGACTTTATTAAGATCCACGTGACCAGTCATCCAACAAACAATACAATAATTACTTACGAAGACGGTGAGCAAGTACTATATAGACAAGACGGCACCGTCGATAGAAAAGTAACAGAGGAAGAAAAATGAGTTTCAAATTTTCAGTACCATCAATACCCGCCAACTGGTGTGATGAAGGTGGTTTATATTATAGAACATATTCAACTTACACCGGAGGAAGCAGCAGCCCAGACCCATCGGGTTTAACCAGCGGCTCGCTAGCATCTACGAGCGGTTCTATGACGGAGGTCAGTGCTTCTTCACTTGACGCTTCAACCACCAGAGTGTGGCGAGGATACTTTAACCCTGATGCAACTTCAAGCACTTGGGAGTTCCGTGTTACATCTGGCGATGGTGCATACCTTTGGCTCGATTCAAACGCAGAGACGCCGGTTGCTTCTTTGAACACGGCAAACGCAATTGTCGATAACAGCGGAGTCCACGGTTCACAAACTGCAACCTCCACAACTTTATCTCTTGACTCGCAATATCACTATGCCCTCACTTTGATCGCAGGTAATGATACAGGCGACGGCGAAGTCACGCTTGAATGGCGTCGTGATGGTGGTGCTTGGGTTTCTGACGGCACTAGCCGACTTTGCCACGATACAAGATACGTTGATGGCTTTGGTGCGGACGCTTACACTGGTTCAGCCGGTGGAGGTTCCCCTGCCGCAGCCACCGCTAGTTACTGGGCTGTTGTTTATGATGCCGGACCCGGCGATGTTAGTTACGCATCAAACAGCGACAGAACATCGTGGACAACATACGATAGAGTTGGTGGTAACGGTAATGCACAAGCTATGGCTTATGGAAAAGACAGCAGCGGAAACGGCATCTTCATCTCCTCCAACGGTTCCAGCACCGGAGAACTTACTGTTAGTACGGACAACATTACTGATGGAGCACAGTGGACAAAGATCAACTTTGCCGGCACTTACTCAGGCGGCAACAAGTTCAACGCAATTGCGTGGGGCAATGATTCAAGCAACTCTACCTCCGGCGTATGGCTCGTCGGCAATGTGGTTGGCGACTTGTGGCGAAGCACAAACGGCGGAACGTCATATAGCGAGATCAGCTTACCAAGCCAAACTACTAGCATTATCTATTCAATTGCTGCAAACGGAAGCGGCAAGTTTGTGACCGCACAAGACAACAGGTTACTTGTAAGCACAGACGATGGCGCTTCGTTCACAGCTTCGACACCTTTCACTGCTGACGAGATCAACGGAGTTGCATTTACTAACTCTACTTGGATCGTGACTTACACCAAGAGCAACGAAAGCAACCTATTCCTTAGAACAGCGGCTGACTCTGACCTCACTACGTGGAGTAGCGAGGTTGATCTTGGGATCGCCAAGCCAGCCACTCGTGATGACGGTGATGATGTTTGGGAACGCGCCAACATTGCCGCCGCTAATGGTAGAGCCGTGGTTGTAGCCAACAAGGGTTCAGCCGTCGCAATACTTGATGTTAATGGAACTTCCACAAGCAACTTGTCTAACCCATCATTTGGAGGCAGCGGTATTCGCGACATCACAACTGATGGAAACACTTGGATGATCGTTGGAGCAGGTGGAGACATCTACGAGAGCACCAACAACGGAAGCTCTTGGTCACAAACAGTTGATGATATTCTTACGGGCACTGGTAACGCCGGAACAAACATTCACGCTGTTGCAGCAAGCATGTACTTACCACTATAACAAGGATAAAAGATGGCTTATAAATACTCAAAAGGCGATAGAAAGTTTAATGATATAACTGCTGAAAACGATATTGACGGCAACACCAAGATAGACTTTGACGAAGACTACATCGCGATGCAAGCAGGAGGCAGCAGCACTCTTGTGGTATCGGGCTCAAAGGTTGGTGTCGGAACAACAGCGCCAACTGAGGTGCTTACAATAAATGGTGCCGAAGGACAGAACAATGAGACATTTATTAAGTTTACAGAAAACAACGATGATCGTGCGCTGATCGGCATTAATTCATCAAACAATATTCTAATTGAAAACCTGTATTCAAATAAGCACATCGTCTTCAAGGCTAGCGATGCTGGTGTATCACGCGAAGGTTTGCGTTTAGATGGCGCCGTTCCAGAAGTTGTAGTTAACCAAACATCAGACTCGCTAGTCAATTTCCGAGTTGAGTCAGACAAGAACACACATATGCTTTATGTTGACGGTGGGAATGATAAAATAGGCATCAAAACGAGCCAACCAACCGAAGCATTGGACATCAATTCAAACGCTATCAGGCTCCGCAGTAGCCTGACTCCTCAGTCTGCAAGTGATTTCGGTGAAGTCGGTCAGATCTGCTGGGACGCTAACTATATTTATGTTTGTGTTGCGACCAATACTTGGAAAAGATCACTATTAAGAAGTTGGTAAACTAATTAGTATATGAACGGAACTAACTGGCGAGACTTCGTAGACTCTATTCACGAACTTGAAGCCTATCAAAAGAAAGTCCGCAAGGGCTATGTAAAAGATAGAAACCAATACACTCAAACTGGTCCTCAGAAGAGTGGCGGCGCTCCTTTCGATCAAGACCCACCAAAGACACGCTCCAAGTCAGCCCCACCGGGTTTCGGAGGAGCACTTGAAGAAGAGGTAGAGCCAGAGTCATTTGATACTCACGATACTTTGGAGCCGCACATTTGGGAAGGCGAAGAAATAAAGCCACAGATACGTAAAAAACTATTAAAGATCGCAAAAGACTTTATTAGTGGTCTTCCTGTTCCGGTCAAGATCAAAGACGTGACGCTCACAGGCTCGCTTGCAAACTATAACTGGTCGAACTATTCAGATGTCGATCTGCACATCATTGTAGACTTCTTAGATATAGACGAGAACTTTGAATTAGTCAAGTCATTCTTCGACAACGCTCGCATGAAATGGAACAACGAGCACGACATAAAGATGAAAGGTTACGACGTTGAGATATACGTCGAGAATGAAGGCGAATCACACAAGTCATCAGGTCTTTTCTCGTTGTTAAACAATGACTGGATCAAAAGACCAAAGAAATATCGCAACAACATAGACTTCACATCTGCTCGCCGCAAAGCAGAGGACATCGAGTTCCAAGTAAATATAATATCTAACTTGATCACAGCACGCAAGTACAAACTTGCTATGAAAAACATAGACCGCATAAAGAAGAAAATAAAGAATATGCGCCGTGCTGGTTTGGAGAGCCCACTACAAGAGTTCTCCGTTGAAAACATCGCGTTTAAAATTCTTCGCAGAAATGATACATTAGGCTTCTTAAATGACTTAAAGAAAAGAGCATATGATGATATGATGTCCGTGAAAGAGGAAACGAATGGAATTTACCGAGATAGATGAGCAAGCAAAAGTTTTTCCGGGTGAGTATTTGCTGTACTCTCCGCAGAATAGAATAGTGGTCTGCGGCGCTTTCAACAGAGACGCAAACTTTATACGTGCTTTTGGAAATGGTAAATACATTGAAGATAACATCGCAAACTTCAAAAAGATACAAATGAATAACCAAGAAAAGAAGCGCGCTCGCAAGATAAAGAGATGCGGCAGTTGCAAGGGGTCAAGATGAGATCCCCAGTTATGATTGGTCCATTTTTGAGTGCTTCTATGGCGATAGAGCAGATGGCTTCCAACCTTTACTTTACTCATTTGTTATCCGAGGCAGTAGAGCAACAAAGAAAATGTGAGTTTGAGTTAAAACTTGCAAAGGCTACCGGAGACGAAGAACTAATTAAACAATGCGAGATGGACCTTGCAATTGTCGAGAGAGCATACCAGATAACGGCTATGCTTGAACTTGATGAGTCGATTGAGTAGGTAGCAAGATGACCAATATAAATATATACTGTTTGTTTGACTCTGACGGCGCTTTGCACGGCGTTTACTCGTCCATCAAGGCGGTGCATAGGGATGCTCTCAAAATATGCAACAAAGGCATTAGCGGCGTGTATGTGAGAACTGACGAAGGAATGTCCAAGCCGACGATAACATTGTTGAGAAACATAATGAAAGGCGAACTTGACGTAAAGGTAAACTACTATTCCGAGAATGTAAAAGTAACAATTTTGAAAACTGGGTTGAAAGAGTAGTAACGAACCATATATACTATGTGGCTCTCAAAGTTGGTAATTTAATAAAGTGGATAACATCCCACAAGTCTTATGAGGCAAACGGGGATGTATTAGTCGGTTTGGAACCTATATATAAATACGGAGTAGTTGTGAAAAGATCAGAGATATCACCAACTCATTTTGTGGTTGCGGCTTGTGATGACGCAAGGTGGTATATATTAGATACGCGCTACGACTCTATAGAAATTATAAGTGGAGGGTCAGAGAATGGCTAATATATTTTTCGCTGGTGAGAAAAGCACCAAAGAAGCAGCAGTCAAGTCAGTCACAGAGATGGTTGAAAGTTATTGCGAATGTGTGATGGACGCCAAAGTTGTATCAGATGATGGCGGTCATATCCTGCAAGTGATGGTGGAAGTCTCCGATCCCTCTGTTCCGATCTTAGAGCAGAAGCCTGACTTTCCTTTGTTGGAGATCATCCCAAAGTGGGAAGGCTGGAGAGCAGTTGTAATTAAAGTTCCAGTGGGCTATATTAATACAATAGTTAACGCGAGAGTTTATGAATAGCACGTCCACCAATTTTGCTTTGGGAGTAGGTGATCTCGTTTGCATGTATCGCCGTCGTTCAAAGGGGATGGGCATTATTCTGCGATATTGCGGCGACATTGGCGAGTGTATGAATGAAGACGCTGAAACGGTTATGGAAGTGTATCGTGACTTCGCAATAAAAGACTGGCGACGAAGAGACGAGTTCAAGACACAGATATGCCAAAAGTCTTGCGACTCAGATCTCGTGTTTGACTTTTTTCTTTACAACACGGCGTTTCAAGGCAAACTAAAAACCTCATTTGCTTACGTGAAGTGGCTCAAGCGCCCATCGAATCATACGGCAGACGTGATGTATTCACAGTGTGGCTGGTTCCCTTCCGAATGGTTAAAAAGTTACTGACATTTCCCTTACAAAAAATAGTTGCACTCCAACGCGAGAGTTGCTATATTTAATGAGTAAGGAGAAAGAAATGTCCGACAACATCGCCCAACGTATCGAAGCCTCACTTTCACTTTCAGTATGCAACGGCTGGGATCGTGGCTTCTTGGAGTCCGTGATGAGCCAAGTGTCTCGCGGTCGCAAACTCTCTGTTCGCCAAAAGGAAATGTTGGAGCAGGTGTTGAGCCGTAACACCGAAGAGCAACAAAAGATTCACGAGGGCTGGGCACAAACTTATCAAGACCAGTACTCAGACAGCGGTCGTATCCTTGCTACCTACTATTCGCGCACATCATACTATCGTGATATGTCTGCCTGTATTCTTAACGGCGAGGTGCCTGAGCGCAAGTCTTTCCTGCGTATGTTTGAGAACAAGTATGCACAAAAGGTATTGTCCGAGCACGCAGCAACTCCAAAGTTTGAGAGGGGCGCTCTTGTTACGGCACGCTCTAACTTTGATAATGCAACGGCGGACTTTGGCGATACTCCCCACAACCGGCTTCAATACCCTACACGTCGCTCGGTCCTTACAAACTTCCGTCAGCGTGGTGCGTTTATCCTTGATGTTGATGATAACATCTACTCGTCAGCAAAGGGAGCCAAGCGTTACAAGGTTCTTCCTATCGGTTCCGTTCATCCGTTCTTTGTTGAAGAGCGGCACATCAAAATCAAAAGAAAGTAAGACAGGGACACTACTTACTATGTGGTCAAGAAAGAACAAGAATTCAAAGTTGGTGATCTGGTTGTCGGAGCGTATGACTTCTTGGACTACCTTTACTACAAGTCAATATATCCAGATGAAGTACCCGATCCTCCCACGTATGTTGGTGTCGTCACCAGCGTTAATTATCAGCCCTATTATTTCGGAGAGTGGATCTATGCTGTCTTGTGTACCGATGGCATCACCAGATATTTTCTCATTGATGAGATCGCAAAGTTATAAATGGTAAACACTTAAATGTGCGCTTACCATATGTCTTTACTATATATTAGTAGAGGTTAACATGAAACTATTCAAATATACTCTCGAAGAGTTAAAAGAAGCATGCCGCACTTCTGGAAGCCTGAGACAAGTTCTTATCAAACTAAATGTAAAAGCGGCTGGCGGTAACTACGACGTATTAAGAAGGGCTATCAAGCACTTTGAGATTGACGTATCGCATTTTCATGGACAAGGTTGGAACAAGGGCGATGTCTCTGGTGTTCTCAAAAAGAGCCGACCATTCATACCCCTAGATGAAATCTTAGTTGACGGCAGAAGCTATCCATCATACAAGCTAAAGAACAGACTACTGAAGAAAGGCTTGAAAGAACACAAGTGCGAAATGTGTGGCATCACCGAATGGAACGGCGAGAAAGCTCCAATAGAACTTGACCATATCAACGGAAAACGCAACGACAACAGGATTGAGAACCTTAGAATACTCTGTCCGAACTGCCACGCACAAACACCAACCTATCGAGGAAAAAACAAGAAAAACCCTTGACAACTAAAGTAGAGTTAGTTATACTTTATACATGCTTGAGTGGTGGAATGGTTTACACAAGGCGCTTAAAACGCCTCGCCCTTATGGGCTTGCGGGTTCGAGTCCCGCCTCAAGTACCATCTTTTAATACCATATACGCTCCCATCGTCTAGTCAGGTCAGGACACCAGCTTTTCACGTTGGCAACACCGGTTCAAATCCGGTTGGGAGTACCATTTTGAGGAGAGCAAAATGAACACACTATTCAAACTTATCGTCATTCCAGCAGTTTTGTTTGGAGTTATTGATTGGGCAGCCGAGAACCCAGCAAAGGTTAAGGCATTTAGAGACAAGATCGTCAAGCAGTTTGACGAAGGAACAAAGATTGCTGCAAAGGAACTAAACGAAGCAGCAAAGTGAAATAATGGGTCATTAGCATAGTGGAAAATGCAGCAGCCTTTTAAGTTGACGATCCTCGGTTCGAATCCGAGATGACCCACCACTTAATAGGAGATAAAATGAGTTATAGAGACACATCTAATCAAAGCGCCGATATTAGCGAGAACACCGTTAAACTTGAGTTAATTCGCAAGGGGTGGATTGTTTTAGAGCCAAGCAGTAGAGATTGCGTGTACGATTTCGTTGTTGATATGGGCGATAGTTTTCAAACCATTCAAGTAAAAACTATGTGCGGGAACAGCATCACAAAGATCGTTGACCGATCTGGAGAGCGCGTAAGTCACTCAGGCAAAACAAGAAACTCTCTGGATTATGCTGAACATGGTGTTGACTGGCTTGTTGGTGTAAATCGAGAAGGCGTTTGTCATTTTTATAAACTAAAAACGTACTCGCAGATTCCGTCTAAAACGTTTAGTGTAAACAAATATCCACCAGATGATTTTCCGTTATTTCCAGTCCCACAAAGGCATTCTAAAAAAACTTTTAATAAGGGCTCTTAGCTCAGTTGGTCAGAATCCCAGATCACCCACCACTTAAACAATATGGCAAACTTTAACTATGAAATCGGCTGCGAAACAAACTCAACAGCCTCAGACTTGCGCAGCTTTATTGACGATTGTGATTTTTATCACGAGAACCTTGAACTTTATGAGGATATTGTTGGGTTCACTTCCAAGCAAGGAATGATTGAGGTCTTATCTCGCTATTTTGATTCAACCGGCCACAGTATGGAGATAGAGATATGGCCTGAACATATGGATTACGAAGAAGCAGTTGAGAAAAACGAATTGGAAATATTTAACTTTAAAAAGGGCTCTTAGCTCAGTTGGTCAGAGTTCCAGATCACCCACCACTTAATAGGAGACAAAATGACTTACACAGTTCTTTACGAGGATACAAATTCAGACACGATGGGCACTTTTACATTTGTGTCTAAACGCCATGATAAAAGCTATGCTTGGTATGAGTTCATCAAACAATATGCTACGCCAAGCCAACAACCGATAGCCATAATGCCCGGTCACGCCATCGTCTATACAAATGCAGATATTTCCAAGGATGATGCAGCCAATGAAGCAGTCTAAGGTTAGAAGAGGAACTGTCGGGTTCTTTCGTCAAGATGCGGAAGTTCCCTTTATTAACCTCTCAAAGTTTGAGAGCATCACAGCAGCCACAAGTATCCCGCACTATTGGCGCGACAACGAGGGCAGCGTATCGCAGTTCTGGCACTCAGGAACCATCTCGAAGGGCACAGGTGTGATGTGCGCTCACCGAGAACGCGGGATGAAGCACACTTTTTGGCTTGTTACAGACCCGGAGAGCGATCTAATCGGCAAGGTTTTTATCATTGGTCACACCTTTAAGGATCGCACAGAGCACGAGTTTGATAAGTTTGAATACTCAAACATTTCGCCAACCTTGAAATACTCTATTCTTGCAGAAAATCCTTTGACAAAGTAAGCAAACACATTATAATAATAA
>Ga0129348_1000913_pt1 | contig 10871 bp, 4 predicted proteins | sample CPBDNA_4_FD_94424 | JGI IMG/M metagenome (GOLD analysis project Ga0129348, IMG submission 94424) | Freshwater to marine salinity gradient microbial communities from Chesapeake Bay, USA - CPBay_Sum_27_0.8_DNA | ecosystem: Environmental > Aquatic > Marine > Coastal | place: USA: Chesapeake Bay...
CTGCTTAGAGGATTGGGCGCGGCTGCTACAGGTCAAGTCCCGCAGTTTCGGCAGCAGATGCAGGCTGAGGAGACTCAGAGAATGCAGAATGTTATGGGCGGATTGCAGTTAGAAGAGGCGCTTACAAAATCTGCTGCTCAGGATGCTCTAAAAATACAGCAGTTGGCTACAACCGGAAATCTCAGAGAAGCAATGGATATTCTCGGTGATAGAGCGCAGTTGGAGCGACAACTGGGAGTCGATACATCATCAACTATGAGGCTTGCTGAAAATCTAAATTCTGGAGGCTTTGAAGCAATCATGCCTCAGATTGACTCCACGGTAGATATGGCTGTCAGGATTGGGCTCATAGAGCCGTTTGGCGGCGAGGTTCCTTCAACATTTAGGTCATTACAGTTGCAGGCGGAAGCCGCTGGATTAACACCGGGAACTCCTGACTATCAGGAATTTATGAGCTACAGAGGCTTTGAGGGCAGGATGGGTGCTGCGAAAACCATCAACTACAAGGATGGAACATTTGTTACTAAGCCTAGAGTCGGGCCGCCTGAAGTTTATGACAGAACGGGTAGGTTGATAACTGATCCTACTGAAAAGCAGCGTGTTCTTGATGCCGCAATAGCCTCAGGAATTGTATACGAGTCTGATGTGGCTGCCGGAGTAGAGAGAGCTAGAGGTGAGGAACAAAGAGCTCAAACGATAATTACTGAAGGTCAGGCTGCGGCAGATTCTACGGGAGTATTAAGAAGAGCTATCGAATTGTTAGACCTTGTTGATACTGGAGGATTTGCTAAATATGGTCTTGCTGCAAGAAGGATTTTCGGGATTGAAGGAGCTGATGAAGGAGAGCTTTCTTCTAATCTAGGAAAAGCTGTTTTGTCTCAATTGCGATCAACATTTGGAGCAGCGTTTACGGCGAGAGAGGGAGAGAGCTTAAAAGAAATTGAAGCTGGTTTTGGTTTTAACACTGAAACAAACAAGAGGCTGTTAAATAATGCTCTAGCTATAGCAAACAGAGCAGCTCAGAGAGCCATTAGAAGAGCAGAAGCAAGAGAAGATTTTGAAACATCAAGCGAAATTGAAGCTGCATTGGACTTTGATATTTCTAATTTTTTACAAGAAATTGAAAGTCAAGCAGAAGGCGGTAACGGTACACAAATCCCAATAGTTTCTACACAGGCTGAATATGATCAGCTCAACGTGGGTGATCAATATAGAGAACTCGACGAGACTACGGGCGAGTACAATATTTATAGGAAACGCTAATATGGCTCCTCAATCAAAATTTGGCGGAGTGCCTGTTTCTAAATTTGGCGGCCAACCGGTTAATTCTCAAATACCCGGCGGCCAAGAACTTATTGAAAGCGGTCCCGGAGCAGCCCTGTCTGCGCTTGGAGAGTTTTCCTCTGGTGTTCAGCGACAGGCGGCTCAGTTGGCTGAAGTGTTGGGCTCACCATTGATTGCAGCAGAACGTCAGGTCAGGCCATACGCTCAGGCAATGATGGGATATCGAGATATACCTTCATCTGCTCAGGCTGCATATCGTGGAACTGAACCATTTAGTCCTACGAGGGATTTAGGTATACCCGAGCGAGGAGCTTTTATGGGGCCGGGTTTGGCTACTGATATTGTTTCTGGAAGCGGTGAGATAGCTGCTCAGGCACTTCCCGTTTCAAGAGGCACTCAAATGCTTCGCTCGGCGATTCCTGAGACTGCTCTCACAGGCCCAAGTCGTTTTACTCAGCGGGTAGCAGAACCTACCAGAAGAGTAGCAAGAGAGGTTCTTGAAACTACTCCGAGGCAAGAGCTAGGTTTTGGTGTTACTTCAGTAGCTGGCGGTGAAATAGCTGAATCTGCTTTGGGTGAGGACTCTAAATTAGTAGGAGAGTTGATTGCGCCATTAGCTGCCTCTCCTCTTCAGGCTGGCGGCAGATTTGTTGGTCAAAAGTTATTTGAAAATATATTGAACAAACCTTCAGCTTTAGTTGAGCTTTCTACTACGCTGGGATCATTTCAAGATGATCTGGCTGCTGACTTGCTTGCAGAAGCAATGCAGAGAGAAGGAGTTACAGTTGATCAAGTGATAAACCAACTAGAGTCTCTTGGCCCGGAGGCCATACCGGCTGATGCGTCTTATGCTTTTAGAAGAGTTTTGAGGGCTGCGGGCAATGTAAATCCACGGATACAGGGAAGAACAGCCAGAGAGCTTTCCGAAAGGAATGTGCGCCAAGCAGAAAGGTTTGGTTCTGATATTGAGCTTCTTGGAACTCCGAACTTGTCAACAGATCAGGCTATAGCGCAGATAGGTCAGAGGCCGATAACCTTGCCTGATGGAACATCGACAACTGCTGCCGAAAGAACCGCAGAACTCTATCGAATTGCAGGTGAATCTCCGTTAAGACTTAGCGGTAGAGTCAGGTCTATGCTTGAGGGAACAGGATCAGCGGCAAATGCTTATAATAAGGCTCTCAAAACTATAGAAGATAGAAGGCAAGCTAGGGACACCATAAGTCATTTTGACATTATTGATGAAACCAAGCTGGTGTTAGATGACCAGATAAGAGCAGCAATGAGGCAGGGTAAGGTCAATAAGGCCAGAAATCTGATTAGGGTTAGAAATACCTTGATAGAGGAGGCTGATAAACAGATACCGGCTTATGCTGAGGCAAGAAAGCTATATGCTGGAACCAAGCAGCTTGAATCTGCTGCTGAAAAGGGCTCCTTATTCTTAAATAACAATAGAAGAATAGTGATTGAAGACACAAAAAATATGAGCCCTGCTGAGCTTCAGATGTACAGAATCGGAGCTAGGCAGGCAATACTTGATACCATAGATCAGACAAATATTACTTCTGACCTTGTTAAAAGGCTGTTTGGAAAAAATGGTGATATTGCAAAGTTGAGAGCAATATTTCCAGATAATGAATCATTTACTGCTTTTGAAAGAGCAATGCGTAGAGAAGCTGAATTTAGCTTAACTAGAAAAGTTGCAACCGAAAACTCTACGACAGTCCAGCAATATGAAGAAGGAAACGCTCTTAGGCAAGGGTTCAATACAGCTCTCAATTTCTTTCGAAGCCCAGCCGGAGCCAGCGCAGAAGCGTTAGCTATACTCGATGGATTGGGACAGCAGCGGAACTCCAGAGCTTTCGCAACCGCGCTACAAAACGCTGGAGATATTCTTTTAATGTCTGGAATGAAACCAGAATTACTAAGAGAGTTGATTGATAGAGGAATGACGAAAAGAATTGGTCAAGAAATACAGAGAGTTGTGGCCAGACAGAGATCAGCAGTTTCTTCTGCCGCAGCGCAATCTCTTAGGTCTGCAACAGGCGCACAATTTGTAGGTAACGAATAATGGCTAGATTCGGCGAGATAAACGCACAATACTTTGATGACGCTGGCGATCCGCTGAGCAGCGGTAAGATATATTTCTACGAGACAGGCACAACTACTCTCAAGGATACCTTCAGCGACATCAACCAGACTATCGCTAACACCAATCCGGTCATTCTGAGCGCGGCTGGTAGGCAACCAAACATATTCTTCAGCGGTACTGCTAAGGCAATACTGGTAGACAAGAATGACGTACAGATACTGGTTCGTGACCCGGTAGGTCAGACTGCTAGTGTATTCGGCGATGGTTGGGTAGCTACGAAGATATACAGTGCTGATGCTGTGGTGTTGGGCAGTGACGGTCAATACTACCGATCTCTTGCCGCGGGTAACCAGAACAATGACCCGACATCTACGTCAGGATACTGGACGCTACTTTACTCAGTAGAGTGGAACTCAGGCATAACCTATCAGGAAGGCGCTGTAGTCACTTATGATGGTGAGCAATACCAGAGCCTCCAGAATAGTAACTTAAACAACAACCCATCCAGCGCGACATCTTACTGGGTGCTGCTGAGTTTCGCTTGGATATCTACGGCAACCTACGCAGACAATCAGAATGCTGTTGGAACTGACGGCGTACTCTACACATCTCAGCAAGCAGGCAATCAAGGCAATGATCCTACTGATGCTGCTAATCGCCCGACTTACTGGGTAGGCACATCTGCTGATGCCGCGTCTAGTGCAGCGGCGGCTGCGACTTCTGCTACAGCGGCAGCTACATCAGAAACCAACGCCGCTACTTCTGAGACCAATGCTGCGAACAGCGCAACAGCGGCAGCCACAAGCGCCACAAACTCTGCTAATTCAGCAACAGCCGCGGCTACTTCTGAAACGAATGCGGCCAACAGCGCGACTGCTGCGGCTACTAGCGCAACCAACGCGGCCACTTCAGAGACTAACGCTGCGACATCTGCTACCAATGCCGCAAACTCAGCTACTGCTGCGGCGAGCTCTGCTACTGCGGCTGCAACGTCAGAGACCAATGCGGCTAACTCAGAAACGGCTGCGGCAACTTCTGCGACTAACGCAGCTACCAGTGAGACTAACGCGGCAACCAGCGAGACAAACGCAGCTAACAGCGCCACAGCAGCAGCTACCAGTGCTACCAATGCGGCTACTAGCGAAAGCAACGCATCTACATCAGCTACAGCAGCAGCGACTTCTGCAACCAATGCAGCGACAAGTGCCACAGCAGCCGCTTCCTCGGCCACAGACGCGGCCACAGCAGAGACAGGAGCGGAAGCAGCTCTGGCTGACTTCAACAGCAAGTATTTAGGAGCCTACGCCACACAGCCCACAGGCACGGCAGCAGGCCAACTGTACTTCAACACCACATCAGACACGATGTTTGTCTACACTGGAACGGCGTGGACTGAAGCTGGTTCAGCAGTAAACGGCACTAGCGAGCGTCAGGAGTACACAGCAACGTCCGGGCAGACTAGCTTTAACGCTACCTATGATGTGGGCTTTGTTGATGTATATCTGAACGGTTCTAGGCTAATACCCACAACCGACTTCACGGCTACGAATGGCACGACTGTTGTTCTGACTACAGGAGCCACGGCAGGTGACAATGTATCTATTGTGGCGTATGGCGCATTCAGCCTAGCGGACGTTTACACAAAGCTACAGAGTGATGCTCGATACCTACAGATCACAAGCAACCTATCTGATCTGGATAACGCGGCAACAGCCCGGACTAACTTGGGCGTAGCTATCGGTACAGATGTTCAGGCGTATGACGCAACTATTCTAAATGCGGCAGATATCGGAGTAACCGTACAAGGCTATGACGCTACTACACTGAAAAGTGCTGATATTGGAGTAACAGTACAAGCATACGATGCGGATACAGCAAAGCTAGATGTCGTACAGACTTTTACAGCCAATCAAACAATTACCGCAGAATTTAAGGCAACTAGCTATAACGAAACTTACTCAGCACTGTCAGGCACTACGCCAAGCGTAGATTGCGAGACAGGTAATGTGTTTTCTTTGTCAACAACAGGCAACACAACATTTACTTTTAGTAACCCGCCAGCCACAGGCACAGCATACGGTATGCTAATCAAGCTAACTGCTGGTGGTACTCACACGATTACTTGGCCTACGTCAGTGGATTGGGCCGGAGGTACAGCGCCTGATGCGCCTGCAAGCGGTGAGACAGATGTTCTAGGCTTTATTACTTATGACGGCGGCACAACTTGGTATGGCTTCCTTGCTGGAGACGCTCTCGCATGAGTTTTATTTCTTCTACCATAGTACCTTTAGCAGCAGCAGGAGTTGGTGGTAATACCTACTTTATTGCTAAATACGATACTCAAACGTCATTTACAAATCAAAATACTTTAAACGGTCAAGTTAAAACAATTGTAAATCTTGAGGATGATACAGTAGGTATATGGCAGCAATCAGACGGACTTTTCAACACAAACGATAATCCGGCAGCCTACGCTAGAGTAAATTGGAAAACAGGAGAATTAGTTACATATAAAAATGCTTCTGCTGGATATGGTGATTTTAGGTCTGCTACTTATTCAGCCCATCTTGGTTTGCAAATTGTTCAAGGTGGCTTTTGGAATGGCTCGTCAATTCAATATGGAATAGCCGCTTTAGATAAAGATGGTGACTTAAATAATACGTCACACATTCTTACTAATTTTACATCTGCTACTGTTGTTACTAATCCTAACTCGGCAAATATGTTTACGTTTTCTAGCAATAGAATACACAGTTTAACGTATAACGCATCAAGCGGATGGACAATAAATTCAGAACAACAATACTCAAGAGGCGGATCGTTTAGGACTTTAAGTTGGAATGGCAGTTATTTGCGGTCTGCTGTAAATATCAATAGCAATACTACATCAATACAACGATTTAACGCATCAAGCAGCGCAACATCTGTAAGCAGTATACTAGATAGAGATGAGCCGGGTTTCGGATCAGTTAGCGAAAACTACAGATCGCAAGCTCCAAGTTTAATCACGCAAGAAGATGGCAGTGATTTAGTGCTAATTTCTACTCAGAGTAATAGATATACGATATTAAAGTATGATGGGACTTCTATGTCCAATAGATATTACTTTTATATGAATCGATCTTTTACTTACAACAGCAACAATGCTACCTGTGATTTAAGGCAAGTAATGATAGATAGGTCATCTCAAAATAATTATGTGTATGGAATTGGAAGAATAAGATGGAGACCGCCGTGGGCGGTTACTTTAGCGGGTAGTGATTGGTGGAGATATGACAGAGGCTCAATTCTTATTACTCAGCACAATGCGTCTAATTTAACTTTGAATAAAGCAATGGCGATAAGTTTGTATAACAGCAGTGGAACTAGCAGTAATTATGCAGGCACTGATACAGGATTTCATGCTGATTCTTTAGCAGCGTATTTGCTAAATGACGATGCTGATTTAATGGTTTCTATTTGGGGTAATAACGGAACTATTAATAGACAAGACCAAAGTTTGTTTGCAATTAAGATTCCTACTGATTTTACTGCATTAACTATGGGTGTCTATAACAATTGGAAGTTTGAAGATATAACGTCAATATTAAATAGTAACGCAAGCATAGCTACAGGAAGCACTGCTCCTTATGTTCGTAGTGGAACGATGTCAACAGCATCAGCTCCACCAAAAGCAACGACATCCGCTACCAATATGTCTTCGAGAACAATGACTGAAACATTAGTGGAAATTTAATATGTATATTAAGCTAAACAACGGAGTGCCTGAAAAATACACAATCGGACAACTGCGGAGAGAAAATCCCAACGTATCGTTTCCTAAAAGTATTAGCACAGAAACGCTAAACGAATATGGTGTTTACGCTGCTGTTGTCAGTGACCAGCCTGCTTTTACTGTTGGCACTCAAAACTGCACATTGAATGACGCTCCGACATTACAAGACGGCACTTGGACATACGATTGGACTGTCACAGACAAAACAGCAGAAGAGATTACTGCGATAAACGATGAGACAGCAAAAGCTGTTAGAAACCAGCGGGATCAACTATTAGCAGACACAGATTGGATGGGTATGTCAGACGTTACAATGTCAACTGAATGGGCAACCTACCGACAAGCACTACGGGATGTTCCTTCACAAGCAGGATTCCCAAACACGATTACTTGGCCTACTGAGCCAGAGGTGTAAAGATGAGTAAATCAAGAGACATAGCCGATAGCGCGGCTACTATTAACTTTATTGATAACCTGACTTCTGACGCTCAGACTCAGCTCAATACTCTTGACACTGAGATAGACAACATCTCAGTAACTTCTGGCTCTCTGACCAAGACATTCACAAGCGGTGAAGCAGCCACAATTACCTTGTCAGGTAACGTTGTGTCTCCTGTAGTGGGCGTGACTAAAGAAGTCTCTCAAACTGGTGTGACCAATAACACTTGGGACGTTAATTCTACTTCAGAGAACTACACACGTTTGGACTCTGCTCCTGCGACTACTTTGGATTTTGGTGTTGGAACTTTATCTAATACTTCTTACGCAAGCAAAAGTTTTAGCGTTGCAAGTCAAGAAACAACGCCTACTGGTGTTGCCTTTAATAGCGACTATTCCAAAATGTATATAGTGGGAGAAGACGGAGATTCCGTATATCAGTATTCGTTATCAACTGCTGGAGACGTATCTACCGCTTCTTATGATTCTGTTAGCTTTAGTTTTTCATCCCAAGAAACAACAGGTATGGATGTAATTTTTAATCCTGACGGAACAAAAATGTATATCGTAGGCTCTGTTAATGACACTGTGTATCAATACACGTTAACAACTGGTTATGATATTTCTACTGCGTCTTATGCTTCAAAAAGTTTTAGTTTAGCTACTCAATCAACAAAACCAACTGGAATACGTTTTAATAATGATGGCACTAAATTGTATGCAACTTGCACAACTACTGATGCTATTTATCAATATAGTTTAAGCACCGCATATGACATATCTACAGCATCTTATGATTCAGTAAGTTTAAGCGTGTCTGCTCAAGACACCGCACCAGAAGGTTTAGAAATTAGCTCTGATGGAAAATCAATTTATGTTATAGGTAGACAGCAAGCTGACGTGTATCGCTATAGTTTATCTACCGCATACGATTTATCAACAGCTTCATATTCATCTGATTCTATTAGTGTCACTTCTCAAGAAACAGCTCCTTTAGGTATAGCAATAAATTTTGCTACTGGAAAAATGTATGTTGTAGGTCAAACTAATGACACTGTGTATCAATATCAAATGCCGCAGTTATTAGAGCTAGGCACAGGCTCCTTTGCATCTGCTGACGTAGGCAAGACCATTGAAGCTAACAGTGGTGTGTTTATTTTAACTTCTACTGCTGGTGCATTTACAGAAACCACAGCACCCACTTCATACGACCAAGTAGCTTCAGGCTCTTGGGAGATGTATGGCGTTGTGTATAACACGACTGATGGTGATTTGGAGTTGAGTGGTTTTCTTGATTCAACAACTAAATTTGATGTAAGTACGGCTGCCTATTCGCAGAACTTTTTAGTTGCAACTCAAGAAACAAGCCCACAAGGTGTAGCTTTTAACAATGACGGCACAAAGATGTTCGTCGTTGGATTCTCCGAAGATAAAGTTTTTGAATACACACTCAGCACAGGATTTGATGTTTCTACAGCTAGTTCGTCTCAGAGCTTCTCAGTAACTTCAGAAGATACTCTCCCGTCAGATATAGCATTTAACAGCGATGGCACAAAAATGTTTATTGTTGGAATATCAGGCAATGATATTAACGAGTATGCTTTAACGACAGGATTTAATGTTTCTACTGCATCGTTTACTGACAGTTTTTCTGTTAGTTTACAAGAAACATCGCCTAGAGGTCTAGCATTTAACAATGACGGGACAAAAATGTTTGTTGTTGGCTCAACTGGCGATGATGTCAATGAATATAACCTGTCTACAGGTTTTGATGTATCTACAGCGTCATATTCTCAAAACTTTTCAGTAAGCTCTCAAGACACAGGTCCGACAGCAATAACCTTTAACACCGATGGAACTAAAATGTTTATCGTGGGTGGTGTTGGAGATGCTGTTTACGAGTACACATTAACTACTGGTTTTGATGTATCTACAGCTAGTTACTCACAAAATTTTTCAATATCTTCGCAAGAGCAAACTCCAACTGGAATAGCATTTAATACAGATGGTTCTAAAATGTTTATTACTGGCCAAGATAGCGATGCTGTTAATGAATATATTGTAGGCACAAATATATCTCCAACAGGCTACCACGCAGCCCACACCACAAACTCCACAGACTCTACCTACTGGACAGACATTAACTCTATGACCGCAGATGAAGCTGCTGGTTCTGGAAGTGTTTACTACGCAGTCTCAACAGACGATAGAACTACTTGGAAGATTGCCGATAACACTGACGGCATACGGTCTATTGTCCGTAACAACTCAGGCACTTGGCAGTACAACTCCAATGGTACTTATGCGTCTACTACTTGGACTAACGCGACTACCAACACAGAGTTGAATGCTTTGCAGGAGGCTATGACGGGTGCTACGTTTACTACAAATAAGTTTGATATTTCTACTGCTTCGTATTCTCAGAACTTTTCTGTATCGTCACAAGATACATCTCCAGAAGCAATAGCTTTTAACTCTGATGGAACCAAGATGTTTGTTGTTGGGAGTGCTTCAGACAATGTAAATGAATACGACTTAACTACAGGCTTTGATGTTTCTACGGCAACATATTCTCAAAACTTTTCCGTATCTTCACAAGAATCAAATCCAAGAGGAATAGCTTTTAATACTAACGGAACTAAAATGTTTATCGTTGGTAATATTGCAGATACTGTATTTGAATACGACTTAACAACAGGTTTTGATGTGTCTACAGCTTCTTATTCTCAAAGTTTCTCAGTATCTACGCAAGAAACATTCCCAACAGGAATAGCCTTTAACACTGATGGAACAAAAATGTTTATTGTTGGTATTACTGGAGATGACGTAAATGAATACACTTTATCTACTGGCTTTGATGTCTCTACAGCTTCTTACTCTCAAAACTTTTCAGTAGCTTCCCAAGATACAGAACCAAGAGATGTAGCTTTTAATACCGATGGGACAAAAATGTTTATTCTTGGAAATACGGGAGATGATGTAAACGAATACACATTAACTACAGGTTTTGATGTTTCTACAGCTAGTTTTGTTGATAGCTTTTCTGTTTCATCGCAAGAGACAGCTCCACTAGGATTAGCGTTTAACGCCGATGGTTCTAAAATGTATGTTGTTGGTGATGATGGAAACGATGTAAATGAATACGCAATAGGAACACCAAACTATCCAAACCAAATGAACAAGACTCAGCTAGACGCTGTATCTGACGCTAACCACTTTACACTGGGTAATGACCTAGACCTTGCCATAGTATTTAACCTAACCAGTGGGACTACGGTTCCA
>Ga0129348_1000919_pt1 | contig 10801 bp, 10 predicted proteins | sample CPBDNA_4_FD_94424 | JGI IMG/M metagenome (GOLD analysis project Ga0129348, IMG submission 94424) | Freshwater to marine salinity gradient microbial communities from Chesapeake Bay, USA - CPBay_Sum_27_0.8_DNA | ecosystem: Environmental > Aquatic > Marine > Coastal | place: USA: Chesapeake Bay...
GAGAGATCAGACACAACCGCCCATGGGTTCAGCTCCGGCCACCGATGCAGGGCAACAGGCCCTCGCACGCCTGCGCCTCTGGCCTGGTGAGCACCGCGTCGCGGTTGGTCTCTCGGGCGGGGTCGACAGCTCGCTGACTGCTGCACTCCTGGTGGAGGCCGGATGGCAGGTGGAGGGGCTCACCCTCTGGTTGATGAGCGGCAAGGGCGCCTGCTGCGCCGAGGGGCTGGTGGATGCGGCAGGCATCTGCGAGCAGCTCGAGATTCCGCATCATGTGGTCGATTTCCGAGAGCATTTCAAGGAACAGATCGTGACCTTCCTGGTGGAGGGTTATGGCAACGGCGTCACACCACTCCCCTGTTCCCGCTGCAATCGTGAGGTGAAATTCGGCCCGATGCTCCGCTGGGCGCAGGACGAGCGCAGCATTTCCAGGATCGCCACAGGCCATTACGCCCGCATCCGCCATGGTGATCAGAGCGACAACGGCCGCCACCAGTTGCTGCGAGGCCTCGACAGCCAAAAAGATCAGAGTTATTTCCTCTACGACCTGCCGCAGGAGGCCCTGGGCCGCCTGGTGTTCCCCCTTGGAGAGCTGACCAAGGGCGACACGCGGGCCGAAGCGGAACGCCATGGTCTACGCACCGCCAAAAAAGCGGAGAGCCAGGACCTTTGCCTGGCGGATCACCACGGCTCCATGCGCGCGTTTCTCGATGCTTACCTGCCTCCCCGCCAGGGGGAGATCGTGCTGCGCGATGGCACCGTTGTGGGGCAGCACGACGGCATCGAGCATTTCACCATTGGCCAGCGCAAGGGTCTGGGGGTGGCCTGGAGCGAGCCACTGCACGTGGTGCGCCTTGATCCAGCCATGAACAGAGTGGTGGTCGCCCCCCGTGCGGACGCCGGGGAAACGGGCTGCAGCGTCGGCGCTGTGAACTGGGTCTCAATCCCAGCCCCTGCCATCGGCGAGGGCCTCACGGTGGAGGTGCAGGTGCGGTACCGCAGCCAGCCGGTGCCCGCCCAACTGGAGGTGATTGAACCGACCGCTGACGATGCAGCCGCCGATCGCCCCCAACGGGTTCGCCTGCGCTTTGAGGAGCCGCAGTTCTCGATCACCCCCGGCCAGGCGGCGGTGTTCTACGCGGGGGAGCGGGTGCTGGGGGGCGGCCTGATCCAGCAAAACGCCGCCTGAGCACAGCGAGCGCCGCCAACAGGGTGATCAGCCCCAGGGGCCCCTCCCCCCAGTGCACATACCCCGTGCCTCCCTGCTGGGGATGCAGCTCAGCAAGGGCAAGCCCGGAGACACCCGGTCGAAGCAGCCACTGGGTTTGACCATTGGCCGAAACGGTGGCGGTTGGCCCGGTGTTCGCGGCACTAAGCAGAGGCCTGGCGGTCTCGAGACTGCGCAACTGCGCGAGTGCCAGGAATTGATGCTGCAGCAGCACGGGATAGGGGTCGAGGTTGGCGATGGTGAGCAGCCACTGGGCTCCCTCCGCCACCGCCCTGGCGATCGCCGCGCCGTTACTGAGTTCGTAACAGATGGCCACAGCGGCCGGTGGCCCTGACCACCGCCAAAAGCGTGAGGGCGGGCCGGGCTCCACACCACCCACCGCGGACAGACCGGCTCCAAGCCCTGGCCAGTCGGGCAGCCATTCACCGAGGGGCACCAGCCTGTGCTTGTCGATGGCGGCACTGGGCTGCTCTGCACCCGTTGGAATCAGCAGCAACGCGCTGCGTTGACGGCCCTGCCGCCAGCGGAAACCACCGCTGAGCAGGGGCAGGGGAGCTGGACTGCGCAGACGGGCATCGAGGGGCAGGGTTCCCTCAGGAGCGACGAACCAATCGGCCCCCTGTAGGGCAGCCTGCTCAAGGGCCGATTCCAGGCCGGCGGCCTGACGGGCCTGCTGCTCAGGCTGAAATTTCTCTCGGGTCGGAATCGCTGGCTGCCAGAGGGCCACTCGCCAGCCCAGAACAGGCTCAGGGCCAGAAGCAAGAAGACGCCCACCTAGGCCATGGGCCAGCAGCAACACCAGGAGCCCAGCCGCCAACCAGAGGCGCCAGCCCTGCATCCGCAACTGCACCAAGCGCACACCCCGCCAAAGCCACCAGCCCATCAGCAACAACAGGGCCGCCAGCCCTCCGGCACCAATCCAGCGGGCCAAACCGGCGAACCAGGGATCCGCCGGCAACAGCGAGCCCCCCACGCCGATCCAAAACAGAGGGGTACGGGAGAGGGCGGTCTCCATCAGGCCCCACACCCCGGCCAGCAACAGAGCGGAGCCGAAGCGACTGCTGTCGATCCAGGTCGCCAGGGCCGCCCAGACCCCCAGCAACAGAGCGGCGACAGCAGCGCAAAAGCCCCAGATCAACAGGGCCAACGGCAGGCTCAGGGGAGCCGGGACCCCGATCCAGGTGAGCGGATGCAAACCCAGCAGCCAGCGATGACTCACCAGCACAGCCACCGCTGCCCAGAGCGCTGCCGCTGCAGGACGACGCTGGGCCGACCAGAGCAGCGCCAGTGCTGGGATCATCCACAGCGGTCCCCCCAGCCACCAGCCCCCCGGCAAGCCAAGCGTCAGACCAGCCAGCAGGCCACCCAGCCCTCCCTGCACCAGGGCCAAGGATCGGTCATTGCCCATGGTCAGCGGCGAAGCGCGAAGCCATCCTGATGGCAGGACCGGATCGGGATCAGCCATGGAGACCGCCAACCCCCTTCAGCAGCTGCTGCTGCGTGGCCTGGGCACCACCACGCTTGTGGCGGATCGACTTCGCTATGTGACCCAGGAATGGGTGAGCAGCGGTCGGCTGGATCCCTCCCACGCCAGTGCACTGGTGGACGATGTGCTCAAGGCCCTCAGGGGGGAAACCCCTGAACTGGAGCAGCAGATGGGACGCAATCTCGAGCGCAATCGCGACAACCTGCTGCAGGACCTCGGCCTAGCCAGCCAGAGGGAACTTGATGAACTGCGCGGCCGGATTGACCGTCTTGAGCAACAGTTGCGTCAGCGTGAACGCCAGGAGTGAACCTGCAACAATCAGCTCCTCCCCGCCAATCCAGCTCCGTGCGCGACATTCTGATCAGCTCTGCCGTCTGCGTGGCCTGCCTGATGGTGGCGCTTGTCAGCCAGATCGTGGCCCCATCCACCATCGCCCCTGCCATGGCCGCCACTGCTCCTGCCCTGGAGAAGAGCGCGCCCTCAGCCGCGGCAACCGCACCCATGGAGCTGGATCCTGAGGATCCCAACCCCACACTTTTTGCCATGGCAGCCGACTCCAACCAGGCCGATGCCTCCGCCCTGGGCGGACCCATGAGCGTCGAAAAACCGCAAATCACCGCCAGCGGCCTTCGCATCACCGACCTCGTGGTCGGAACCGGTGCCGAAGCCAGCGCCGGACAAACCGTTGTTGTGAACTACCGCGGCACGCTTGAGAACGGCAAGGAATTCGACAGCAGCTACAACCGCGGACCGTTCAGCTTCCCCCTTGGCGCTGGTCGCGTGATCAAAGGCTGGGATGAAGGCGTGGCCGGCATGAAAGTCGGCGGCAAGCGCAAGCTCGTGATTCCCCCCGATCTCGGCTATGGCAGCCGTGGTGCAGGCGGCATCATTCCCCCCAATGCCACCCTCATCTTTGAAGTGGAACTGCTGGAGGTGAAGGGCTGAGGCTCCGGAGCACGTCTATGGCGGCAGGGCTGTCGTTAGGATCCCGCCGCCGAACGTCATCCCCATGGCCCATACCCTTCCCCAGCTGCCCTACGCCCTGGATGCCCTGGAGCCGCACATCTCCCGCTCCACCCTGGAATTCCACCACGGCAAGCACCACAACGCCTACGTCACCAACCTGAACAAGGCGATTGAGGGAACGGACCTCGACAACAAGAGCCTCGAGGAGGTCATCACCGCAGTGGCCGGTGATGCCAGCAAGGCGGGTGTGTTCAACAACGCTGCTCAGGTCTGGAACCACAGCTTCTACTGGCAGTGCATGAAGCCAGGTGGCGGCGGCCAACCCAGTGGTGCACTGCTCGACAAGATCAACGCTGACTTCGGCAGCTACGAGGCTTTCGTTGAACAGTTCAAGACTGCCGGCGCAACCCAATTCGGCAGCGGCTGGGCCTGGCTGGTGCTCGATAACGGCACCCTGAAGATCACCAAAACCGCTAACGCCGACCTGCCCCTGGCCCATGGCCAGAAGGCTCTGCTCACCATGGATGTCTGGGAGCACGCCTACTACCTCGACTACCAGAACCGTCGCCCTGACTACATCACCACCTACCTCGACAAGCTGGTGAACTGGGACTTCGTGGCTGCCAACCTGGCGGCAGCCTGATCGCTTAGCAGCCCGTTCGTTGCTCTTCAGCAAAGCCCCCGCAACGCGGGGGCTTTTTTTGGTGGCTCAGCAGGACGTTTAGCCCGCAATCAAGGTGCGCAATCCGGCTTCCACATCCGGCTGGCGCATCAGCGCTTCGCCCACCAACACAGCCCCTGCACCAGCGGCCTGAACCCGATCCAGATCGGCGCGACTGAACAGACCCGATTCGCTCACGAGCAGAACCTGCTGCTCCTGAAGTCGCTCCCCGAACTGGGCCGTGAGCGTTTCTGTCGTGGCCAGGTCCGTCTCGAAGCTGGTGAGATCTCGATTATTGATGCCGATGAGAGGGAAGCCCCCCAGGCTGAGCACCCGCTCCAGCTCGTCAGCGTCGTGAACCTCCACGAGCACCGTGAGCCCAAGGCTAGAGGCCACCTTGCGCAAGTAAGTGAGATCCTGATCGTTCAGAATGGCCGCGATCAGCAAAGCGGCATCGGCACCTGCTGCCCTGGCCTGATACAGCTGGTATGGGCTGAGGATGAACTCCTTGCAGAGCAGGGGCAGATCCACAGCGTCGCGAACCTCCACCAGCACCTCAAAACCTCCCTGGAAGAAGGTTTTGTCCGTGAGTACCGATAGGCAGCTCGCGCCACCGGCTGCATAGGCACGGGCGATCGCCACAGGGTCAAAGTCCTCCCTGATCACTCCCTTGCTGGGGCTGGCCTTCTTGACTTCTGCAATCACGGCTGGAAGCACTGGCGCAGCACGCAGGGCCGCAAGAAAGTCCCGGGGTGGCGGCAGCTTGGCCACCTTGCTCTTCAACTGATCCAAAGGCATCCGCTGGCGGGCTGCCTCAATCTCCCGGTCTTTCTCCCAAACAATCTTCTCGAGGATGTGGCGGGGTTCCTCCTCGGCGTGGGGGATGGCGTATTCCAGGTGAGCCACCTGGATCCGCGGATTCGGGGGACGGCGCCGGATTTCCATTGCTCAGGCCCCCAAAGCTGCAGCAGCCTGCTTGTAGGCCACTTCCACCACCTCGCTGAGGGTTGGGTGGGTGTGCACCTCGGTGACCAGTTGCCGCACGCTCTGACGACGGGCGACGGCATTGGCGACCTCCTGAATCAGATCAGCCGCATGCAATCCATAAATGTGAGCACCGAGCACCTCACCGCTGGCTTTGTTGAACAGCAGCTTCATCAGGCCGTCACTCTCGAGTTCAGCGAGAGCCTTGGAGTTGGCCTTGAAGTAACTGCGCACCACGCCAAGCTCAAACCCCTGGTCCGCGGCCAGCTGCTTGGCATCCACCTCACTCAGACCCACCGAACTGATCTCCGGATGGGTGAAGGTGGCGGCTGGGATGCTGCGGTAATCAATCTGTCGGGAATGGCCAAGGATGTTGTCCACGGCCACGGTGCCCTGGGCTGCTGCCGTGTGGGCCAGCATCAACTTGCCGGTCACATCGCCGACAGCCCAGAGATGGGGAACGGGCTGGCCATTCACCAGCACGCGCATGCTGTCGTCAATCGGAACGAAGCCTCGATGGGTCTCAACGCCAAGGGCCTCGAGGTTGAGCCCCTTGCTGCTTGGCACCCGGCCCGTGGCCACGAGGACTGCATCCACCTCCAGGGTCTCCACCGGCTCACGGGTCTGCATATCCACCAACTCAATCTGCACCGGTGCACCAGGCTTGATGGATTGAGCCAACACGCCTGAGCGGGCATCGATGTCACGACCATCGATCAGCTTGCGGGCAGCGAGCTTGGCGATATCGGGATCAAAGGTGGGCATCACCCGATCCAACGCTTCGATCATCGTGACCTCACAACCGAGGGCGGTGTAGACGTCGGCAAATTCGAGGCCGATGTAGCCGCTACCGATGATCGCGATCCAGCGGGGCAGCCATTCCAGATTCACCGCCTCGTCACTGGTAAACACGCTGCGGCCATCGGTTTCGATGCCTGGCGGCACAAATGGATCGGAGCCCGTGGCCAGAATCACATCGCGGGCCGTGAGCACCCGATCAACACCATTGATTTCACGCACGCCCACCCGCTGACTGCCCTCCAGGCGGCCCTTACCGCGGATGATCGTGACCCCAGAACGCTCGAGAGTCTTGGTGAGGTTGCTACGGATGGTCGCCACGAGCTGGTTGGCGTGATCCGCAATCTTCTGGCGCTCGAAACGCACCGGTGCCGCATGAATTCCGAAACCAGCGAGGTGCTCTGCATCCGCGAGTTCGCGTACGCGACCGCTGGCCGCAAGGAGCGCCTTCGACGGCACACAGCCACGGTTCACGCAGGTGCCGCCCATGTCGCGGGATTCGATGATCGCCGTGCGCAGCCCATGCTCAGCTGCATGCTTGGCGGCATCAAAGCCGCCGTAGCCGGCGCCGATCACGATGACATCAAAGTCGAAACTGGCGTCGCTCACCCGGTCAGCTGCGTTGGAGCGGTCATTGTCGCCCGTCGGCGTTCCAACAGGAGTGGAACGGCGGCCGACGCCACGTTCAACGACTCGACCTTTGCACTGTGGGGAAGGGTGACGCCATGGCTGCAGCAGGCCAGCAGCTCGCCGTGAAGCCCGCCCCCCTCATTCCCCAGCACCAGCGCCGTGGGTCGTGTCCAGTCCAGCTCCCAGTAGGGAACCACGGAACAATCGACACGAGCGCCGGGCACGAGGGTGGCGACGACCTGAACGCCCCTGTCCCGCAAGCCCTGGAGTTTCTCAGCCAAGGTGCGCACCCCTGAGTCCTCCCCAGGCCCGAAGCGCTCCACTGGCAATCGGAGAATGGAACCCGCGGAACTACGCACCACCTTGGTACCGAACGGATCCGCGCCCGAAGCCTGCCAAACCACCTCCACCTCCGCCGCCAGGGCTGTACGCAGCAGCGTTCCGAGGTTGCCTGGGTCCTGGAGGCGATCCAGAGCAAGCACAAACTCGGGCTTGGCCGGGGGTTGAGGCAACGCCGAGAGCGGAAGCAGACAAGCCACCCCGTCGGGATGCACCGTGGATAAGGAGGCCTGCAACACCGTCTCACTCACCTGGTGCACACGCAGGGCTGATGACCACCCCTCCAGCAGCTGGGGATGACGGCTGATCCAGTCGGGAGTGGCCACCAGTTCGGTCACATGAACGGCCGCTTCAGCCCCCTGCAACTCCTGCACGCCATGGGTGCCCTCCAGCAAGAGCAACCCCTCGCGTTCCCGTCCTGCACGGGCTGCGAGCGCCCGAAGGCGCGCGACCAACGGATTACGCCGGCTGGTGATCAGCGGACTCTCCATCGCACGAGCGACCGGGTCGTGGGCGCTCAGAACGACTCGTGCTTGCGCACCTTCATGCCGTCATGGAGGCTGAGCTCCTGACCCTGTAGGTCAATGCCCTTCACAGCAGCGATCTCACCCTTGATGCCTTCGGCAGACAGATTTTCAACCAGCTTCTTGATCACCTGATCTTCAACAGCGTTTTGATCAATCGAATCAGGCGTCAAAAACTCCAACAACTTGCCAACTTTGGCTGCCACCACCTCTGAGGAGTTGGAGATCTTCAGGACAATCATGTTTTGGATTGGGCAACCCTTTCAAAATAGTGCGGATGGGGAGACTTGAACTCCCACGACATTGCTGCCACTAGTACCTGAAACTAGCGCGTCTACCAATTCCGCCACATCCGCGGGCGTGTGTCGCGCAGGCGACGTGATCGAACATACGGCATCGACCTCCCTCTGATCAGAAGGCTCACACCGCATGCGATCCAGTTTGCGGGCCGGCCGTCTAGACGGTCTCAAACACCCTTGCCAACATGGAGCGTCTCCTTAAGGTCTTCAAGCTATGCCGGCTGCGGCGCCCGTGTCTCAGGAGATTCTCAAGCCGCACCTGGAGATCCAAGGAGGACGCCCCCTCAAGGGTGAGTTGCGCGTGAGTGGCGCCAAGAATTCAGCCCTTGTTTTGATGACTGCCGCCTTGCTTTGCAGCGAGCCTGTCGTCCTCAAGAACGTTCCGCAACTGACCGACATCGATGGAATGTCGGAGATTCTTGGAGCCCTGGGTGTGCGTGTTCAGCGCGACGGCGAGACCGTGGAGATTCACGCCGAACAGCTTCTGCACGGCGAACCTCCCTATGAACTCGTCAATGGTCTTCGGGCCAGCTTCTTTGCGATCGGCTCCATCCTTGGCCGCCTTGGGAGTGCCCGAGTGCCCCTGCCCGGTGGTTGCCGCATCGGTGCCCGCCCTGTTGTGGAACATATCCGTGGCCTCAAGGCCCTCGGAGCCGTTGTGAATGTGGAGCATGGCGTGGTCTCCGCTGCCGTCCCCGGCCGCAGCCGTCGCCTCAAAGGTGACTCGATCGTTCTTGACTGCCCGAGCGTCGGAGCCACCGAGACGATCCTGATGGCCGCCGTTCTGGCCGAAGGCACCAGCGTGATTGAAAACGCGGCTCAAGAGCCGGAAGTGCAAGACCTGGCCAACATGCTCAATGCCATGGGTGCTCGGATCAGCGGTGCCGGCGGTCCCACCATCACCATTGAGGGCGTCACTGAGTTGCACGGCTGCACCTATTCGGTGATCCCCGACCGGATTGAAGCCGGCACTTTCCTGCTCGCTGCAGCGATCACTCGCTCCACCCTCAGGGTTGCCCCCGTGGTCCCTGAGCACCTCAGCGCTGTGCTCCAAAAGCTTCGTGATTGTGGCTGCCAGCTCGACATTGACGAGGAGGGCATCACCATCACCCCAGGCGAGATCCAGGGTGTCGATCTCACAACGCAACCCTTCCCCGGATTCCCAACCGACCTGCAGGCGCCGTTCATGGCCCTGCTGACAACCGCCCGCGGCACCAGTGTGATCACCGAAAAGATCTACGAAAACCGCATGCAACACGTGGCCGAACTGCAGCGCATGGGTGCCTCGATCCGCTTGCAAGGCAACACCGCCGTGGTGGAAGGGGTGCCTCAGCTCACCGCTGCACCGGTGACCGGCAGCGATCTCCGGGCCGCCGCTGCGATGGTGCTGGCTGGTCTGGCAGCCCGCGGCACCAGCCAGGTGTCAGGGCTCAACCATCTCGATCGTGGCTACGACACCATCGAGGCCAAGCTCTGCGCCACAGGCGCCCAGCTGCAACGCCGCGAAGACTGATCGGTACGGATCAGAGGGCGCTCGCATAACATCAGCGTCAGGGGAGCGTGCCGGAATTGGTAGACGGACTCGACTCAAAATCGAGCGCCTTCGGGCATGTGGGTTCAAGTCCCACCGCTCCCACTGCTGTAATGGGCACCTACGGGCGCTTCCCGATCACCCTGGTGCGTGGTCAGGGTTGCTGGGTGCGCGATCACCGCGGCCGGCGTTACCTCGATGCAGTAGCTGGCATCGCCACCTGCACCCTGGGCCACAGCGACCCGGCGATGCGCAGGGCTCTGTCCCAGCAGCTAAGGCGGTTGCAGCATGTCTCGAATCTCTATCGGATTCAGGAGCAGGAAGATCTAGCCCGTTGGCTGGTGGATCACAGCTGTGCTGACAGCGTCTTCTTCTGCAATTCAGGCGCTGAAGCCAATGAAGCGGCCATCAAGCTGGCCCGCAAACACGGTCACACCGTCCGCGGCATCGATCGCCCCGTGATCCTCACAGCCCAATCGAGCTTTCACGGGCGCACCCTGGCAGCGGTCAGCGCCACGGGACAGCCCCGGTATCACGCGGGCTTTGAACCCATGGTGGAAGGCTTCGAGACCTTCCCTTACAACGACCTCCACGGTTTCGAGGCTCTGCTCAACCGGATGGAGGCCAATGGTCCGCGTGTGGCAGCAGTTCTGCTCGAACCGCTCCAGGGCGAAGGCGGTGTCAATCCCGGCACAGTCGACTTCTTCCGTGCCGTGAGGGAGCACTGCAGCCAGCGCAAGATCCTGCTGATCCTCGATGAGGTGCAAACGGGCATGGGTCGAACCGGTTGTCTCTGGGGCTACGAGCAGCTGGGCATCGAACCGGATGCCTTCACGCTGGCCAAGGGCCTTGGCGGTGGACATGCGATCGGGGCCCTGCTGGTGCAGCAGCACGCCGACCATTTCAAGCCAGGTGACCACGCCAGCACATTCGGGGGCAATCCTTTTGCCTGTCGCGCCGGACTCACCGTGGCCAGGGAGCTCCAACGTCGTCACCTACTGGCCAATGTCGATGCCAGAGCCGAGCAGCTGCGAACGGGTCTGCAAACCTTGGTAGCGCGTCATCCCGACCAACTCAGCGGCGTACGGGGCTGGGGGCTCTTGCAGGGTCTCGTGCTGCGGGAGGAGGGATCGTTCCAAGCAACCGACGTCGTGAAAGCAGCCCTTGATCAGGGGTTACTGCTGGTGGCGGCCGGTCCACAGGTGGTGCGGATGGTGCCACCGCTGGTGATCAATCGCCGCGAGGTGACGAGTTTGATTCGCCGCCTTGCTGCCGCTCTGGAGAGCCTGCAGGCGTGAATTTCAACGATCTGCTCCCGCCGTTTGATCAGCGGGGCATGGATCTCTCCCTGGCGC
>Ga0129348_1000920_pt1 | contig 10799 bp, 25 predicted proteins | sample CPBDNA_4_FD_94424 | JGI IMG/M metagenome (GOLD analysis project Ga0129348, IMG submission 94424) | Freshwater to marine salinity gradient microbial communities from Chesapeake Bay, USA - CPBay_Sum_27_0.8_DNA | ecosystem: Environmental > Aquatic > Marine > Coastal | place: USA: Chesapeake Bay...
AATACAGCCACGAGCGTGCTATTACGGCAGTGCTGGATCATGTTGCTGCTGAGATCATAGTGTTATCTCAACGCAATAAAGCAATGACTGCTTTCCAATGCGCGCAGCTGTTGATTGATGCGTCAAAGAAGACCACCCAAGCCTGACAAGCCCAGTAGTCCACCCCACTTCTCTTTCTCATGACTGACCAACAACAACACCCAATCACTCCGCCGCCTGAGCTGGTGCGTGAGTGGATTGCCGAGATTTGGCACGAAGGTACGCCCGTGCGAGTGGCCGCCAGTGACTTACACATCGCCACCAAAGCGGCCCGCTGGGCATTTGACCAGCAAAGGGTCCGTTCAAGTCCTGAGTCGCCGCTGGTGGAGCGAGTGGCTGATGCCATTGTGGAACAAGCCACATCCGCCGGAATCGTTAACGACCGTCCAGCACGCGCTGCAATTTTGCAGATAGCAATGTGGCTGCGAGAGCAGGGTATCCCCGCAAGCGACTGGGTTATGCGTCTTGAGCAGGAGGCATCTGCATGACTGACCACCCAATCACTCCGCCGGATGAGCTGGTGCGCCAGTGGGCGACTACCAACGGAACTGCCTACAAAGATCTTTTTGCTTTGTGTAAAAGCGTTGCCACCCAAGCCGCCCGTTGGGGCGCTGATCAGGAATTGGAGGCGTGCTGTGAGTACATCAAGCTGTGGTTTGCAATCCCCAAATACCGTGTCGAACAACTCCGCGCCGCCCGCCGCCCCAAGCCCAAGAGTCAAGCAGAGAAAGCGTTGGCGAGCCTAGACGGAGTGGCTCTTCCAGAAGAGGCGTGGCAGGCGGTCAGCGCTGCCCTTGAACGCCTGCGCGATCTGGAGAAAAGTAATGACTGAACCAACCCGCCCCACCTTTATGGCAATCACCAGCACCGGCGGCTACATCGGACGCTGGTTCTGGAATAACAGCGCTGTTCACCCTGACTTTCCCCGTTGGGGTTCTGTTCACTTCATTCCTAACCCCGTGTTGGCTGACGACTTCTTTGGCGTCTGGGCCGGCCTGTTTCCTGTGATTCGGCAAATCATTAACTGGAGGTTTTATGACTGACCTCCACGCCTTGATCCACCGCATGGCGGACGAGCTGGATCACAATCGCCAGTGTTTGCTAGATGATCGCCGAGTGACCCACCCGCTGGCCGACCGCGCCCGCGCCGTCCTGGCTGAGCCCGAGCCTGAGCGTCTCACCGTGCAAGAGATTAGCAATCTTCCCCAGCACTGGGACAACTACATTGCCGAAGATCGGGATGGTGAGATCCAGCTAGACGGCCACTTCTCTAGGGCTGATTTACAACAGTTAGCGGACTCAATTCCCACTAATCGGAGCAATTCCAATGCCTGATTACAAACAACCTTGGAACGAATTCATTAACAAGTTAAATGATTACAAGGTCGCTCACCTTCAGCAGGATACTGAACTCATCGACCGTGCCCGCGCCGCCTTGGCCGAGCCCGAGCCGGAGGGGCCGAAGAATGAGGAACTCTCACCCTCCGCCCAAGCAGTGCTTGATGCCTTCGACAATGCCAGTGATGGTCAGTACGTCGACTGTGTTTGGGTTGTCAATGAACCCACCCTGGCCCTCGCCGCCGCCCTGCGTGCTGTTGCCGTGGAAGTCGTGCTTAACAAGTATCAATACGCCGATTGGCAGATGGCAGACATGATCATGAAAGAGATCCAAGCCATCGCTGCCGAACTTGAAGCCCAGTAGTCCGATCAACTTTTATGTCTGAGCTTCCATTCATCTACGTCTGCAGCCACGCTGGCAAGGTCGGCAATTTCCGCTGGGTCAATGCGGACACCCGCTATCCCGCTTCTCAACGCGGTTACTGGGGTCGCTGCGGTCTAGTCAACCCTCCGGGATCGCCAGATGGTTCACCACCGCTTCTTTGAACCATGAGCGACTACGACGACATCATTGACTATTACTCGCGACTAGCCATGCAAAACCCCGGCAAATGCACGTATCACGGACCAAGCGAGCCCGATGACCTCCTTGACCGCCTCCGCAACGCCTACAAATGCTGCAAGGACTGCGGCACGAAATATGGCGTTTATAGCGTTGGGTGCAGCAGTAGCCGGATCGGTAAGTGCGACGTATGCGATGCCGAGACCTACGTCACGGAAACGCGCGACTACGCTTACCTAATTACTGGAATTCGCCGTGTGGAGGCTGCTCGCAAAAGCGCTGGGTGAGCGCGCCAGCAAGTGTGATCGCGAGTCAGACCGGGTTACTCTGATCCGGTTTGCGATCCTTACCAGCTACCTGATTACGAATTGTTTCATCGTTGCGGGCGTCGTTCGACATTGGGGGCCGAAGCGTCCGCAGTACCCGGCTGTACGGCACCTGCAGTGCTCTAGCGATGGCAGCAGCCTTCATGCCGCCACGGTGCATGAAGAAAATCAGTTCGCGATCGAAGGGCTCGGCCATGGAGCTGGACAATTCGTCTAGGACTATGGTAGCCTTTATAGGTACCTTTATCCACTTATGACTCCAGAGGAATTTCGGGAAGCATTGGTCCCAATCCGAGACCAGCTTGATCAGGTGCTCGGCAAGATTTACTGGCAAGACGGCATGGCGGAGCCATTTCTCGCGCTTCGTCATTCTCTTGAAAACCTAAAGCTCGCTCGCGACTTATCTCACCGTGTCTGATTACCACTCACATCCGGCGCTGTCTGCGTCGAAGCTTAAGACGATTATCAGCGGCACACCGCGTGACTACTGGGCTAGGTACGTCGATCCAGGCCGCAAGCCATTTCTGCCGACTGATGCAATGCGTCAGGGCAGCTTGGTCGATTGCTTGATCACTGAACCTCACGAGTACTCAACCCGGTATCTGGTTGCGCCTCAGTGTGATCGCCGCACCAAGGAGGGAAAAGCGATTTGGTCCGAGTTCCAGGCTGAAGCCGAAGGTCGCGAGGTGATCACGCGCGACTGGGAAGACAATGCGCTTCGCGTCGTTGAAGCGTTGATGCGTGATCCTGATGCCGCTCCACTCTTACGTGATGGCCAGGGGCAAGAGCCGCATTTCTGGCATGACGCGACCATGGATGCCGATTGTCGGTACAAGCCGGACGTCGAGCATCCTGATCGTGGGATCTTGGTTGACCTGAAGAAATCCAGATCAGCCAACCCAAGGATGTTTGCCGCGCAGTCGTATTCGCTGGCGTATGACTTGCAGATCGCGCATTACAGCACCGGCTGGGCTGATCGTTACGGCGCGCCACCAGAGCAGTGCATTCTCATCGCGTATGAATGGCAGTGGCCCCATAACATCAGCGTCAATGTGCTGTCACCTGATCTGATCGAGGAAGGACATCGCCGCCGCGAAGAAGCGATTGTGGCCGTTAAGCGCTTCATGGAGCTTGAGCAATGGCCATCGTGGGGCACTGTTGAGATGGATGTACCGCGTTGGGCGCATGCAGATGATCCTGCGAATGCAACCGATGCTGATGACCTTGAACTGGAGGGCCTCGAATGAACTTTGACGAGCTGTATCCCGGCCGTTTCCTGAAAGCTGGCTTGATCCCGAATGGGAAGGCAAATTACACGATCAAGACCGTCGCGAAGGAGCAGATTGAAGGCGAACGCGGGCTTGAAGACAAGGTTGTGATGGGGTTTGAAGAAACCGCATTGCAGTTAGTTCTCCCCAAGGTCAATGCCGTTGCGATCCGCGCCATGTTTGGCAGTGATGTCCAGGCTTGGATCGGCAAGCGCGTGACGTTGTACGCGACGACGGACATCATGCCGTTCCCGAAGCGCAGGAACGAGCCATGTATCCGCGTGTTCGGCAGCCCCGATATTCGCGAGCAGGTGGTATGTGAATGGCAGCCACCAAAACGCCGGAAGCTGGTGCAAACGCTTCAGCCGACCGGGTATTACGTGACAGCGTGGAATGCAATTCAGCAGGCCACACCGGATCAGATGCCAGCAATGCGCAAGCGGGTAGATCAACTCGCCAGTGCAGGTGAGCTGACGGCTGAAGAGGCAGCGCAATTGGTTGCTGCAATCGAGGCAAGAGTGTAGTCTGTTTATCGAGTTCGTTTTATTCTGCGTTATGTCGGAGTTCGAGAAAATGTCCGTCGATGAGGCGCGCAGTCGTACTGTTCGTCGCAGTAAGACCAGCCCCTTGCGTGACGAAATCCTTGCCATGCAAGTGGGTGACGCGATCTCCGTTTCGTTCTATAATTCGGAAACGGGCGACGGGTACAAGCCGACTACGATCGCCCAGGTCGTCAGCCAGATGTCGAAAGACGGTGAGCTGCGATATTCGATGCGCAAAAACACGGATGGCGATGGCTGTTTTGTGATGTGCATCGCAAAAACCCCTGAGGATGCATTGCGTCCGAAGCGTGGTCGGAAGCCCAAAATCCAGGAGACAGTCTCTTGACTTTTACCGCTAGTGGCGCGCTGTTTCAACAGACCGCAGAGCAACTTCAACAGCGTCTTGGTGATCGTTACGATGCATCCAAGAATTACCCGCAATATGACGGGATTATGAACATCCCGGCTGATCAGGCGTATGCGCTTGCTCAGTATCTAATGAACGGGCAACCGATTGGCGAACGGCAGGAAATCCCCATTCGGATTTCAGGCTGGAAGAAGCAATCACAAGCAGGCAAACCGTATCTGAGCTTGAGCTTCAAGCCTGATTCGCGTGTGCAGCAGGCAGCACCCGCTCCGGTGGCACCGCCTGCACCCGCACCCGCAATGGCAGCCCCGCCCCCGGTTGTGCAACAAGCTGCACAACAAGTCGCGACTGCATTTAATGGTGCAGTGTCGACCATCGAAGACGATCTTCCGTTCTGATCACCCTGGGGCGGCTTCGGCTGCCCCTTACTTCGCGTAATTATGGAATTTACCTTCAACAGCAAATCTCTAGAGCGCCAAGTTGCGCTACATGAAATTCACGAATTGCCGGTTGCTGACGCGCGAAAGCTGCATGCAGAACTAGTGATCGCCGTCCAGGCAATGGACGATAAGGTCAACGAAGCGCAGACGATGGCGCAAGCATCAGGAATTCCAGCCGATAAGGACTGGATTCATCGCGTTAAGAAAAAGCGTCGCATCTGCGTTGCATTTGCCACGCAGGTGAAGCAGGTGATGGAGTCTTCCACGTCCACGCCGCAGCAACCGACCAGCTTTGTGACCGTTTATCAGCAACGACTGGATGAGCTTCTGCTTGAAGAGCTTGGCCAGACCATCCTTGATGAGATCAAGGCCGAAGCGAGGGATCTTGCGCTTGCAGATCTTCAAGTGCCATCTCAAGGCGCATGATTTCCCAGACTGCTTGCTGTAGCAGGTCCTGGTACATCACACAGGAGCGATAGAAGCTAGCCTCACGCTCCGTCATCGAACGAGCAGCAAGCTCATGCTGCAGCTCCTGCTCGGGCGAAATGTTACTTCTAATCCATTCCATTTTTCATCATGCACTGGGTCGAGGAAGATGCTGGCAAAACGCAGCATGGAGAAGGAATCAGCAGAGCGCCAGCAGGTGCCAAAACGAAATTGTTCAATTTAATCGTAAAGCAACCGGGCTCAAGGCCGATGAAATTCAGCATTCCCGCAGAATCTGCAGCGCGCGCCAAGCAATATGCTGCGGCACGCTGGCCGATGGCCCAGGTGGAGGTGGTGAAGTAGTGGATGGCTACTGCACGCACACATTTCGCAAAATCATATCGACTCATAATTGGAAGAACAATTCAAGTATTCGCACGTATTGGCTGAAATGCAAGTGCTGCCAATACAAGTGGACGGTCCATTACGACCGCAAGCTTAATCGCGAGGTCATTGTCGACAAGGATTCGGCAAATAAACCATTGGGCGCCAAAAAGCTCACCCCAGAAGACGTAAAGCTAATTCTCACTGATTCGCGATCAGGCGCTGAGCTGGCCAAGGAGCTTGGGGTTTCGCATCAATCTATAAATCAAGTTCGGGTTGGCATGACACATCGCCAACTGTGGCCAGAATTGAAGCGGCATGTTCCAGTCCCGCGTTCTCGCAGTCGCCCCACACCGGCGACCGATGAAGCACCTGCTATTGATTGCCGCAATTGCGCGCATTGGTGGCAGGGGCATTGCGATTTAGACGTGCCAGAAGCTGGTGGCGCTTTTGCCACCGAATGCTCTTATTTCAATGCTGATGATTGATGGCCATTACCAAAAACTGTCGTCCCTGCCTGCGCTGTGGCACTGCAACTACAAGTCCTGTTTACTGCGATCGGTGTTACCGAGCGACACCAGCAGGTCGCGCCGAAATTGCTATGAAGAATAAATACAGGCGGGTGCTCAATGGCGGTCCATGTGCGGCATGCTTGCACTGGATCGGTCGCTGCGGCCTCGGCCTGCCAGAAGGTGGGTCAGAATATGCCCGTGACTGCTCTGTACTGTTACTTCAAAACGAATTATGCGAGGCCACCCCTTCCTGAACCCCATCGAGGCGGCCATTATCCGTTGGATTGTCCGTTCGCCTCGGATTGGCGCGATCATCGTCAAGCAACACGGCTCGCCTGTCACCTGGACAATCTCTGATCCTTCTGACTCTTGGGCCGTTGAGGTCGAAGATGAAGACTTCGAGGAGCCTGCCTCGATGCAGCTTGAGCGCCTTTACCATGCACCTGACGCCCAGCGTTAGGACTGCATGTACCTGCCAAGTGCAGGGGTGGGGTCTTTTGGCGTCCACCCCGTGAGCTGGGGTGTCGACACGTATTTCAAACCTTGGTTTTTCGATGGAAGAATCGTTCATTGGGGCGACCCGTCCCCTGACCGCCGAGATGCTTTGCGACGAGCTGAAGCCATGGCAAATCGAGAACGGCAAAGCTAATTTCATGGATTATCTGTATAATTTGTACGACCGAGGCAACGCCGAACTCGGCTTGCGCGGCACCTACACCGGCCTATGGGAGCGGTTCAAAAACGATACCGCTGAGATCATGCGCGCCGGCTACATTTCAACCGGTACTCTTTAATGCAAAAAATCATTGGCCTTTACAGCCCGGCACCACAGTCGGGTAAATCAACTGTTGCGCTTGAGCTTGAGCAGCGCGGCTATGTGATTGTGCCATTCGCTGAGACCCTAAAGCTGATGCTGATTCCCATGCTGGAATCGCTTGGCTACGACAAGCATGGTGCGAATTATCTCGTCCATCAAGCCAAGCAGGTGGTTATCGGTGATGCTGGCGTCAGCGTGCGGCACATGCTGCAAACGCTCGGCACAGAGTGGGGCCGGCAGTGCATTCACCCTGAAATCTGGGTGCGCTGCTGGAAAGGTCGCGCTCAGCGGTATGACGCCGTAGTTGCTGATGACGTGCGCTTCCCCAACGAAGCCGCAATGGTCAAGCTGCTTGGCGGTGAAATGTGGCACATCGAACGCCCTGGCGTGCAACGCGAGCATGGCCACGCAAGCGAAGGCAGCCTTGACGACTACGACGGCTTTGATCGCTTTATCACAAATGATGGGACAATTGATGACTTGATCTCTAAACTCCGGGAAATACCCGTGTAGGAATGGCAAGTTTGCGTTACCACGCCGGTCGGATGGTGCTTTATGAGTCACCACCCGGCTGGCGGGTGCGCATCAAGACCAAAACAGGCAAGCTTGACTTGCCGCTCAGCGCCACCGCACTTGAACTTGCCGTAGCAGAAGCCGAGCAACTCTATGCCGATGCTCGTGCGATCGACAACAGCCACCCATATTGCCAGCAGTGCATCCACTGGAAGGCAGTTGCGGCAAAATGTGATTTAGGGTTTCCAGAAGGGAGGGCATCAGGTGGCAGATTCGCAAGAGACTGCAGTGCCTACAGGGGCAATTGATTGCGGCGAAGGGTTTTACATCGAAATGGGAACTGAACCTATCGGTGAAGTGCGCTATGCGGCTTGCATGCCAGGTGGCGCTATCTGCCGTTATTCCAATGATTTATGGCAGGCGCAAATTTATATTGAACAGATGCGATGCCAGTGATCCATTCGTAGACCTGCTGCGCTCGATGCCAATCCCAGTGATGCTGCATTGTCCACCACGTCCACAGTGACATGTGGCCTTTGGAGGCATTGCAAGAAAGACAGGCGGGCACGCAGTTTTCAGGAACCGTGAGCCCGCCTTTTGCTTTTGGTTTGACGTGATCGATCGTGGTGGCATGACGACCGCAATATGCGCAGCAATCATGCCAAGCGTCGAATATAGAAGCGCGAAATCGCTGTTTTGTAACCTTTTTGCTAACCAGTTCGACGCCATCGATCTGGTGCATCATGGGGGCGAGTCCGGGCTCACCTATACGGTAGCTAGCCCTTGCTCGCCATCACGCATTTATCGTTGTTGTACCGACCAGTGACTGCGTAAGAACGTTCAGGGCTATCAGACATCAATGAAAAAACAATTTGTCCAATTTTCATGCCCGGATACAGGGGAAGCGAGTGATGGCGTCGGAGTGAGTGCAGTTCAAGAGTGAGCTTGCTGCCATGCCAACCTGGATCGCAATAGCCGCACAACGCGTGAGAATAGCCTTCACGGCCGCGACTGCTTTTCAAAATAAACTGTGCAGCAACATCTTCGGGCAGGCTGAATGTCTCTTGAGTTTCGGCAAGGACGAATTCACCCGGCGCCAACAGATATGGATCTGCTTCGGTGTGATGGCTGATATCCAGAGGCTGCAGCGCAAAGCTGTGCTCAACCTCAACGAGCAGCAGTCGGCCAAGGGTCACGTCAAGAGACGCTGGGTTGAGCAGCGCTTCGTTGAAAGGCGCAACCATGCCTTCGCCCTGGCAAAGCTCGCGGATCTGATGGTCGGCAAGAATCACGAAATGAAATCAATAATCCCATCTCACTCTAGGACGCCCTGAACGAATCCCCAGATGGCAGAACCCCTTTGGCGCCCCATACCCAAGACTGAAATCCCAATGCTTATCGCACCAGTCTTGAACCTTGTAGATATCGACCCCCTCAACGTAAAAATCAACAGCCCCTTCACCTTTCTTGAACAAGTGTTCGCTGCTGCTTGCGCCGCCGACCATACTGTTGATGCGAGCGTTGCGGTAGCCGCTGGTGATGATGACCGGCTTGTTGCCGAATGCAACACGTACTCGCTCTAGAAAAGCGGCTAGTTCAGCGGCAATATCGATCTGATACTGATAGTCGAAACGCCGTTCTTCGCGGCCTAGAGCAAATTCGCCCAGTGTGACGTGCGGCGTCAACCGAGCATTGAACGGCGATTTCGGTGTCAGCTTGGCCGGATCCTGTTGAATCTCGGGCTGCTTCGGCAGACTTTCACGCCAAAGCGATCCTTCCGCACGGCGCCGACGCAATAAGCCCGCCTCAACGTTGGTGCCTGGATTTCGATAAAGCTCAAATGCAGCTGGCACCGCATTCCAATCGCGTTCGCGCAGGCGTTTGCTGATGGTTTCGAAGCCGGAAGAGCCATAGAAGCCGCTGCCAAGGTTGTACGCGAAATCGATCAAGGCAGACTGCTGTCCATCCGCCATCTCCGACCAAAACGGCACTGCCTTGCCAACTTTTTCTGCAATTTGATCGACTTCGGTTCGCATGAACATATCGGCCTCAATCACGGTGATCTTGTCGCCGCGACTGACGCGCCGGCCACCGGGATAGCGCGTAGTGCCATAACCGATCGTGTACGGCTCTGCGCCGGACAAAGGATCAGGATATGCAGTGAGATGACAGCCCTCGAACTCCTTGATCAACTTGAATGCAGGAGCGTAATCGCCTTGCTTGCCACCTTGGCTCCAGGTCTTAAACCAATTCTGATCGCGACCAAGAATATGAGGATTGGCCTTGTTAATGGCCTCTTCAAGCTCGGTCAGCGCTGCAAGCTGATGCGGTAATGCTTTGTAATACTTAAAAAGATCAAGCAGGCGGATTTTGTTTTGCGTCATCAGTCCAAGGGGCGTGAATACTCATTGCGCCACCAAGGAGGCGGCTGTCACCGGTCTGTCGCTCGTCGTCGATCTCGTGATACACGATGACGGGCTCTGGTTCGGGGGGTTGGGCTGCGTGCCACTCGCGCTCAGCATCGTCCAACCTGCCGGGGAGCACGGTTTCAAACCACCACTCCCGTGCGGCTTGTTCCCAGGTTTTACCTAGAGCTTTTTTCCCTTGATAGCGCGGAGGGCGTGAAAGACCAGCTGGATGATGCTGTTGTCTTTGAGTGGCGACAGGGCGATCAGCTCAGATGCTGCAGCCACGACAATCCAGAACGCTGGATGCTGAATGAAGTCCATGGGTCAGAGGGATGGCGGACGTACTTCCAGCTTAGAGACCCTTTGCTCAACGGTATTAAGGCGAGAGAAAAACTCCTTCCTATCTTCCTTAATATCTGTATGCAATACGTCTAATTGTGTTGCAATATGCTCAACCGCGCTCGTAAGGCGAATAACCGCATCACGAGCTTCGTCTGATTTGCGACTGAACCCCATCGCACCCATTGCGGCGACGGAAATGGAAGCGCCGGCCACTGCGGCTATGACTTCAATCATGACAGCATTGGCTACGTGTATAGCTTAGCGGCCCTGCCCCTTGCGAAGCTTTCGAGTGCCACGCGGCTTACTGCGTTTTCCGTTACCCTGCCGCGTCAGCTTGGGTTTGCCCGGTTGATGGTCTAGGCGCGCGGTGCCGGTCTTGCTACGGGTGGCCATAATAAGGGCCAAGGTTGATGGATGCGTTGGTTGGTTTGTAGGTCACAGTCCGTACCTCCCCTTAAGAGCGTTGTAGTTTTGTTGGATTTCTGCTGCTGTGAGTGCTCTGTTGTATGCCTGAA
>Ga0129348_1000923_pt1 | contig 10777 bp, 9 predicted proteins | sample CPBDNA_4_FD_94424 | JGI IMG/M metagenome (GOLD analysis project Ga0129348, IMG submission 94424) | Freshwater to marine salinity gradient microbial communities from Chesapeake Bay, USA - CPBay_Sum_27_0.8_DNA | ecosystem: Environmental > Aquatic > Marine > Coastal | place: USA: Chesapeake Bay...
ACAGTAGCTACGGATGTAAACCTTGAGAGTGGTCGTTTAGTGCCTATCAGAGATAATTCTGATACTTTAACTCTTTCTAATTCCAGCAGACAAACTATATTTAAATACACCGATAGCCCAGAACGTTGGCTACAGTTTGATGAAGATGTAGATGTCGTGCGTAGTCCTATACCAGGAGATACTAACGACACGATATACTGGTCGGGTCAATCTTTTCCTAAAATGGGTAGAAGTTCTGATGTTATAGGTGGTAGTGTATTTCCAAATGCTGGTTATCGATTAGGTATTCCTGCCCCAACTGCAGCTCCCACAGTGGCAGTAGGTGGGGGTACCACCCTCAATATAACAATAACAACTACTAATGAAAGTTCTACTATAACTGTTACTACTGCATCAGCTCATGGCGCTTCAGTAGATGACTACATAACAATTGCAAATGTAACAGGTACGATAGGTGGTATAGATGCTGCTGATATAAACGGAACATTTAGGATAAGAACAGTGCCTAGTGATACTACAGTTACAGTTATCTTATCTGCAGCTGCTACTTCTGGTGTTACTAGTAGCTCTATATCAAATGGTGCTAGTTTTGGTGAAAACTCAGATGCAGAATTAGACTATGAAACTTCTTTTGTTTATACGTTTGTATCTGCATATGGGGAAGAAGGGCCTCCATCACCAGCATCTACAGTTATAACTACAGATGATAATATGTCTGTAAACCTATCTAGTTTAGAAACATCTACAAGCGTTAGTAATACAAACTTATCAAAGAAAAGAATTTATAGATCCAATACAGGTTCTAATACAACAGAGTTTCAATTCGTGGCAGAGCTTGCTTTATCCGCTACAACATACACGGACACTTCTAAGAACAGTGAACTGGCTGAGGTAATACCTTCTAGTGATTGGATTGCACCACCAGATGATGATACATCTTTATATCCAGATGGGCCTATGAAAGGTTTACTAGCTTTAGGTAATGGTACTTTTGCTGGATTTACTGGCAATAGAATATGTTTTAGTGAAGCATATCAGCCACATGCTTGGCCAGCTAACTACAGAATAGGTATAGAAGAAAAGATTGTCGGTATGGAAGCTACTTCTAATGGGCTAATTGTTACTACAGAAGGTACACCGTATCTAGTAACCGGTACTGACCCATCTGCTATGGTAGCTATAAAGATAGAAACAGCAGAAGCCGGACTAAGTAAAAGGTCTATGGTAGATATGGGAGAGTCTGTTTACTATGCCGGCCCTAACGGCCTTATGGTTGCAGCAGGTGCAGCAGCACAAAACTTAACAGAAGGTTTAGTAACACCAGAACAATGGCAAGCTAATTATTACCCTTCTACTATTACAGGTTTTTATTGGCAAGGTAGATATGTAGGTTTCTACAATACAGGTTCTGGTTTTGGTGGTTTTATATTCGACCCCCGACAAGGTACAAATGCTCTAGTAGATTTAGATGCAAGTGCTTTGATACGTGGTGGTTTTACTGACCCAGATGACAACCAGTTGTATTTAATAATAGGTAATAAAATTAAAAAGTTTCAAGGCAGCACTAATAACCTTACGTACAATTGGAAGAGTAAAGAGTTTCCAGTAGCACGGCATACAAGTTTTGGGTTTGCAAAAGTGGATGCAGAAGCTTATCCAGTAACATTAAAAGTATATGGAGATAATAGTGTTATCTATAATGCTACTATTTCTACAAGTGGTAGTGGTTATAGTGTAACGGGAACTACTCCTAGTTTTAGTGCTACAGCCATACCTGAACCAGTAGTACGTTTACCAGCAAGTGTACATAAAACCTTTGCGTTTGAAGTAGAGTCTGCAAAAGTTGTAAATGAAGTATGCCTAGGAGAGTCAATTATAGAGCTTAAGGGTGTGTAATGGCTAAAACTAAACTACCTGCTCTTAAGAACATACCACCTAAAACCGATAGAGAACTAAAGCTTGCTCTTGATGCAATTAAAGAAGCCTTAGAAGTAAGATTAGGCCAACGTGGTGACCCACTAGATAGAGCTGTTACTCTTAGGGAGTTATCAGACAACGGCATAGTACAAGTAAAAAATAAAAAGGTAGGTGTATCTGGTGGTATATCACAACCTCCAGGTACAGGTGGTTCTACAACCCCGCCGCCTGCTCCTAGTACATTAGAAGCTTCTGCTGCATTTACTTCTATAACTTTATCTTGGACTAAGGCTAGTTATGGCAATCATGCTTACTCAGAGATATGGAGATCACAAGACAATGCTCTTGGCGGTGCCGTACGTATATCGACTAGCAATGCTTTTGTGTACACGGACGAGGTCGGATATAACCAAAAATATTATTATTGGGTTAGGTATGTAACTACGTCGGATGTAGCTGGCCCCTGGAACGATACCGAAGGCACGTCTGCTACTACAGCAATTGATGTAGGCGCAGTCATGCAACAGCTTAGTGAAGAACTAGCTAACCTACCTGGCTTTACTAATTTACAAAATGACATGCAAGTAATAGTAGATGGTAATACTTCTAGTCTTGCTAGTGCGTTAGGTACATTAGATACAGCTGTAGACACCGCACAAACAGCAGCTAACTCTGCTGCATCGGATGCAGCTACAGCACAAACAGCAGCTAATAATGCACAGTCAACAGCCAACAGCGCATCTAGTGCTGCGGCTGCAGCTCAGTCAACTGCTGACTCTGCTGCTACTGCTGCTAGTAACGCTGCTACTGCTGCTAGTAACGCTGCTACTACTGCTAGTAACGCTGCTACTGCTGCTAGCACGGCCGCTACTGCTTCTACTAGAGTTATAAAATCTACCTCTGCTCCTACACAAAGAGATGATGGATCTGCTCTACAGGCCCATGACATATGGGTAGATACAGATGACAACAACCAGGTGTATGCACGTAACTCATCTAACAATGACTGGGAAAAATCAAGAGATGCTACTCTCGTGGCAACTGTAGGATCTACTAGCTTTACAGGTACGACACTTACAGGTGCTATGGCAAGTGCCCAGAGTTCTATAGTAACTATTAACAGTACTAATACTAGCCAAGGTACTGCAATTACAAACTTAGAGAATACTGTAAACGATAGCTCTACCGGTGTAGCTGCTACAGCATCAGCCTTGTCTACCTTAACTACTAGAGTAAGTAATACAGAAAGTGCTACAAGCACAAACACAAGTGACATAACAGCGTTAGAGACTACAGTAAACGATAGTTCTACTGGTGTATCGGCACTTAACTCAGCATTGAGTTCTTTGTCTTCTACTGTTACAACTCAAGGTAATAACATAACTACTAACGCTACTGATATAACAGCACTAGAGAATACAGTAAACGATGGCTCGACTGGTGTATCGGCTCTTAATTCAGCCTTGAGCTCTTTGTCATCTACAGTTACAACCCAAGGTAACAGCATTACTACCAATGCCAGTGATATAACAGCGCTAGAAAGTACTGTAAATGACAGCTCGACTGGTGTATCGGCACTTAACTCAGCATTGAGTTCTTTGTCTTCTACAGTTACAGCACAAGGCAATAGCATAACTACAAACGCTACTGACATAACAGCACTAGAGAACACTGTAAACGACAGCTCTACCGGCGTAGCTGCTAACTCTAGTGCAATTGGTACTTTGCAATCTACAGTTACAACTCAGGGCAACAGTATTACTACGAATGCTAGTGACATAACAGCTTTAGAAAATACTGTAAACGATAGTTCTACAGGTGTTGCTGCTACATCTTCTGCTCTTAATACTTTGCAATCTACAGTTACAACTCAAGGTAACAGTATTACTACAAATGCTAGTGATATAACAGCTTTAGAAAATACAGTAAACGATAGCTCTACTGGTGTAGCCGCTACATCTTCTGCTCTTAGCAGTTTGACTTCTACTGTAACAACCCAAGGCAACAGTATTAGTACAAACTCTAGCAATATAACAGCACTACAAAATACAGTGAATGATTCTAGTAGTGGTGTGGCAGCTTTAAACACTGCTGTAAGTGGTTTGCAATCTACTGTAACAACACAAGGTAATAACATCACAACTAACGCTACTGATATAACAGCTTTAGAAAGTGCGTTGACTGGCTATACAGGTAGTAATGCAGTAAGTACCGCTATCTCAGGTTTGCAATCTCAGATAACAGCTAACGATGGAGATATAACTTCTAACGCTAACTCTATAACTAGCTTAAATACTAGCTTAAATACTTTAGATACTTTGGTAGATACAAAGGGTAGAACTTTTGCACAAGATGATGTGCCTACTTCTACCGCCATAGGCGATCTATGGATTGATACTAATGACAGCAATAAGTTATATGTATCTGAAGCTGTAGGTGCGGACCAAGTTACATCTGGCGAATGGGTGCTTGTACGAGATACTGGCATAGCCGCTAACTCTAGTGCAATTAGCACTTTGCAATCTACAACTAGCACACAAGGCAATAGTATAACTACTAATGCTAGTAACATAACATCTTTGCAAAACGCTTTGTCAGGATACACTGGCAGTGGTGCAGTAAGCACAGCTGTAAATAGTTTGCAGTCCCAGATAACAGCTAATGACAGTGATATAAGTTCTACCTCTAGTTCTCTTACTAGTTTAACTAACACAGTAAATACAATTAATGGTGACTATGCTACAGCTACAGCTTTAACAGCACTTACATCTAGAGTAACTACTAACGAAGGTGACATAACTTCTATTAACTCTGACGTTACAAGTTTAAATAGTAGTCTTAGTACTTTAGATACTTTAGTAGATACTAAAGCCAGGACCTTTGTAGGCAGTAGCGCACCTACTGCTACTGCTGTAGGTGATCTTTGGATAAACACTAGTAGTAATGAAAACAAACTATACAGAGCTGAAGCTGTTGGTGCGGACCAGATAACTTCTGGTGAGTGGGTACTTGTACGAGACAGCGGTATAGCAAGTAATGCCAGTGCTATAAGCAGTTTAACCTCTACAGTGACAAGTCAAGGTAGTAGTATTACATCTCAAGCTAGTAGCATAACAGCTCTACAAAGTGCTTTATCTGGTTATACATCTAGTAACGCTGTATCTACAGCTATATCAGGTTTAGACTCTAGGATCACATCAAACGACGGTGATATAACTGCTATCAACTCTGACATAACTGCTTTAGAAAGCACTGTAAATACAATTGATGGTGACTATGCGACTGCTACTGCATTGAATAGTTTATCAACTACTGTTACATCACAGGGTAGTAGTATAAGTAGTAATGCTTCTGCTATATCTAACTTAAATACTACGGTAGGAGATAACTCCTCTAGCGTTACATCTCTACAGCAAGCAATAGCAAATGGTACGTCTGCCCAAGCTGCTTATGGTGTAGCAGTTAATGCTAATGGTGCTGTTGCTGGTATGTACTTGATGGTAGATAGTTCTGGTAACGAACAAAACAATACTTCTACATCTAACATAATATTTGAAGCAAACCAGGTAACTATACGTAACCCACACGGCACTGACGTTACACCTTTTACTGTTCTTACTAGTACAGACAGTAACGGCAACCCAGCTGGTGTATATATAGATACTGCTTTTATAAAGGACGCCGCAATCTCTGCTGCACAAATTGGTACTGTCAATGCGGACACAATTACCACAGGATCTATGAGTGCTGCACGTATAACATCGGGCACTATGGATGCTGCACGTATATCTGGTGGTGTTATACAGTCTACTGATTTATCTACTAACGGTTCAACGACTATACATGGCGGTAATATCCAAACAAATACCATAGCCGCCAGTGCTATCAATGCTTCCTTTATACAAGCAAGTGACCTGGGTTCGAGTGGGTCAACCACGATCGACGGTTCACGTATCACGACTGGTCAGATAGATGCTGACCGTATTAATGTTACTGATTTATCTTTACCAACTGTAAACAAAAAAGTAATGGGTACTACGATAGGTGGTTTTTTTAACGACGTTATGAGGCTAGCCCAAGTAGGAGAGATAGGAACAGAGCCTGGTGTATACATAGGCTATGTAAGGGTGTTTGGTGGCAACGGTCAAGTTAAAACATTAAGTATTGCAGCTGGAGATGGTACTTATGGTGGTACTGGTAATCAGCTACTTAGCACAGGGGATGCTTACAACAATGCGCCTAACTCTAGTACTTTGCCGATGGCCGATACTGGTGGTTTGCAATACCATTCTAATAGAGCTGAGTACTGGTCTGGTATAGCTAGGTTCCAAACTACTAATGCTATCGCACAGATTTCTGTTACCTTTATTAAAAGAAGTGCGAACACAGTCCCTACTAATTTATATGTACATGCTCAGGGTGATGGCGGAATTAGATATTTAACTAGTGTTGAGTACGCTTTCCAGAGACTTACACTTAATGAGCCTAATCAATTTACATTTACAGATTTAACTGGACAAGCTACTTCTACAGTCTTCACATCAAACACTATTACCTTAACTGGTTCTGGATTCTCTGGTGGTACTGCTACAGTATCTGGTGGTAGTGGTGCTCAGTACAAACTTAATAGTGGTAGTTATCAAAGCCCAGGTTCATTTACTGTAACTAACGGTGATACTATAACCTTGAAAAATCAAAGTAGTTCTAGTGGAGGAGTTACTACAAACGTTACATTAACAGTAAATGGGGTAGTTGATATATACTCAGTAACAACTGCAAGCAGTGGTCCGCCACCAGGCCCACCAGGCGGCGGCGGAGGCCCAGGAGGACATATACCATAATGGCTATACATAATTTTGATTACACATACGAGTTTGTAAGTTGTGAAACTACATTTAAAAGTGGTGCTGATAGAACACCTATAGTGGCGCAAGTTGTTGTAGATGTTACCGCGGTAGATCAAGCAGATGATACTAAGACTATAACTATTAGAGAAACTAGAGCTTTAAACTATGGTTATTTACAAAGTGCAACAGAGTTACCTGAAAGTTTTATACAACTAAGTAGTGTAACTAGCGATAAAATGATTGAGTGGTTCAAGGATGGCGTATCTGATGAAGACAGAGATGGCTACTACACTTGGCAGCTCTATGGCTATACAGAAATGGACGGAACGTGATAATATAAGCTATGGCGTACAAAAGAAAAACAACTAGAAGAAAGCCAACACGTAAGAAGTCTCTTACTAAAAGACAAGAGGCAAGTATGAAAAGGCATTCTAAACACCACACTGCAAAGCATATGAAGTACATGAAGAACCTTATGATGAAGGGTAGTACTTTTACTGCTGCACATAAAAAAGCACAAAAAGCTGTAGGAAAATAATGTACGAGTACAAGTGCGGTGTAACTAGAATCGTTGATGGTGACACAGTCGATTGTGAAATAGACTTGGGCTTTGACATTGTATACAAGTCTCGTGTCAGACTATACGGGATCGATACGCCAGAGTCACGAACAAGAGATTTAGATGAAAAAGCTAGAGGTAAACTAGCTTCTAAGTTTTTAGCAGATCATATATTACATGCTGACAAATTAGTAATACAAACAAAACTAGACAAGAAAGGGAAGTTCGGTAGAGTTCTAGGCGTCATCGTTGCAGATGGCGTGGATCTAAACCAAGCGCTTATAGATAATTATCTAGCTGTTGCTTATACAGGGCAAAGCAAAGATGACATCGAAGCACAACATTTAGCAAACAAGGAGGAGCTGTTAAAGCTTGGAAAATATGAAGAAGTTATTAAGTAATATCGTAGGGAGCGTAGCTCCAACATTAGGTGCAGCACTAGGTGGCCCATTAGGTGGCATGGCTGGTGATGTTATATCAAAAGTTTTAGGTGTAGAAAACAATCCAGCATCACTAGAAAAAGCAATTGCAACTGCTTCTCCAGAACAACTCATGGAGATAAAGAAAGCAGAGATAGCTTTTGAAAAGCAAATGAAAGAGCTGGATGTAGACATATACAAAATAGAAGCTGAAGAAAAGAAAGATGCACGTAAACATTTTTCTAAAGATTGGACAGCAAGAATCATAGGTATAGCCATGGTTGGTGGTTTTCTTGGTTATATCTTCCTCGTAACGCTACAACCACCAGAGCAGAATAGTGAGGCCCTGATTAATCTCGTGTTAGGCTACCTAGGTGGTTTAGCGTCCGCAGTCATATCCTTTTATTTCGGGGCCTCCAATAAACAAGACTAATGGATTCAGCAGTAACCCTTATACAAGAAGTTGGGTTTCCTATAGCAGCAGCATTAGGTTTAGGGTGGTTTATCTATAAGTTAATCATGCGTATCGTAGATGGCATGGAAACTAAATTAGATGTAGTAGATGAGAAAGTAGCAGAACAGATCGCAGCTATAGAAGAACGCCTAGGCGGGAAACTTGACTCTCAGCATGGTATACTAGTAGCATTAATAGATAGAATACGTAGCCTAGACAATGAAATTATTAGGCAAGACACGTTAATTAAAACTATTTTAGGAGTGCCGCAGCTAATTGATAGCAACAAGATAGCTAAGGCAGATAGAGATGACCAAAGGAAAGATTAGTTTAGTACTACTTCTTACAGCTAGTGTCAGTGCTGATGAAATGGTACACAAGTTCAAAAGCCCATCCTTTAGTGGAGTGGGTACATCTTCACATTATCTAACTATTGAGAACCAAGAATACAATAGAAAGGAAGCGAACAAGGCTGAACTGAAAGCCTATAAAGAACAGTTAAAAAGGGACGCCGAAAACACTACACTTGCTAGGTTTATACGTAACTTAGAAAGTAGAATCTACGCACAGCTATCCAGGCAGTTAGTAGATGCACTATTTGGAGAGACACCTAGTACATCAGGTGTCTTGGAGTTAATGGGTAATACTATTGAGTATTCTGTAAGTGATGACGGCACTATGATAACGTTGAAGATTACAGATGCTGAAGGAAATACTACAGAAATTACCGTACCTATTGGTTCCTTTACTTTCTAGTTGCGCGTCATTACTGTTTGACCCAATAGAAAATAATATAAACCCTGTACGACATATAGAAGAAGCTACTATAGACGAGCTAGTTATTACTGAGCTCGCTGATGTCCGTACGCCTACCAGGAAACCTACCGTTGCAGTGTACGCAAGTGCATTTACAGATCAAACAGGACAAAGGCTTAGTAATTCTATGTATGCAAGCTTCTCTACAGCTGTTACACAACAACCGAGCGCATACTTAATTAAAGCATTAAAAGATGCAGGCAGAAATAACAATGGTTTTTTCACGGTGGTCGAGCGTATAGGAATCGACAACCTTACAAAAGAAAGACAGATCATACGTAGCGGCAGAGAGCAGAATAAAGACAGCAATAAACTAGGCACACTTTTGTTTGCTGGTTTATTACTTGAAGGCTCCGTCGTGTCGTACGAAGCGAACGAGACCAGCGGTGGCGCGGGTGCTCGTTATTTAGGGATAGGTATATCTAAGGCCTACAGAACTGATACATTGACGATCCAGCTTCGTCTTATATCGGTTAGTAGCGGTCAGGTACTAGTTGAGAAATTAGTAACTAAGACCATTCTTAGTGTATCATTATCAGACGACGTGTTTCGCTTTATCGAGGATGGCACTGAGCTAGTCGAGATAGAAAGTGGTGTAGTTAGGAATGAGTCAGGAAGTCTTGCTCTGCGCTCTGCTATAGAAACCGCCGTGTTAGGAATTATCACGGAGGGTGAACAAGCTGGATATTGGAGCTACAAATGAAAAAACTCTTACCCTTATTGTTGGTTGGTTTTTTGTATGCAGATAACGAAGTATACGTGGACCAGGCAGGTAACAACGCTAATATAGACTTAGAGCAACTAGGCTCGTCTAATATTATTGGTGGGCTACAAGCTGCTACTGGTAACATGACTCCTCTAGACCTTGATGGTTTGAATCTAACTTTAGATATAAACCAGATAGGTGACTCTAACAAATTCTTAGGTGATATCTTAGGTGATAACATTGTAGGTTTTTTTGAGTTTGATGGAGACAGTAACGACTTCACAATACAAGTAGACCCGACTGACACTTACGGTGCAGACGACGGTAACTTCAATGTAGATGTAACAGGTTCAAGTAATGAATTTGAACTAGATATAGGTACAACTGCTCTTGCTTCTACACTTGACCTAGATTGGGTTATACAAGGTGACTCTAACGAGTTAGACTTTAGTATAAACTATGACTTAGGTACTAACTATGTAGATATAGATGGTGACTCAAACACTGTTAATTTTACTGGTAGTGGTAAACAAGGTGGATACTTCTATCTAGATCAAACAGGCAATGGCAGAACTTATAACATTACACAATCATCTACATTGGCGGCCGATTGGCTTAAGATTATTTCTACTGGTAACACTGGCACTGTGTGCGTCATTCAAAATGACGGCGGCACAAGCACCAGCTGCTAGTATTGGGGATATATCAGAGCTTACAGGCAATGCTGAAGTTTTAAGGGATCAGCCTTACGGGGCTGAACTCGACTTTCCTATCCAACAGATGGACGATGTTCGTACGACTGTTGGACGGATAGCTATTACCTTTTTAGATGATTCCATTGTTAAATTAACCGAGCACTCAAAGCTCGTAATTACTGAATATATCTACGACCCAGACCCATCTAAAGGTAAGATGGCAATGAAGTTTGCCAATGGTACTGCTAGATTTATCAGTAGCAAACTAGGCAAAATTGATAAAAAGAATATTAGACTATCTACACCTACGGCTGACATTGCTATTCGTGGAACCGACTTTACGTGTACTGTGGATGAACTTGGA
>Ga0129348_1000929_pt1 | contig 10762 bp, 15 predicted proteins | sample CPBDNA_4_FD_94424 | JGI IMG/M metagenome (GOLD analysis project Ga0129348, IMG submission 94424) | Freshwater to marine salinity gradient microbial communities from Chesapeake Bay, USA - CPBay_Sum_27_0.8_DNA | ecosystem: Environmental > Aquatic > Marine > Coastal | place: USA: Chesapeake Bay...
CCAAACTGGGCCACTGCATATGCTGACACCTGTTCCAGGTGCTCAGGATATGGACTGGTTGGTATTGTCTTTGTGGTCTTCCAATCCAGGATAAAGAATTGATCTTTGCCTGGAACTTTGGCGATTACATCTGCCATCCCTGCATAACCCTCGGCCTTGTTAATCACTACCTTTTCCAGGTCAATTATGTCGTACCCTTTATTTAAGAACCATTCAACGGCAGGCTTAACATAAGGAATTAAATCCTCATGCACATCCTTCATCTGTTTTTGTTTAGACAAAACAGATTCTATGCCGTCATGCACACTAGTTCCGAGGTCTGTCGCACTTCCATCATACATGTCCCTGATAACCCTTTTCCTGAAGGCCTCCATCGTTTCTGAAGGCCTCCTAGGAAAGGAATCGGTATGTTCAATGGCAGTGTTTAATTTCCATCGTTCAAGTCCAGGATTTGCCAGGACTTTATGCATCTCAGTAACCGAAAAGAGTAGGCCCATTTCTTTGGCCTCTTTTGGTGTGAGGTCAAAGTGCTTATTCCCTTCGAAGTCGTAACAATGTGGCATCAATCAAAAAGGCGAATCTTCACCATCATTAGATGAATCTTCAGCCTTATCCATTTTCTTTGGTTGCTCGATGACCAGGTGCGATGGCCTGGGTGTGCATCTGCCGTCAGGAATCAGTTCTTCTGCCTCAAGAAAGTTAGGGCATTCTGATTCCATTTTCTTTTTGATCGGTATTGCCATTGCCACAACGCCATACTGACGGCCTGCCTTGGATGTCTTTTCCTCAATAGTTATCATCACTTTTGATCCGATCTCTATTGCAGGGTCATATGTCCCATCAAGTGGTGTTTCCTTGCCCCTGAGTTTGTTTAAGAACTTTACCAGGTGACTGGTAGGCATAGCAGAAAAGTTAAACTCCTTTGTTGATACTAAGCCAATTTTGCCGTTGTCATCAGTGTAAGCAAACAACATGAAGCATGTGTCTTGTATCTTAGTTTCTCCTTCCCAATCTCTCCTGACTCCTTTGTGCTCCTGGATGTCCAGGAGAATTGCAGGGTAACTGCCACCCTCTTGCGTGTATTCTTTTAAGTTATAGCCACGATAACTTTCCGGTGCCTTTAATTTTCCCATAATGTTATTAATTTTGTTGTTGTTGTATTTTTGTTAGAAAAGATTCCAGGAATCCTGGGTGATTTGGGCATGGGCCATGGTTGATCTGTGGGCAGACATGCGTCTCTACGCATGTTGCACACCCATGAAGAAAAAACATTGATAGTAATAGATATCTCATTTGATAGTATGTTCGTTTGCTATGAAGTAATGCATCAGGAGCACTGCATCACATGTCTTGTAAGTGACTTTAATCTCAGGGTGTAACTGCTGACATATATCCTTCAGTTTTTTCTTCCTGTCCGGCCCTTTACTTTTTCCCAGGCCGTCAAATACCTTCTGCCATTTCTTCGGCTTGATGGTATAGGTAGGGATTCTAAGTCCCATACCTATACCAAGCACAAGGCCGTAACTTTTGCCCATCTTAAATGCTGATGACCCTGGTATCATGTTACCGGTGAATGGTGGCACATCTTCCACCACAAAGATGACATCTGCTCCTGCATCAAAAAGTATGTCCAGGTCATCCAGGAGATCACTGAGAGGCATCAAATCATTAGCCCTATAGATGCCATCCCTGTCATTATAAAAGGCCACTCCACCATTAGCACCAGGGTCTATTGCAATTATCGTTCTCACCCTGCTATGATTGCGATGAAAAAGCACAAGGCCATGTATGCGAACACTACGGCACATGCCAGGATGATCATGTTCTCTTTAAAATCATCCCACCTCATTGGTTTTCCTCCTGGTATTCATTTGATGCTCTTCTTCCAGGTATTTCTTCAAAGCATTTTTGATGATGCTATTGTATGAATCACCCTCCTGGTTAGATGCTTCAAAAAGCATTTTTCGATAATGATCAGGCAATCTGATCGTCAAAGTATATCTCCCATTATTCTTTGGCATGTGCTCCTCCACTTAATTTATGTTATGTTATTCTGATAGAATATTTATAGCATCCATGTCAACCCTCCTGGTGTTAATTGAATAATTTGACATCAGTTTGACATCACTTACCTTTAAGACATATAATGTCTGTATATGAAAAGAACCACCATTATGCTCAAAGATGACCAAGCCAGGAGCATTGATGTTCTTGCTCAGTCTTTAGATATAGACCAAGGTAAAGTCATTCGTTGGACTATCAATACAATGAATGACATTGCACTGATGAATAATAAAGAAAGTCGTTTGTTTATTGCTACTCTAAACCCCCAGGCAAAATATCTTCTTGACACCTGGTCTTCGATACTATCCAAGTAAAATTGTGGGTGTGCATGTGTGTATCACACTAGCACACCCACAAAACCCTATTAATTATATCATATAATTACTAAGTGACTAAGTCACATTAGCCTCTATTGCTTCTGATCTCATTAACTCTAGTTCCCTGTTGACATCGTCAATAGTGACTACTTTCTTGTGCTCAATGATTGTGCTTGCTTGTCCAAGGTCATTCTTTTCTTTGTCCCTAAGTATGCCGAAGGCAATTGGCAGGACACCAGGAGGAATTTCATCTGACTCTAATTTCTCAATGATCTTCATCAATGTTGCCTGAGTTGCATATGATGTCAGGCCACTGGTCAACGATTGCACTGAGTCAATAGTCTTTTGTTCCCTCTTGGCGATAGCCATGATAGTTTCCGGTGCAACCTTGTACTTCTTGGCCAACCTAGTTAATGCCTTCCCTTCACCAAGACCCTGGACAATCTTGCCATATCTTTCAGGATCATCCTGGGCAAGTTTGTTACCAGTGAACACACTGGGAACAAACTCTTCCTCCTGGACAATTGGATCAAGGTTATCAGGTATCACTACCTTTCTCTTTTTCTTAGTGGGCATTACTTACCCTTCCCTCTGCGTTTTGGTGGCCTTCCCCTGGTTGTTCCATATGTTCCTTTTCCTCGTGGCATGATGCCCTCCTATCTATTGTTTGAACTTCATTACCCATTTTGCTGATGGGTTGAAGACATGTTGTTTATGTTGTTCATCAGTGATTACTGCCTCTGCCCTGGCTAATGCCCTTTGGGCCGTATCAATTACCACTAGCAATTCAGTGATTTGATTCTCTTTCTTTTGCAGTAGACCCTGCAATTTCATTGTTAGGTTGCCATGATCATCCATTGCTATTGATCCTTTCATATATTTTGATCTCAGCCCTTCTCCTATCTTCCAGGAGTTTGTGGAGCATTTTGAGCCTTTCATCATGTGAGACACATTTTAACTCCAGGCCTTTGATCGTTTGCTTCAGTGCATCCAGTTCTGCCTTGCTTCGTTTGATGACGAAAACTACCAGGCTGATCAGGGTGAGAGCACCAAATATTAGGTGATTTATTTCTATAGGTATCATGGGTGCAAGTATATAGAAAGTTTTTGGAAATTATCGTACTACAATTATTAATTACATATAATATCAATTGGTTTGCATTGATTACCAGGCACTTACGAAAACATTTGTCAGCATATTGTCAAAAAAAAGGGGGGGAGGGGGGTCAAAAAATTTCCTGGGAGCATTATCGCACCGGTTATCTCAAATGAAAAAAATTTGACAATTGCCAATGGCCACAATCGGACACTTATCCGTGGCCCTGGTATCTTAGTGCAAATGGCACTAACCTGGACACCACATCCAATACTGAAGATACCGACAAGGGATGAACAGGTGGCCCTGGGGGCAGAGAAACTCCTGGCATATTATGAGACCAGGGAGCAGGCCATTGAGAATGAGAAGAATGATCCGTTTACCTATGGCACTGAGTTGCCACACTGGAAATTGGCAGATGATGAACTGAAGACACATGGTCAACTCCTGGTGCTCGGTGGTAATAGGAGTGGCAAAACAGAGCAAATTTCGAAGAGGGTCGTACAGAGTGCAGTGGCTAATCCTAACTCGGTCATATGGTGTTTTACGGCCACATCGCAGAATAGTATCGCACACCAACAGGCCTACATTTTTAAGTACCTTCCCAACGAGTTTAAGAACCTGGGTAGAAGTCGCACTCATTACATTTCGTACTCAATCAAGAATGGATTCACGAACTCTAGTCTGATTCTGCCTAACAGAAGCAGAATAGAATTTCGCAATTGGTCACAAAACATAGAGACAATAGAGGGTGGCGAAATAGGATGCCCAGGTGAGCCTGCACCAGGAACACATAATATTGGTGCTTGGTTTGATGAAGAAGTTCCCCTCTCCTGGTGGAGCACCTGTATTTTTCGCAGTCTGACAAGGGCCGATGCCAATGGTTTGCCTGCCAGGGTGATCGCCACCTTCACAACAATTTCAGGGTGGACACAGATGGTGAATGCTTACCTTTCAGGGGCAAGAACCATTAAGGAGGTTGACGCAGAGTTATTGCCAGGCGAGAAAGTGCCTCTCGTTCAGCAACCTCTGCGTCAATCCACCAGTGTGGTATATTTCCACACTAAGAACAATCCTTATGGTGGATGGGATGCCATGAAAAATCAATTGGCAGGATGCAGAAGGGATGAAATTTTGTGCAGGGCGTATGGAGTCCCAACCAAACCAAGTGACACTACATTTAAAAATCTTGATGATCGTGTAATCCTGGCCCACAAGGAAATACCGGTCATTGCGGATCGTGAGAACAACCCCTGCACCTGGATCTTATCCATTGACCCTGCAGGAGCAAAGTCCTGGTTTATGGCCCTGGTGGCCGTTACTGCCAATGGCACACATTATGTGGTAAAGGAATGGCCTGACCCATCGATAGGTGAATGGGCAGACCTGGATCGTGGAGATAAGCCAGGTGGCGTATTTGGTGATGGGGCAAAGGCGAATGGGTACGGCATAAGTGAATATGCTGATGTCATTAGGGAGATGTTGGATGGCGTTGACGAGGGCGAGATAAAAGGCCTCCAGGGAGATGTGGAGATCATTATTGACCCCAGGATGGGCAATGCCACCTACATGAAGAACGAAGGCACATCTAACATCATTAGTGATCTGCATGACAATGGCATCAATGTGTATCCTGCAGAAGCAGAACACATTGATGACGGCCTCCAGGCGATTAACTCATTATTGAGTTACGACAGGGATAAGCCGATAGACGGCCTCAATCATCCAAAATTATATTTCAGTGATGAATGTGGGAACACAATTTTTTGCATGATGAACTACAGAGTGGAGGATGGGACAAAAGCACCCTGCAAAGACCCCACTGACTGCATTCGTTATGTGGCAATCGGAAACTACGAATACTTAAAAGACAATGATTTTAGGGTCACCGGTACAGGAGGATATTAATTTAAAAAAGATTCACCTGGATGAAGGTGACATTGAACTTTGCGAACTTATTGCAGGATTGCGTGAGACCTGCAATAAGGCTCAGAAGTACGAGGATCGTAGAGGGTCATCCAATCGCAAAATAGGATATCAAGGACTTCTTGGCGAATATGCGTTCGCCAAGAAGTTTAACCTTTATCTTAACTTGTGCCTTGCCAAAAAACCAGGTCGAGCACACATCGATTTTTATTCACCCAAGGGCAAGACAATAGATGTCAAAACTACATCCTGGGGCAGAAATACAATGAATGTCAATGCTCAGAAAAACGAGCACCCTGACTACTATGTGGCAATGATAGTCAAGGAGCACACGAAGGTGTTCAACGAGCATGAACATGTCTATCAGGCCCAGGAGGTGTGGCCACCTGAAGTTTACCTGGTTGGATGGATATCAGGGGATGAGTTTAGCAAAAAGGCCACATATATAAATCCCAAAAAAGGCACACCCTTTCACTCACTTGAGCACAATCTGCTCAAGAAGACATTTCCACAATATATATTTGGGAGGTAGATATGCATGATGCAATAAAGATAATGAGAGACAAGGGCATGACTTGGGCCGAAATCGCAAAGTCATTAAAGGTGTCAGAAAGCACTGCCAAAAGGCGATACAAGGAAAAACCTCAATTTCCAGTCACGCATGATGCCAGGATATATAAGAAGGTCATAAACCAACGCATGATAATGGTTCAGTTGGAAACGGATGGTCAAATTGTCCCTGCAATTAAGAAAATGGGATTAAATTATCCGTTGGGAAAATCCGTGAGAGTGGAGCAAATTGACGAAAGACATTTCAGAGTGGTTTGAGACGGCCCAGGAGAAGTCCGATAGGATAGATGCCTGGTTGCGACACCTGGTAAATTTACAGGCACTGGAAACACTGAATACTGGAATGCCAAACGAACGAATGACCCTAGATGAAATAGCAGACTTTTGTGGAGTTGACCGAAATGTAATTTATCGAACAGAACAATCTGCAATCTTAAAAATTCGAGAAAAATTCTCAAAAAATGATCTATAATTGTTCCTTTTATAGTGGAACACGAGGAACAAGAGTATACCTGGTCAGAAAAACCTGATGTAGATGATCTAAAAGAAGATTTAGAGAGATGTCGCAACAATCTTTCTTATTTTTGTGACGAAGCAGACGAGGCCAGGGATTTACGATTTAGCATTTGGCCTGGTAAGAATAAAAGGAATCGTAAAGAAGGCCCGGACGCATGGCCCTGGCCAGGTGCGTCTGATATGTCAGTTGGACTGATTGATCAAAACATCCAAGAGGATGTGGCCGTAATGAAAAGGGCCGTTCAGTCAGGTAATCTGAAGGCCATGCCAACAGAAGCAGGTGACATTAAGACTGCAAGCCTGGTTAGCAAGTACATGAAATGGACAATGTCCAACATGGAAGAATTTAACAGGGAATGCAGTATCCTCGCATCAAATGTATTGATGTATGGGGCAGGCGTTTTGGGAGTTTACTGGAAACGCAAAGTTGACCGGTATTACCGACAACTTTCCCTGGAGGAGATTGCACAACAATCACCTGATCTTGCAGAAGCAATCATGGCAGGAGATGAATCGGCCAAGGACATGATCCAGGAGGCCTTTCCTACCATGAAAAGGCGTAAGACCAACAAAATGCTGAAAGATTTACAGGCCACTGGAGTGACTGATGTGCCTGCTGAACGCCTGGTCGAAAATCGCCCATGCATTCGTGCCTATGAAATTGGCAGGGAGGTCATTTTTGACTCAAATGTCATGGGTGACATACAAAACGCCAGGGCCGTCTATTGTGTTCATTACCATACACCTGAGTCATTAAAAGAGATGGTAGTCACCGAAGGTTACGATGAAAAATTTGTAGAGGACTGCATAAAGTTAATGGGCAAGGGAAGAGCAGTTAGTGAATACCCTGAAAACCATTTTTATGCTAACCAATCACATGTCGATCACCAGGAAGGCCTTATCCAACTTATTACTTCGTACCGCAGGGTACTTGATGATGATGGGATTCCCCTGATTACTCAGACAATATTTAGTGAAGACTCAGAACTCTATGCCAAGCATGAAGTAAACAAATACTCCAAGGGCATATATCCATTTACCGCATTCTCCAGGGAAGTAATAAACCATCGTTTATTGGACACCAGGGGAATTGCCGAAATTCTGAGTCCTTACGAAAAAGGAATTAAAGTTGAGCAGGACATGCGTATTGATCGTGCATCCCTGTCAACTTTACCTCCTGTCACGCACTTAGTTGGTAGAAAACCTGAACGCATTGGCCCTGGTAGTTTCGTCCCAGTGCGTAGGCAGGGTGAGGTTCAGTTTATGGACATACCTAAGTATTCTCCTGCCAGTATGGAAGTGGAAAATTCACTTAGGGACATTGCCAGGAGGTACATGGGTAGACCAACCAGTGAAGAGGACAAAGTAGAGGCCAACCTGGTTCGCCAGGAACGCATCTCGGCCTGGCTTGACAACTGGAGACCGGTGCTCAGACAGATTTGGTTTTTACAAAAGACTTATGGTGGCCAGGAGACCTGGACAAGGGCATTGGGCAATGAAGAAGACGCACAAATGGCATTTGATGACCTGGCAGACTTTTTTGACTTCAATTTGACCTTTGATGCTAATTCACTTGACCAGGCACAAATGATCGAACGCCTGAAAGCACTTGGCGAGATATTTGGCCAATATGACAGGCAGGGAGTTGCGAGATATGACGAATTTATGAAGCTCTTTGCTGAGTCAATTGACCCATCCCTGGCAGATCGTTTGATCATGCCACAACAGGAGGCCCAGGACAAAGAGATCGAAGAGACATCCCAGGATATTGCAAAGATCGCAAGTGGCCAAGTGGTCAATGCACCACAAAACGCAAACACACAATTGCGTTTGCAAATGATCCAAAATTATCTCGAGGGAACAGAGGAAATCCCTGCTCAGGACATTCAGCAAAAGTTACAATCTGAAGAAGGGTTCAAGGCCAGGATCGAAAATTATGTAAAACAGATTCAGCACCAGGAGCAACAACGCAAAAACGCATTGACCGGTCGCCTGGGAGCACCTCCAGGTAATGTCCCTGCATCATCCGCATAAAATTATGAACGAACTAGAGAGAGCAGTTAAAAAGTTAGAGGGTAACCCTGACTTTGAATTTATAATGGAATTATTCACTGAATATAAAAACTCCCAGGTAGATGACTTGAGTAATTTAAAAAATGCTGAGAATCCTCAGTTACTTGCATACCTGGCCGGTGGAATATCAACTTTAAATATGTTCCTTGGACAAATCAATGAATGCCGAAGCAAAGAAGCAGATAAGCAATGAAATTATCAACCTCCTTAATCGTTACCAGGAAGAGTCTGACCTGGATGATGAAGAACTTGTTGAGGCTTGCACAGATGGCATTAACGAGTGGCTTGATGAAGAAGTTGTATCGTTTGAAGCAGATACGGATGAAGATTTACCTGAAGGATTCATCGAAATTGAAGAAGAGTAAACCCAGGTTTGCAGTACCAGTGAAAAAAATTTGAGAAACCAGGTATAATCCATTTTGGCAGGGTCATTCTGACCTCGCAGATAAAACAAAGAAGGCAACTTTAAATGCAGAATACAGACGATGTCCAGGTTGTGGACAATAACACAACAGAAGCAAAAGAGGGTAACCTAGAACTTTCCGATTTGGCCGGTTTTTTAAACCAGGGCAATGAAGAAGTAGTCCAAGACCAGGTTGCTGAAACCACTGAACAATCAGAGGAATCAGTAGAGGCCGAGGTTGAAGACAATGTTCTTTCTCAGTCAGAAGAAGAATCAGAAGAGATCGAAGAAGAGTCAGATGAATCTGACGAATCTGAGATTGATGATGCTGAAGACCAAAACCTATCCAAAAAAGACAGGAAATTCTTGAGACAGATATCGCGTTTGACTGCCAGGAGCAAGACGGCAGAAGAACAGGTAGCACAACTTCAGGCCCAGGTAAATTCCATGCAAATGGAAACCAAGGTGAAAGAGAATCCAGGCATTGAAGAAATTACCACGATAGAAGAATTAGAGAAACTTCGTGAAGAGGCCTTAAATGCCAAGAAATGGGCAAGGGCCAATGAAGACGAAGATTATGTCACGGATGGCGACAAGGAATTTAGTAGAAAAGAAATAAAACAAATCAGGGACAAGGCAGAAGAGCACCTGGAAGAATTAATTCCTGAACGGATGAAATTCATTCAGATGAAAACAAACTCTGAGCAACTGGCCCTAAAAGATTTTCCTTTTATTTCCGATCAAGACTCTGAATCTTTTAAACTCTTACAGACCATGATTGCAGACAAGCAATTCAAGCCACTGGATAAACTTCCAAACGGCCTGTATCTTAGAGCACTTATGGTTGAGGGTGTAAACTCATTAAAAGCCAGGCAAAATCCTAAAAACATAAAACCAAAGAAGGTAATTCCAAAGCCACCTTCCATGCCAGGTAACGATGATGTTTCGCCATCAGTAAGAAATAAAAACTCTGACCAGGACAGAAGAAAAAAAATTCTAGGTGACTCGAACATTACTAGAGATCAATTAACCGCATTTTTAACTTCTTAAAACTTATTTTATTATGGCATTAGCAACTTCTTATTCACTAGGTGATCGCCCTTCCGAACGAGGTGCAAGAGAATCACTCGACAATGTTATTCGCAGGGTGGCCGTAGAGGACACCCCTATGTTCAGTCTTCTCCCAAGAGGGCCAAAAGCCCAGGCAATGATGGAGGAATGGATTTGTGACGATTTAGATGCCCCTCGTTTTCCAGGAGTCGTGGACGGAAAAGCCCTGGCATTCTCAGGTGGCTTTGAAGACAAAACCACAAGTCGTGCTCGTCTTGAAAATCGTATTCAGCAACTTGAACGGACATATGCAGTATCTCCACAAGCACAAGCAGTTAACACTGCAGGTGGCGATCTCTTGGCCGTTTCAAAAAGCAAATCTTTAGTCGAACTCAAAAGAGATATCGAAGCATTGATTTGTTCTGACACTGATCAATCAACTGGCACTTCAGGGGCAGGCGACAGGTTAAGTGGACTTGGCGTATGGACAAACCCTGCAAACACTAGTCGTTTCCCTGACGCAACGCACCAGGCATATCGTGCTCGCAGTGGTTCTCGTTTCAACTTGACCGGTGCAGGTGGGGCAGGCATGACAGAAGCAAACTTTCGTGACTTACTTCAAGCAATATATGAAGGTCATGGTTCTGCTAGTTCATATCGTCTCGTAGCAGGCCCAAGTGTCATTAACCAGGTGTCAGGATTTACCAGGGTTGAAGTGAGCAATCACGCCACCTATCAGTTGACGCA
>Ga0129348_1000931_pt1 | contig 10731 bp, 6 predicted proteins | sample CPBDNA_4_FD_94424 | JGI IMG/M metagenome (GOLD analysis project Ga0129348, IMG submission 94424) | Freshwater to marine salinity gradient microbial communities from Chesapeake Bay, USA - CPBay_Sum_27_0.8_DNA | ecosystem: Environmental > Aquatic > Marine > Coastal | place: USA: Chesapeake Bay...
AGCGTTGGAGTTTTTCGCCCTTCGAGGACGCTGCTGGCATCGTCTCGGTCCGCGGCGAAAAAATCCCCGCGACGCAACATCTGCCGCCCCGCAGCCGGTGTTGACCTGAGGTCCGCTCGGTGGGATGCGCTCGGGGTGGTCCAATGCCACTCCACCGGGCGTTCGCTTCGGCATCCCTGCCTTCGCTCACTCGAGGTTTCTCGCTTTCGCCTTCCAGGCTTCGCTCGAAGACCCACGCCGGTGGATCGGCGTCGGACCACCCCTCGCTGGTTGAGTGAACTGGAAGTCCGACTTGCGGATGGGGGCCGTTGGCGGCCCTTCCCGGAAGAGTGTGGGAAGGGCCGCTTCGGCGTTTGCTTACGGAAGTCGCTTGACCTGGATGTTGCGGTAGTGGACTTCACTGCCAGGATCATGGGCCTGGAGAGCGAAGGTGCCGCTGGAGAGTTTGTGATCGCCGCCGCCACCAGGGGCAGCGCCGGTCACGCCGTCTGGCTCGACGTACTCAAAGAGCACCTTGCCGTTGATGATCACGGTGATCGCCTTGCCCTTCACGATCAGTTCCTGAGTGAACCACTCGTTGTCGTCTGCAGGAGGAGTGAAGTTCTTCACGAAGTAGTAAATGCTCCCGGTGCGGACGGGATCGCCCTGCGAGTTGTTGACCTGCATCTCGTAGCCCTTGGCTGGCCAGCCCTCATCTTGCCACTCGGTGTGAAAGAAGATGCCAGAGTTGGCACCCGGTTTGGTCATCACTTCCGCCTTGAAGTGGAAGTTCTTGAACTCGGCAGGCTTGTTCGGATCTTTGCCGACATAGAACAGATGGCTGCGGTCACCGCGGCAGACAATCTCGCCGTCAACGAGCTTCCAGCTGTCGGCGTTTTCGTTGGCCTTCCAGCCGTCCATGCTCTTGCCGTCAAAGAGCATCTCGAAGCCATCGTCTGCAGCGAGGGCAGGGGAGGCGATCACGGCGACCGCCAAGAGTGTGAAGATGGCCCGAAGACCGGATGCGAATCGTTTCTGCGTCATGTCATACCTTCCACAAATGATTGGGAACGCGCGTGTCGATCCTGTCGAGGCCGCCATGCCGACGCGAACGCGAGCAGAGGAGCACGAGAGAGGACCGCACGCCGGGACGGAACCTCCGCCCCCGCAGGCCAGATCGTACGTTGGCATCGTGCCGACTGCCAGAAGCAGCTGTCAGAGGCGATCGCATCGAGCGGCTGTTTGACTCGACAGCTACAGAATCGCCAGCGGATCTCGCTTGGCTTCGAGGGTGCCACGGGTGACACCAACGCGGTTTGCGGCCTTGAGCTGCTGCCAGACCTGTCGGCCTGAGATAGTGCCTGCCAGCAGGCTGCGATACGCCCTGAGGATGTCGCGAATCTCAGACGCCGACTCGTCCAGCAGCTCGACGCGAAATCGCCGTACACCGCGTTCGAGCAGGCCCGCCACGGCCTCCGCGGCACTCTGCGGGGTGGCATTGAACAGCGTGTTTCGGCAGCCAACGTCAGCGGTCAGAAGGTGGTCGACACCCAGGCGGTCGCGAAGCTGCACGCGATGGTCATCACACGGACGGCCACAGCTGGTTTTATCGGTGCCAGGGGACAGCACCGCGCAAAACACGCAGTGCTCCATATGAAACATCGGCATGTGCTGATGAACCACGATCTCAAGCCAGGCTGGTGGTGTGGCTGCCACAAGGGCCAGCAGCTGCTCGCGGTTGCAGTCGTAGGAGGCGGTCACCGACTCGAGGCCTTCAGCGATGAAGAAGGCGGCCGAGCGTTCGTTGGTGATATTGAGGGAGAAGTCGCCGACGACTGCAACGCCCGCATCGCGGAAAAAATGCAGGCCCGCCAGATTGCGGATCAGCACCCCATCAGGCTGATACTTGGCCATCGTGCGGAAGATGCCCGTCTCGCCAGGCTTGTGAATTCGTGGTGTGGCAATCAGCAGGTCCGCATCGACCTGGCGAGCCCGTTCGATCGCCTCGCGATACTGACGAATGTCAGCAAAGTCGGCGGCGAGCTGACGTTCTCCCATAGCGAGCACCGTCTGCAGCTGCTCAAGCGACCGCACGAGGACGCGCAAGGAGGCCAGGCCTGGGGCTGCGATCGGCTGCTCGGGCGATGAGCGAGTTGCCTGGGGAGGTGTGGCCGGAAGTGCAGGCCGCTGCGTGTGGGCGGCCGAGGCTTTCTGGAGTGCTGCCACCAGCTGTTTGCGGACAGCTCCCAGCACACTCAGCGGGAGCATCGGCCGACCGCTGATGTCACTGACAACGTTTCGAAGAGCGAACGCGGTGCCACCAAGTCGGCCGAACTGTCGTCGCAGCACGATGTCGTCGAGCGGATGCTTGAGCGCCTCTTCTGCTCGTTCTTGCGAGACCGCACGGCAGGAGGCGCCAGCGGCCGTGGTGGCGACGACGACGAGTGGCTCGTCGATGGCTGCTGTGATCTGCAGGTCCACCGGCTGCTGACGGATGACCGCATCGGTCGCAAAGGTCTTGCGGAGCCGCATGGTCAGCTGCGGATCGTCGGTCTTCCAGACAGCCTGGCCGGCGGCGATTCTCGTGAGGTCGATTGCATGCGTACCGAAGGTGAGTTCTACCTGACCGTGTGTCACAGGAACCGTCTCAGACCGGCCGTCGGAAAACACCTCGTAGACCCGCCCACCTGCTGCATCATCGCTGGTTGCACCGCAGTCGAAGGCCACGCCATCACCGCGTTTGATGCCACTGGCAAGTCCCGTTGTGAGTTCCACTACCACACGGGTGCCGCGGACAGCCACCACGTGGCCGAGATGAACGCCCCGCTTCGCACTGCTCGTAGCGGGCACCAGTCGCTTGTGGTTAATGCCGGCCAGCCAGCCGGGTGAGAAGCCGCGTGAAAACGAGAGCTCCATCTCCTCAACGTCGGTGGGAGTGATGCTCGAAGCGCCCCCGGCAATCGCCTCATCGATCGCGCGGCGGTAGTGGCGGGTGATATTGGCAACATACTCCGGCGTCTTGAGCCGGCCTTCGATCTTCAGCGAGCAGACGCCGGCGTTGATCAGGTCACCCACCAGAGCGTAGGCCGCGAGGTCTTGCGGTGAGAGCAGGTATTTCTGCAGGCCGAGGTCGACTTCTTTTCCATCACAGACCACCTCGTACGGCAGTCGGCAGGCTTGGGCACACTGCCCGCGGTTGGCACTGCGACCACCGAGTGACTCGCTGGTGAGACACTGGCCGGAGTAGGCCACACAGAGAGCCCCATGCACGAAGACTTCGAGAGGCATCGAGGTTTGCTCGCGAATCGCCCGGATCTCTGCGAGCGAGAGTTCTCGAGCCACAACCACCCGCTGCATGCCGAGTTCTTCCGCGAGGGCGATGGTCTCACTACTCGTGAGTGTCATCTGCGTGGAGGCGTGCAGTGGCAGCTGTGGGCAGATCTCTCGCAGCATCCGTGCGCCGCCCACATCCTGAACGAGCACCGCATCGACCCCCGCGGCATCGCATGCCCTCGCCACTTCCGCAAACTCATCGAGTTCGTCAGAGAAGACGAGCACATTGAGCGTGGCGTAGCCTGCAACCCCACGACTGTGCACCAGCCGCATCAGCTCAGGCAGATCGTCGATGGCAAAGTTGGTCGCACGGGCACGAGCGTTGAAGCCGCAGTCGAGGCCGAAGTAGACCGCGTCTGCTCCGTTCTCGATCGCCGCCCGCACACAGTCCCAGTCACCCGCCGGAGCGAGCAGTTCGGGGCCTCGTGGCCGCTGTGGGCCGTTGGAGTTGGTTGCCGTCACTCGTCGTTGCCACGCAGGCGGGCGAGCACGGTGTAGTCCTCAAGCGTGGTTGTATCGCCAACCGTCTCGCGGCCTGCGGCGATGTCACGCAGCAGCCGTCGCATGATCTTGCCGCTGCGGGTCTTGGGAAGCGCGCTGGTGAAATGCAGGTCGTCAGGCACGGCAATCGCTCCGATCTGATGTCGCACATGCTGGCGGAGTTCAGCCTTCAACTCTTCGTTTGGCTCGCCATCGCGAAGCGTGACAAACACCGACACCGCCTCGCCCTTCACTTCGTGTGGACGTCCGACTGCAGCTGCTTCGGCCACCGTGGGATGGCTGACGAGTGCGCTCTCAATCTCGATCGTGGAGAGCCGGTGGCCGGCGACGTTGAGCACGTCGTCAATGCGGCCCATGATCCAGTAGTAGCCGTCGGCATCCTGCCTGGCATTGTCGCCAGCGAGGTAGTTGCCCGGCACCTTTGCCCAGTAGGTCTCGCGGAACCGCTCGTCATCTCCCCAGATGCCCCGCAGCATGCCAGGCCACGGCCGGTCCATCACCAGCCAGCCGCCATGCCCGTCAGGCACAGGCTTGCCTTCGGCGTCAACAATCTTGGGAGAGACGCCTGGAAGTGGCAGTGTGCAGCTGCCCGGCTTGGTGGGTGTGCATCCCGGCAGTGGGCTCATCATGATTCCACCGGTTTCGGTCTGCCACCAGGTATCGACGATCGGACACCTCTTGCCGCCGATCACCTCGTGGTACCACATCCAGGCTTCGGGATTGATGCCCTCGCCAACGGTGCCGAGCAGCCGGAGCGTGGAGAGATCACGTCCTTCAATGTGCTGCATGCCCCACTTCATGAAGGCGCGGATCGCCGTCGGAGCGGTGTAGAAGATCGAGACCTTCTCCTGCTCAATGATCTCCCAGAAGCGACCTTCGTGCGGAGCGTTGGGAGCACCTTCGTAGATCAGGATTGTGGCACCTGCGGCCAGTGGGCCGTAGGTCACGTAGCTATGGCCGGTGATCCATCCGCAGTCAGCGGTGCACCAGAAGATGTCGTCGTCTCGCAGATCAAAGACCCACTCTGCGGTGGTCTTTGCCCAGAGCACATAGCCACCGGTGGTGTGCTTGATGCCCTTCGGCTTTCCGGTCGAGCCACTGGTGTAGAGGATGAACAGTGGCGACTCTGAGTCCATGGGAACCGCGGGTGTGTCCCACGGCATGTTCTTTACGAGATCGTCCCACCAGATATCCCGCCCCTCGACCATCTCCACGGGCTGGCCGGTTCGCTTCAGCACGATCACATGCTTGACGCTTGGAGACTTCTCGAGAGCCTCATCCACATTGGCCTTCAGTGGTAGCATCGAACCGCGGCGCCATCCGCCATCCGCCGTGATCACAGCAACCGCTTCGGCGTCGTTGTTGCGTTCAGCAATCGCTTCGCTGGAGAAGCCACCAAAGATCACGGAGTGGACCGCCCCGATCCGAGCGCAGGCAAGCATGGCGATCACCAACTCGGGCGTCATCGGCATGTAGATCGAGACGACATCTCCAGCCTTGATCCCAAGGCTGGCAAAGCCTGCCGCCGCCCGGCAGACCTCCTGCTGCAGTTCGTGGTAGGTGAGGACCTTTCGTTCACCTTCCGGTTCGCCAACCCAGATAATCGCAGGCTTGTCGCCATGGCCTCGGGCGATCTGGTGGTCAACGCACGCGGCAGAGGCGTTGATTTTTCCATCGACAAACCAGCGAGCCACCGGTGGCTGCCAGTCGAGCACCTGGGTGTAGGGAGTGCTCCAGGGCAGTTCACGGGCCCTGGCGTCCCAGAATCCATCAGGGTCGTTCCGGGCCTCGTCGTAGAGCCGCTGGTAGTCCTCGAGGGAGCCGATGCGGGCCTTGGCGGAGAAATCACCCGGTGGCGGAAAGACCCGCTCTTCCTGCATGACGGTGTGGATATGCCCCGATCCAGCGTTCGAATCGCTCATAGACTCCCCCTGTTACAAAAGTTTTGACGGAGTCTAGCCACAGCCCCATGGGCTGAGCAACGAGCCGCGAGGGCTCCGGGCTGCGTGCGACGTGGCCCGTCCGTGGTATGCGTGTTGGGCCTACTGCCGACGGAGTCGCGCAAAGAGCCGCCGATAGTCGGCGGGCCGTACGGCAAACACCGATCGCTCCGCCTCCTCCGGATCGTCGACCAGATCCTCCTCGACGACAATGACGTCGGCATCAAGCCGGTCGCCGTCTTCGTCGTAGAGAGACGACTCTTGAAGGTCTGCAGGCTCGAGAGGGTCGGCATCGCTCAGACCGTCCGGTCGATATTCATACTGGTCCTGCCATGAGCGTTCCTCGGCTGCCTCCCACTCCGACGGGGCGTCTTCATGATCGGCCGTCGTCGCCGAAGCTCGCGGGCTGGGGGATTGATCACTTTCCCATTCGGCATCCTGCGGCAGCGGATCATGCTGCCCCATCCCACGCTGCACGGCCGCCTCGTCACCAAACTCCTCACACGCTGCCAGATCATCAGCGAGCCCGCCCCCCTGGCGGTTCGTCACCTGTTGGCAGCTGCCGAAGTCGTCGGGACCTTGAGCGAGATGCCGTTCCACGGCGGCTCCCGCCTCGTCCTCAAACAGTTCATCGAAAGGATCCTGCGATGCATCGAAGAAGAACTCGACGTCAGGACCGTGAAATGGATCGATCGCTGGCGAGCCGGTCTGCGGGGACGTGTCGGCTGCCGGCTCTCTCCCGCCTGTGAGCCGGTGCGGACCATCCGCTCGAACCTCTGCTTCCGTGTCAGCCAAGGGGGAGTGTGCATCCCCCCAGTCATCATCGGGCCAGCCGCTGTCGTCGAGGGAACCAAAGCTGATCGTCGCAGGCTCGGCGGTGGGCTGCGGAGGAACCTGTGGCTCGGCAGCAGTGGGCTGATCGGCGAATGTGAGAGACTCCGGTGAGGGCAGACGCTGGATCTCTCGCCATGCTGCTTCGATGTCTGCCGGACGGAGTCGCTTGGTCTCTCCAGCGGCAAGGAGAGCATGGTCACAGATCTGGTTGATCAGGCGTGGCACGCCGTCGGTGATCGAGAACAGCGCGTCATCACAGCCCGTCTCAAACCGCGACTCCCAGTCGAGGCCGGCCTGGCGGCATTGCGAGCGTACGTAGCTGCAGGTCTCAGCATGGTCGAGAGGCTCGAGGACCGTGCGGACCACGATCCGTTGAGAGAGGCTCTCCAGTTTTGGATTGGCGAGCCGTTCTTCGAGTTCGCGTGTGCCGGCAAACACGAGGTGCACGGCGGGCATAGGCGTTTGAACCGTGGAAAGCAGTCGCAGCTCTTCCACCAGCCGCGTTGGTAGCGTCTGTGCTTCATCAACAAGCACAACGAGTCCTGAACAGGTGGCTGCCAGTCCGCGGACACGCTCGATGACGCTCATCCGCAGGTCACCTTCTTCCAGCCCGCGGTACGACTCACCTATGTCTGCGAGCACCGACTGCCAGAGGGCGCGTCGCGTGCAGATCCGAGCACCGGAGAGAAACGCGACATCGAAGTCGTCGCGAAGGTCATCAGCCAACTTGGCCAGCAGCAGCGACTTGCCAGTCCCGGCCTGTCCGATGACGACCCCAACACCTTCCGCGCGACGAACTCCCCGTTCGAGTTCCTCCCTCGCTGATTCCACAACGTTGGCAGGGAAGTAGAAGCTGGGCCTGGGAGCGGCGAGGAATGGACGGCCTTGGCTGCGGTGCTGAGGTGAATGCATGGCGACTCGGATCCAGGGACAAGGTCAGTGGTCGACAGAGTGCATCGACGTATAAGTGGTGTCGACCAGACGCGGCTCGATCCTGCACCCGAGTGCCTCGGCAGGCTTTCCGAAACCGGAACACGTTGCCGGATCGGACCGATCGCTCCGGAAATGCCGTATGTCGCCGGGTGACTGATGTTTTGCTGATACGGGGTGCGCTCGGGGTGGTCCAACGCCGCTCCACCGGGCGTTCGCCTCGGCCCTCGTGGCCTCGTCTCACTCGAGGCGTTCTCGCTTTCGCCTTCCAGGCTTCGCTCGCTCGCCACGCCGGTGGATCGGCGTCGGACCTCCCCTCGCTGGTTGAGGGCTGTTGGTGTTGCGGGATGGGTAGGATGAGTGGCGAGTTGCGAGTGGCCCATCGGTAGAGGAGCGTTGGCAGCGATGCAGTTGTTTCGGATCAAGATCTGCGGGATCACGCGGGCGGAGGATGCCCGTGCGGCGGCAGAGATGGGGGCGGATGCGATCGGGCTGAACTTCGTCACGGGCTCGCCGCGGTGCCTGGGGGTGGAGGAGGCGAGGCGGCTCGTTTCAGCAATGCCAGAGAGTTTGGTCCGGGTCGGGGTGTTTGCCGGTGCGTCTGTGGAGGCAATGCATAAGCTGGCAGAGGCGGCGGGCTTAGATGCAATTCAATTGCATGGCGAGTTGTGGCCTGCCGCTGAAGATTGTGGGCAGGCGGCCGTGCCGGTTGATCCACCGCAGAGGTGTGCGGAGTTGCGACCACTACCTGTGATCCGGGCGGTGCACCTGGGAGCAGCGGAGGGGCCTGAACCCAACCGGCTGGCTGACGCCAACCGCTGGGCTGAGGAGGCGAGGAAGGCAGGTGCTGCTCCGGCGATGCTGCTGGTAGACGCGAGTGTTGCACGTGAAACAGCCGCTGCGGCGCGTGGAGGAACAGGCCGCACTGTGGACTGGGCGGGCGTTGCATCGGCGCAGGCAGACCTGCCGGTGGCGGTTGCTGGTGGGCTCAAGCCGGAGAACGTGGCGGAGGCGATCGCTGTGAGTTCTGCAGTGGCTGTCGATGTGGCCAGCGGTGTTGAGTCTGCTCCGGGGCTGAAAGATCTCGAGAAACTGCGGCTGTTTATCAGTCAGGCCGCGGGCGTGCTCCCACCGCTGGTGAGCGGCTGAAGCCTTCTCGATTCGTCTGGTTGGGACTCGGCTCAGCGGGGGGTGCCCGCTATACTAAAACGTCCGAGGTCGGTGTTCGGCTTCGACGCTCACGGCCGGAAACGCAGCGAACTGCGGCCGGCCTTTCGACTGCTCGTTTTTCGCTCGAAGGAGGTTTCTGTGGCCCACGTCGACACCCGCCTGCCCTACAAGGTCGCCGACCTGTCTCTGGCCGATTGGGGCCGCAAAGAGATCATGCTCGCGGAAAACGAGATGCCAGGCCTGATGGCTCTCCGCGAGAAGTACGGTCCACAGAAGCCACTGGCAGGTGCCCGTATCGCCGGCTGTCTGCACATGACCATCCAGACTGCCGTGCTCATCGAGACCCTGACCGAACTCGGCGCTCAGGTGACCTGGAGCAGCTGCAACATCTTCTCAACCCAGGACCACGCTGCCGCAGCGATCGCCAAGACGGGCGTTCCGGTCTACGCCTGGAAGGGAATGACGAACGAGGAGTTCGATTGGTGCATCGAGCAGACGCTGTTCTTTCCCGATGACCAGCCGCTCAACATGATCCTCGACGATGGTGGTGACCTCACCGCGATGGTGCATCAGAAGTATCCAGAACTGCTGGGGGACATCCGTGGCCTCTCCGAGGAGACCACGACGGGTGTGCATCGGCTCTATCAGATGGCCGAGCAGGGTGAGCTGAAGCTGCCGGCGATCAATGTCAACGATTCGTGCACGAAGGCGAAGTTTGACAATCTCTACGGCTGCCGCGAGAGCCTCGCTGACGGGATCAAGCGGGCGACTGACGTGATGGTCGCCGGCAAGGTTGTCGTGGTTGCCGGCTACGGCGACGTCGGGAAGGGCTGTGCCCACTCGATGAAGTCGCTGGGTGCTCGCGTGATCGTCACCGAGATCGACCCCATCAACGCCCTTCAGGCAGCGATGGAAGGCTACGAAGTGACCACGATGGAAGAGGCCGCCTCCCGTGGGCAGATCTTCGTCACCACGACCGGCTGCCGCGACGTGATCCTCGGACGTCATCTCGAGCTGATGCCTGAAGACGCGATTGTCTGCAACATCGGGCACTTCGACCTTGAGATCGACGTGGCCTGGCTGGAAAACACCAAGGGCATCACGAAGACCGAGATCAAGCCTCAGGTCGACCGTTACACGCTCCCCTCGGGACGCAGTGTGCTTGTGCTGGCGGAAGGCCGGCTGGTGAACCTCGGCTGTGCCACAGGGCACCCGTCGTTTGTGATGAGCACGAGCTTCACCAACCAGGTGCTGGCTCAGATCGCCCTCTGGCAGCATCCCGACGATTACGATGTCTCGGTGCACCGCCTGCCCAAGAAGCTTGACGAGGAAGTGGCTCGGCTGCACCTCGACAAGCTTGGAGTGAAGCTCACCAAGCTCACCCCAGAGCAGGCCGCCTACATCCATGTGCCCGTCGAGGGGCCGTTCAAGCCGGACTACTACCGGTACTAGTCTGGCCAGCAGCGTTCTGGGCCAGGCCGGCCCAGGACATGCTCTGATACTCAAGCGGGGGTGTCGCGTCAGCGGCACCCCCGCTGTCGTTTCAGGTTGCCTGGTTTCACGTGGAACAGGGGACGCTCGGGGTGGTCCAATGCCACTCCACCGGGCGTTCGCTTCGGCATCCCTGCCTTCGCTCACTCGAGGTATCTCGCTTTCGCCTTCCAGGCTTCGCTCGCTCGCCACGCCGGTGGATCGGCATCGGACCACCCCTCGCTGAAGGCGTGTGAAGTGGCCTTGGTTGGTCCTGTGGGGTCGAGTGATGGCAGCGTCTGGCGATGAGGCGGAGGGGACGGCGGGTGCTCGAGGAGCGTTCGAGTTTTTCGCCACTTCGTTGAGCAACGAACATCCGTCCCAGTCACTGGCGAAAAAGTCCTGCGACGAGACATCTGCCGCCCCGAAGCCGGTGGCCGCAGGGTGGTGGGCTCGGGGTGGTCCAATGCCACTCCACCGGGCGCTCGTCTCGGCCATCGTGGCCTCGTCGCACTCGAAGCGTTCTCGCTTTCGCCCTCCGGGCTTCGCTCGCTCGCCACGCCGGTGGATCGGC
>Ga0129348_1000932_pt1 | contig 10727 bp, 14 predicted proteins | sample CPBDNA_4_FD_94424 | JGI IMG/M metagenome (GOLD analysis project Ga0129348, IMG submission 94424) | Freshwater to marine salinity gradient microbial communities from Chesapeake Bay, USA - CPBay_Sum_27_0.8_DNA | ecosystem: Environmental > Aquatic > Marine > Coastal | place: USA: Chesapeake Bay...
ATGAAATTGATAAAAAATCACGTAAATCAGAATCTACATCAATCACAAGAGATGTATCTGGCGAAGGTGTACAACAAGCACTTCTAAAAATTATTGAAGGTACAGTAGTAAGAGTACCACCACAAGGCGGTAGAAAACACCCACAGCAAGAAATGATTGAAGTTGACACATCAAACATATTGTTTATATGTGGAGGTGCGTTTGTTGGCTTAGAAAAAATTATTAATAAAAGAGTGAATACAAATGCAATGGGTTTTGGCAGACCTGTTGAGGTAGATCAAACTTTAAACCAAGAGGTACAACCAGAAGATGTTATAAAGTTTGGATTGATTCCAGAACTAGTAGGTAGATTGCCAGTTTTAGTATCAGTGTTAGAATTAACTAAAGCCGAAATGAAAGATATTTTAATTAAACCTGAAAATTCATTACTCAAACAAACACAAAAGTTATTTAAAATGGAGTCTATTGATCTTGAGATAACAAATGATGCTATTGAGCAGATTGTTGAAAATGCTTATGAGAAAAAGTTAGGTGCTAGAGCATTAAAATCAGTTTTAGAAGATTTATTGCTAGACATACAATATGAATTACCAAGTTATCGAAAAGCAGGAGTAACAAGACTAGTTGTGAACAAAGATACATTTAAAAATAAAAACCCTCTTTTGATTTACCAAGATACAGGAACCCAATTGGAATAAATGAAACCCCGTTTTGGTCCAAAAGATATTAGTAGAAACAATTCTCTAATAAACGAAAAAATTCGAGCATCTAAAGTAAGAGTAGTTGACGACAATTTTAATGTTATAATGAATCTTAATGAAGCAATAGCAAAAGCAAAAAATGAAGGATTGGATTTAATTTGTATCACACCAAATGCAAATCCACCTGTTTGCAAAATAATGGATTTTGGTAAGTATCTTTATCAACAAAAAAAGAAAAAGAAAGAATCTGCTAAAAACCAAACAGTCACTGAATTAAAAGAAATACAGTTTAGGCCAACCATTGATATTGGTGATATCAAAGTAAAAACCAAAAGAATAAATGAATTTTTAGCACAAGGACACAAAGTTAAATTGATTATGCAGGTTCGTGGTAGAGAGCAAGGAATGAAAGACTTTTGTTACCAAAAGTATGAAAATTTTGTTGGATTTATTGATAAATTTGAATATGACACAAATCCAAAGTGGCAAGGTAATAAAGTTCTTGCAATTTTAAAAAAATCTAGTATAATATAGTTTAACAAATGAGGTAAAAATGAAACCAAACAACAGAAACTTTAAATCAAATAAAAACTTTAAAGGGGGCTATTCTAATAACAAGCCAAAATTTGATAGACCAAAACCAGTAGGATTACAAGTCTTTGTGCGTGAAGGAGAAGATCCTATGAAAGCATATCGTAAATTAAAAAAACGAATTATGCAAGATGGTTTATTACAAGAAGTCAAAGATAGACGTTATTATCAAAAGCCAAGTGAAAAAAAGAAAATAGCAAAGCAACAAGCAAAACGTAGGAATGAAAAAAGGCAACGCGAGTTGGCAATGGAATACGGTATCCGATATAAAAATTATACACCTGGATACTAAAGGAAGTAAAAATGAGTATTTTTGAAACAAATGTTTTAAACACAATTGAATCTTTGGCTAGAATGAATGAACAAGATAAAGAATTATTTTGTCAGTTGTTAGTTGAAAGGTTTCCAAATCTAGCACAAGAGATTATGACAGCAATTGGTTTTACACTACAAGACCAAGAAGAACACCATAGTTACTATCCTAAATAATTAAGGAGGTAAGTCAAATGATATTTGACAACAAATTTCGTAAACAAGTTGAAAAATATCTGTCGGAATCAAAACATTACCCTGACATTTTTAATAAAGATGAAATCAACGAGCTAGTTGATTTTATGTTTAAAGGAACTAAATGGTGGAGAACTAGCCCTACTGGTAATTTGTTTTTAGGTGGAAATTTTAATCAACTTTTTGAAAAGCATATCAAACACAAAATTGAAAATCTTTTAGATACATCACTGATAAAAACATGTAGTGGAAATTTCTTTCATACACCCCATCAGTATGGAGTACATACTGATATGCCAGAACCTGATAATACATATGATAAATCTGAAGTAACATACAAAAGTATACTAGTACCTTTGTATATGCTACCAGATACTCACAATGGACGTATAGTTTTTTATGATCAACGTGTGATTGATAGTGGATGTACATTTGATTGGGGACCACATCGTAGTACAACACATTATAGAAGTTTTACTGACTACAGCAAGATAGATCATGTATACACATTTGACAAAGGTTATCATACTATTGATACTAATGAAAAAATGAGTCAAGAAATTTTTGAAAATTCAGGCTTACAATATGCTCCAAGTAAAATAGATAGATATCATGGGCTATCAATTGAAAATAGTTTTCCGTGGTTACCTGGATCGTTATACGTATTTGATACTTGTCAAGTACACAGTAGTACACTTGGAGAAAAAAGTTTTATAACTAAAGCAGGACTTAGAATCAGTTTTATAACTGAAAGAACTAATGAATCATAAAAATCATAAGATATGTCCTTTACTTTGGAAACATCTTTGTATAAACACAGATGGTGGACTATCGCCGTGTTGTGAGATATCTCAATTTCAAACAGTTGACTTAGAAAAAGATTTACAGTCGTTGTACAACACAAAAGAATTTCAAACAATGCGTAGTGCAATGTTGAGTAATCAAAGTAATTCGTATTGTGAAAAAATTTGTTACAGTAAAGAAAAACAAGGTATAAAGAGTAAGCGTCTAGCAGAAATTGAAAAGTATGAAAAACATTTGCCGTCAGTATTTTCTGATAGTAAACAAACAGAAGTCAGTTTATCAGAAATAGTAGACATTGATATTAAACCAAGCAATTACTGTAATAGCAGATGTGTAATGTGCAACAACAATAGAAGTAGTCAATATGCTAATGAAAGTAAATTACACAATGCATACAAAGGTCCTGTGTTAGTAGGAGGGTGGTATGAGAGTTATAGAAAGCAACTAGAACAGTTATATCCTGATCTATATTCTTTAAAAATTAATGGCGGCGAAACAACAGTAATGCCAGAGTTTCCATTAGTGCTTGAATCTATAAAAGGTAACAATGAGTTAAGATTAAGTTTAAACATTAATAATACAATTGACATAACAAAATACATAGATATATTTTCTACTTTAAAAAGAGTTGACATTGATTGCAGTATTGAAGGATATGGCAGTAATAACGAATACATAAGGTATCCAGCCAATTGGGCAACAGTTTATAATAATTTAAAAAAAATAAACGAACTTGTTACTAATTACAAAAATATAAATGCTTCTTTTTGTATGACAATAATGAGTCTAAATTATGTTTCATGGCCAAATGATTTTTATCAATTGACAACTGAGTTTGACAATTTTGAAAAGAAACCTTTTGTTTATTTTATAACACAACCAGAAAGTTTATTGATACAAGGTTTACCACAGCAGATGTTAGACAAAGGTTATCAAAATGTTTTAGATTTAAAAGCAAAACTTCCCGAATTAGATAATGATATTGTGGAAACATATAAACAGTATGCAGAAAAAGGACAAGACAGTTTGATAACAAAGAAATTAATTAGTTATACAACGTATATAGATACTGCAAGAAGTATTGATATAAAAAATTATATACCGGAAATTGAAAATGCACTATCTTAAAAATCCAATTAGTATACAATTTGAATTGAGTAATGTTTGCCAAGCATTATGCCTTGGTTGTTCTCGTACTGTAATTGACTATGACAAATTAAAAACTTTAAATACACCTGTTACTATTGAACATGTACCAGTTAAGTCTGCTTTTGAAAAAAAAGATCAAATTTATTTAAAATTAGATGCATTGAAAAATGCACTTACTCCGCAGTTTATGAAATCAGTTAAAGATGTTTATTTTATTGGAACAGTAGATGATCCTTTTGCACATCCACAGTTGAATGAATACATTGAATGGTTAGTTACAACATATCCTCATGTTTACTTTTGTCTACACACTAATGGCGGACTAAGAAGCCCAGAATATTTTAAAGAACTGGCTTTGATTTTAAAAAAGCATAACAATTATAAAATATGGTTTAGTATAGATGGATTAGAAGATACTAATCATTATTATAGAAAAAGAGTACAATGGACAAAAATTATAGCCAATGCCGAAGCCTTTATTGATGCTGGTGGCAAAGCAGGCTGGCAGTATTTAATTTTTCCATGGAATCAGCATCAAGTAGATGAAGCTCGACAGTTAGCAAAGCAACTGGGTTTTCGTAATTTTAAAGAACGGTGGAACAGAAGAACTGAGCTAAATGATAATAGTTTTAGTTATAAACAAAAAGGAAAAATTGAGAACAAACATAATTTTCAAAATCCTAACGAGTATGAAATACACTGTGGGTGGGCTTATGACTTAAAACAATATCATGTAGGACATGATGGAAGACTATGGCCATGTTGTTATCTTGATAATTATAGAAGAATGGGACTACATGAAGGTGATGAAGGAGATGTAAATTGGGAAAACAGATTTGCTATCTATGAAGATGGTTGGAATGATTTATACACTAAAACATCAGATGAAATATTAAAACATAGATTTTTTACAGAAGATCTAGTGGACAGTTGGAGTAGCAATAAACACGGATTGGATTATAAAGATAGAATATATAAATGCACAACAACCTGTAGTAAAAAACAACAACTAAAGCAAGGAACTTTTGTTCCTGCATCAAATACTAAAAAGGTAACAAAACTATGATAGAACAATTAAATCTAAGACAGTTGCAAATTGAGTCTAGTATAGCTCTGCAAGTATTACAAAATGCTGACAATTTGTCTTTGTCTAGTATTAACCGCAAAGTAGACCATGACAGTACCATATTTTACAAACAAGTATTGGAAGTTTTTGTCAAAGAATATGGAAATTTACCTACTCAAACAGAAATTGGTAAAAAAATCCAATTAGTTTATCCAAAATAGGTCGTAATTTTACAGATCGTTATTATATTAATATAAATAACAAAGGTTATACAGTGCTATTATAGGCTGTGTACGGTAACCTTGCTTATTATAAGGAGGAAATATATGAGTAAAATAATAGGTATTGATTTGGGTACAACAAATTCATGTGTTGCTATCATGGAAGGCACCAGTCCAAAAGTTTTAGAAAACTCAGAAGGTGCAAGAACAACACCAAGTGTTGTTGCATTTACAGAAACTGAAACACTAGTAGGTATTCCTGCTAAAAGACAAGCAGTTACAAATCCAAAAAACACAATTTTTGCATCAAAAAGACTAATTGGTAGAACATTTGATGGAGATTCTGTACAAAAAGATGTTCAAACATTATCATATGAAATAGTAAGAGCTGATAATGGCGATGCTTGGATAAAAGCCAATAGTGAAAAATATTCACCTTCACAAATTTCAGCAAAAGTTTTATCAAAAATGAAAGAAACTGCTGAAAAATATTTGGGCACAGAAGTAACCAAAGCAGTAATTACAGTTCCTGCATATTTTAATGATGCTCAGAGAAAGGCAACCAAAGACGCTGGTAAAATTGCTGGACTTCAAGTAGAAAGAATTATTAACGAACCTACAGCGGCGGCTCTTGCTTATGGACTTGATAAGAAAAAATCAGGCATAGTTGCTGTATATGATTTAGGTGGTGGTACTTTTGACGTATCAATTCTTGAATTAGGTGATGGTGTTTTTGAAGTTAAATCTACAAATGGTGATACATCACTGGGTGGCGAAGATTTTGATGCAACAATTACAGATTTTGTAATCAGTGATTTTCAAAAAGAACAAGGCGTTGATTTAAGAAATGACAAATTAGCAGTACAACGTGTGAGAGAAGCGGCAGAAAAAGCCAAAATTGAATTATCAAGCACAACTGAAACAGAAATCAATTTGCCTTTTATCACAGCAGATAAAACAGGACCAAAACATCTAAATGTTAAAATATCAAGAGCAAAACTTGAAGCATTAGTAGACAGTTTGATTAATAAAACAATTAAACCTTGTGAACAAGCAATCAAAGATGCTGGTATTAGTAAATCTGAGATCACTGATGTGGTACTTGTAGGCGGCATGACAAGAATGCCAAAAGTAATTGACACAGTTAAAAACTTCTTTGGCAAAGAGCCAAACAAAAGTGTTAATCCAGATGAAGTTGTGGCATTAGGAGCCGCAATTCAAGGTGGTGTATTACAAGGTGATGTTAAAGATGTATTGCTTTTAGATGTAACGCCATTATCACTGGGTATTGAAACACTTGGGGGTGTTGCTACCAAACTGATTGACAAGAACACAACAATACCAACTAAGAAAAGTCAAGTGTTCTCAACAGCAGATGACAATCAACCTGCTGTATCAATCAAAGTGGTACAAGGTGAAAGAGAAATGGCCGCTGATAACAAGTTACTAGGTAACTTTGAATTGGTAGGTATTGCACCAGCACCAAGAGGTATGCCTCAAATTGAAGTCACATTTGACATAGATGCAAACGGTATCTTAAATGTTAGTGCCAAAGACAAAGGAACTGGCAAAGAACAAAAGATCACTATTCAAGCATCAGGCGGATTGTCAGATGCTGACATTGACAGAATGGTAAAAGAAGCAGAAGCCAATAAAGAAGCAGACAAAAAGAAAAGAGAATCAATTGAAACAAAAAATCAAGCAGAAACAATGATACATTCAATTGGTAAACAGTTGTCTGAACATGGCGACAAGTTGTCTGAACAAGACAAATCTGCAATTGAAACTGCTAAATCTAATTTGGAACAAGCAGTCAAAGATGAAGATACTGAAAAAATGCAAAACAGTATCAAAGAATTGACTGAAGCCAGTATGAAGCTAGGTGAAGCAGTCTATAAAAACCAACAGTCTTCAACAGACTCACAATCAAAACAAGAAGAAAATGTTGTTGATGCAGAGTTTGAAGAAGTAAAAAAATAGGTCGCAATTTAAAAATGAGTGACTATATAATAAATAACAATGTAGATTGCTTGATAGGGTCTACATTAAAACATAAACTTGCTTAAAAGGAGGAGTTAAAATGACAAATAAACATCTATCAATTTTTAATCAACTAAGACCTGTAACAGTAGGATTTGACAATATGTTTGATCACTTCGAAAGAATGTTTGACGAAGATATGTTTACAATTCCAACTGTAAATTACCCACCGTACAACATAGTAAAAACAGGTGACTTCACTTATGACGTAGAACTTGCTTTAGCAGGCTTCTCAAAAGATGACATCACAGTTGACTATGCTGATAACGTACTAACAGTAAAATCTGTTAAGAAGTCAGAAGAAAACAATGAAGACGGTGTACTACATAGAGGTATCTCAAAAAGATATTTCTCAAAAGCGTTTACAATCGCTGATGATGTAGAAGTTAAAGGTGCTGAGTTGAAAGATGGCTTACTTAAAATCTCTATGGAACGAATAATTCCAGAAGGTAAAAAGCCTAGATCCATTAAAATCAAATAACTCTAGTATCAAAAATGAGTGGTGTGAGAACCCACACCACTCTAAATTGCAAATAACCCTTGTTTTACGAAGTTGTTATAACTTTACTTTTTAATAAATATAAACAAGTAAAGGAAAAAACAATGCTCAAATATAAAGTATTTCTAGAATGGTGGTGGTTTTTTTGCACAGCTTGTTTAATAACTATAGTTTTAGCATCATTTGATGTTTTTAAAATTATATGGGAAGCTGACAAAACAAAAATCAGTTTTGTTATTATATCTTTATTTACTGCTATATCACTTTTTTGTGGTCACGAAGCATGGAAACTTAACAAATTAAAGATTAATAATTTAGAAATAAGTAATCATCTTAAAAAAAGATATGAAACCGGTTGGTTCTCTTCAGAAATTTGTTTGACACTTGGATTGGTTGGAACTGTAAGTGGTTTTATTCTTATGTTAGTAGGAGCATTTGCTGAATTAAACATTTCAGATCCAGATAGTGTACAGCAGAGCTTAAAAAATATGAGTCTAGGAATGAGTACAGCATTATATACAACGTTGGTTGGATTGATATCAAGTGTGTTGCTTAAAGTTCAGTTTTTTAGATTAGAATCACATTTTGATAGTTTTGTAAAAGAAAATGAAGATGCGAAGAGATCGATATAAAACATCAATTGCGTTTATAGATCTTCTTTTTAATATCACAGTAGGTTTAACAATGCTATTCATAATAGCATTTTTATTAATTAACCCTGTTGCTAAAAAAGGAGACATAATTGTCAAAGCAGAATTTATTATTACTATGTCATGGCCTAGTTCAAGTCGAGATGATATAGATTTGTATCTTAAAGATCCAGCAGACAACATAGTTTATTTTAGACAAAAAGACAAAGGTTTAAATAACCTTGATAGAGATGATTTAGGTACAAGTAATGATGTTGTTAGCACAGTATCGGGAGATGTGTTTTACAGATTAAATGAAGAACATATTACTATACGAGAAATAATACCCGGACAGTACATAGTGAATGCACACTGGTATGCAAAGTCAACTGTAACAACAAGAATGGATAACGGAGAAATGTATCAACCAAATGATAATGTGCCAGTTACTATAAAGATTGAAAAATTGAATCCTTATCAATTGATATATGTAGGAACTAAAGTTTTAAATTACCAGGGCGATGAGACAACTTTTTTAAGATTTACACTTGACGATGATGCTAAAGTAGTAGAAACCAATGATTTACCTTTTAAAATGACACAGAAGTTGAGCGGAAGATGATATCAGGACATTTAATAATTCTTATAGGACTAGCCATATATGGAAGTTTCCTCTGTATGGCAGTAATCAGCAAAAAAGTTTTTAAAACTTCATTTAAAATATTAGCAACCACTTTGATTGTGTTAACTGTAATTTTGATGTATCAAGGCTTAAACATGATTTATGGTTGGTCATCACCGCAAAAACAACTGCCAGAAGGCAAAGCAATTATGTTAAATTACTATGCTGATGAAAGAAATGACAAGATTTATGTATGGTTAATTTCTCCAAAATATGAATATGACTATGTATTTCCACAAATAATTGACTTAATTAATCATAGACAACCAAGAGGAATTCATGTACAATACAATAAAGAATTACATAATCAATTGGAACAATTAAGAAAAATGAGTGAAGGACAACCGATTAAAATAGAAATTAAAAATATTGATGGCAAGCCAATTAAAACCACTGACAAAGGTGAAAACACAGAAGGCGGAGATACAAAGCAATATGTTTTGCCTGATGTAGAAATGATGGAGAAATAAAAATGACAGCAAATGCATCACCTAATGTATCACCTAATGTTGATACTGTTGGAGATATTAAATTACATGAACCAAATCAGTATCATGTAATTTTTTTAAATGATGATTATACACCAATGGAATTTGTAATAAGTATTCTTGTTGATATATTTCATCATGACAATGACACAGCTAGTGAATTAACTCAGTTAATTCATGAAAAAGGAAAAGCAGTAGTCGGTACTTATGTACACGAAATTGCTGAACAGAAAGCAATTGAATCAACTGCAATGGCTCGTTCCGCTGGTCATCCTTTAAACGTTACAGTTGAGTCTGAATAACAAAAGCTAGAAAATATGTGGCACTGTAAAGGTCACAGTAAGCATCGAAAGGAGTTTATATGAGTATAGCACCATTTTTAGGATCTTTCTTTATCATATTAAGAGAAGGATTTGAGGCAATGTTGATTGCCATGTTGATTTTTACCTATTTGGAAAAACTCAACGCACAAGACAAGAAACAATATGTTTGGCAAGGTATAGGTTATGGCGTACTTGCTTCAATTATCATAGCCATAGCATTCACATTTATTACATCACTAACACATGAACACGAAGAATTGTTTGAAGGTGTAACCATGTTAATTGCGGCTGGCGTTTTAGCCTATGTGGCATTTTGGTGTCACACAGCAAAACAACATGTAGAAGGTCATGTCAAACACGCAATATCCCAAGGCACAGCAATAGCTCTATCACTAGCAGTGTTTTTTGCAATACTGAGAGAAGGTTTTGAGATTGTTTTATTTTACGCAGGACTATTTGCTTCACCAATTGCAGAAACTTACAGTATCTGGTTTGGTGGTGTGGTAGGTGCAGTTGCACTTGGTGTAATTTATATTTTAATGAAAAAAGGCATAGCACAAATTAATGTTGGTACATTCTTTACTATCAGCAAATGGTTATTAGGTGCTTTGGCAGTGTACTTTGCTTACAACGGTGCATACGAATTATTAGAAGTTTACAAAGGAGAATAAAATGTCAGTAGTAATTGAACAAACACCAAATCCCAATGCATTGAAATTTTTAGTTTCAAGAGAAGTGGTAGGCAGTAAAACACCAAAGTTTTATAAAAAAGATTCTGTTGACTCTTTAACAGAAGACGTTCCGTTAGTAAATTCTTTATTTCAGTTTAATGGAGTAATTGATGTATTTTTTGGTAGTAATTTTATTACAGTAGGAAAAAACGATACAGTTGATTGGGGAGAAATTAGATCTGAAATCATGGAAGTTATTAGAGATTATAATAATTCTAATCATCCTTACGTAATTGATGACTTTCCTAAACCAGCATGTGAGAAGTTAAATTCTGATGTAACTCAAAGTAAAATTG
>Ga0129348_1000933_pt1 | contig 10726 bp, 11 predicted proteins | sample CPBDNA_4_FD_94424 | JGI IMG/M metagenome (GOLD analysis project Ga0129348, IMG submission 94424) | Freshwater to marine salinity gradient microbial communities from Chesapeake Bay, USA - CPBay_Sum_27_0.8_DNA | ecosystem: Environmental > Aquatic > Marine > Coastal | place: USA: Chesapeake Bay...
CGAGAAACTCGAAGAAGGGTCCGACCTCGTCGTGGGCAATCGCTTTGCCCGCGGCATCATGCCAGGCGCTATGCCCTGGCATCACCGCTACATCGGCAATCCCGTCTTAAGCGGCCTCGGCCGCCTCCTCTACCGCACCCCTGTCCGCGATTGGCACTGCGGGCTGCGGGCATTTGATCGGAAGACCATCGTGAGCCTTCAACTCCGATCGAGTGGCATGGAGTTCGCCAGCGAAATGGTCCTTCGCTCCGCTCGATCACACTTAAGCGCCAAGGAAATCGCCATTACCCTTCATCCCGATAGGCGCCACGGCAGACCGCATCTGCGGAGTTTCAGGGACGGAGTGAGGCACGTCCTACTTCTCTTACACGCGTGGTCGTGCCTCGCAATTCTCACCATAGTTTCACCGGGCTGCTGGGAACGCCAAGGGCCGGGCGCATCCGGCTCAACGACGGACGCACAGGAATACCAGTTCGGCATCGTGCCGCCCGGCTCAAAGTTGACACATGCGTTCGTGCTCAAAAATCTACGCAACGACACAATGACCATCAATCGCGCTGTTACAAGCTGCGGATGCACCTCGGCCACTTTTTCTACCGATACCGTACCGCCTGGAGAATACTGCACCGTAAATGTTGCTCTCCAGACCACCACCGCTTCAGCAGACAACACACAGCATGTCGCTGTCTACACCGACGGCTCGGCCAGCCCCGCGTTCCGCTTGACTCTGAAGGCCACGGTTCGGAACGAGATCTGCATAGATCGGAATACGCTCAACGTGTTTATCCAGGGTGACGCCCACGAATCACCGCCTCCCCTATTCGTCCACAACTTCTCGCCTGCGCCATGGGCTTCACTCGCCGTCAGGGGCGATATACCTGGCCTCAACTTCGACATAGTTCGATTGCCAATCCCACGAGATCCCGCCGCAACCGAGACGTGGCATGTTGCCATCGCCGTTTCAACCGACGCCTCGCCGGGCTCGGGAACGCTTACGTTTGAGGCAGACACCGGGGCACGCGCCGAGTGCCAAATAAATGTCGTTGCTCCTGTATTTGTCAATGCATTTCCAGCAACCCTCGTCCTAAACAAAAGTAACAGTTGGTCAGCAACCACAACTCTCTGCTTTGCCACGCCGGAACTCGCGAGCCTGCTCACATCAGCCTCTTTCAAAGCGCCTCCGAACGTGCAGATTGATTTATTGCAACGCGATCGCGACTCCCAACAAATCCGGATTTGCATTCTTGATCCAAGCAAATTTTCCGAAGGCCCCCACAACATCACGCTTGCACTCGGAAAAGTTGTAGCCAAAGACATCCTCGCCCTGACGGTCTATTCTTGTGACTAAACTCCCTCTAATACTTGCATGCGCTGTCATTTGCAACGGCAACAACCCCTTGAGTGCCCGCGATAACGCACTTTGCGGCCCGCTTTGCATCGAGCGAGTCATGAAGGAGTTTGGTCACGATGCTGACGCGTATTCGATTTGGTCGGAACTGACCTCTCATCAGATTCAAGCGGAGACATCGGCACTACAAATATCGAATTGGTTTAAAATACGTGGTTTTTTCTGCCAGGCGTACAGAGTAAATGGGGCAGCAGTGACCTGCGATGCTCCTTGTATCGGTCATGTGAGCCTTACGCAGAACCGCGGTCATTATGTCGTGCTCTTGCCAACGCCATTCGGAGGCATGCGCGTTTGGGATCCAAACACAGCATCGCAGCCGGCACGCCTTATCGATATCGACGCGATAATTGTTGCGTCCCCTTTCTTACGTGATATTGAGAACATCCGGTTGGCCCACGGACGGGCGGAAGGACTTCTCTTTATGGTTTCGCTTGCACTCGCAATTGGGGGCTTCGTCCGTGTGCGGACACTCACAGCGAGCACGCTCAGGAGATTTTTTCATTTATGAAGAACGCCTTTGCTTTTACCCTTGTAGCCCTAGGGCTTGCGGCCATTAATAGCGCTGGTTCCAAGCTCGAATTGCTGTCGAACGCCGAACTGTCACGCATCGCGGGATCTGACTTCTGCTACGGTAATACGCGGACTCCATGCGACCTGCCCTTAGACAGCCCCGAGTGCGCTAAGGGCCTGCAATTTTGCATCAACAACGTCTGCCCAGTACCCAGCGGCCTGGAGATTGCCATGGAGGACTATAACGAGGCCAAGTCTCGAGAAGCTGGCGTGACCGCGAAAGTGCAAGGCTACGAGCCTCTATTTTGCGTGATTGGACGACCTTGCACTTGCTACTGTTATCACACAAATACGGGGGAGATTTGCGTCTGCGGACGGAGCGATGACTTTCCGAATTTTTACGGCAGCATCGTGTACGAGTCTTGGGCCACGGGCGATCCCTGCCCCCTGACCATGCCGTAGTCTGCCTATTGTACGGCCATAACCCTTAAGCTGGAACGTAATCCTACGTACTCCGGCATCGCTGATCAAAGGAGCGATCTGTGCATCCATGGCGATTGTTTCTAGCGTTGATGCTGTCGTTGGCCTCCAATGGGCTGCAGGCATCGGAGCGTTCGGAGTTTGACGAACAGTGGAATAGCCTGCAGCAAATTCTTGGTTCAGTCTACTCAGGCCAGTGCTCGCTTCGGTCCACTAGCATGGACAAGCAGGGCGGCATCAAGATCCGCATTGCTGGCGAATTCGCATTCGATTTCCGCAACGGCTCGGAGAAGTTTCTGCAGGAGAACGGCGTCGTCTGGGCTCGCTCGCGGGACGTTCAACTGCTGCATATGCCAAGAAACGTTCCGAACAACGAGCGAAGGCTTCAGCACGTCACACTGAACGACGTTGGGGCAAGATCCGTACCCCCTACGTGCGTTCCACCGTTTGCAGATTTTCGGATTCTTCCTTATGCCGGACTAGGAAATGTTCGGCATGGTGATCGATTCACCGCCGTCAAGGAACTCTACCGGGAATCGGCATGGGTTGTCTCGCTGGTTGAGCGGAAAGAAGACGTGGTGCAGTTCGTCTTGAAGAATACTCCGACGGCCGAGTTCTTGCATCAAATGCTGGAAGACCTGCCCGCTGAGCTTCGTCCTCAAGTGGTAGAACTCCAGGAAAAGGGCGTTGCCATACCTGTGCGAAAATTGGAGGTGCTGTTCGCGTTCGATTCGCAGGTTCCCGGGCTTCTGAGGGAGAGGACGACGGTCGAGATCTCTCCGGAGGGGGAGCGAACGGTAACGGGTGGCAACACCACTGAGTGGTGTCGTACGGGCGGCTTCTGGGTTCCACGTCGAGTTCTCGTGAAAGGGATGTCATTGGATCTCTCCATTGAACTTGATTGGAAAGCAGCTAACGAGACTTTTGAGAAGGACGCTTTCAGCGTAACGGGAATCGCTAGCCTTCAAGGGATGGATCTTGTCGATGCGCGACTTCCGGATCGCCCCTCGCTCGGCATTATTGGAGCACCGAAGGTCGATAAAACGTATGGCCGCTCTCCGTGGTTTTTCGTCGTTGCCCCAGTGACCATTGCTGTCCTGTGGTCAATCTACAGGCTGTTTGGAAAGTCTCAAGATGCCGCTCGACACTCCTAATGGCGTGGGAAAGCCGCCTGTACCAAGGATGGTGTTTGGGCTTGAGCTTTGCGCGTGGGCGACGGTGAGCCTTTCGTACCTGTGGGTCTTATGCGGCGCAACATTTGTAACCGTCGATGAGGTTGCCCATTTGCCGGCCGGTGTTTCCCATTGGCAATTTAGGCGGTTTGATTTTTACAGGGTCAATCCGCCGCTCGTCCGGCTCGCCTGCACGGTGCATTGGCCATTCGTTGGTTCCCAAATTGATTGGGTGAACGCGGGTGTTGGGGCTGGGTACCGCCCCGAGTTTTACGTTGGGGTCACGAGGCTTTCGGACAGGAAGCTTCGATTGATCAACGATTATTACGTGCCGCGGATGATCGCAAGTCTGTTTGCCGTTGCTGGGCTCGCTTTTATTTTTTCGTGCATATACTTCGAAGTTGGAAGACCATCGGCACATGTTGCCGCCGCGTTCTGGTGCTTTTCTCCAGACATTCTTGCGCACGGCCCAACAATCGGCCCAGACATTGGGTCAGTGGCTTTCGGGCTTCTCGCTTGTTTCACCCTGCGGGGCTACGGCCAAACCCCGTCGTTGGCAAGTGCTACAACCTGCGGCGTGGGTTTGGGTTTGGCGAACCTTACAAAGCTGACTTGGCTGACAGGTTTTGTCACGTTCCCAGTTGCGGTTCTGATTGCCCGACGAGTTTCCGGTTCACATGGCTGTCGTTGGCGCTCTTTATGTCATCTCATGTGGTTTTGGGTCGTCGCAGTTTTTATTATTAACGTGGGCTATCTTTTCGAGGATAGTTGCCTACCACTCGGGAAGTACTCCTTTTGCAGTGAACGACTCGGCGGTGTTTCGGCGAGTCCATCCGAGTTAGGAAACGTGTATCGCGACACTTGGCTCGGCCGTCTTCCCGTTCCTTTCCCGAGAAACTTCGTGCTGGGCATCGACTACCTCAAGCACGAAGTCGAGGGAAAGATGTGGTCGTTTTTAAATGGCGAGTGGAAGTTCGGGAGCTGGCCTCATTACTACGTCCTGACGACCCTCTACAAGACGCCGGAGCCGACATTGCTCGGGACGTTGATTGGGTTGGGGGTTCTCATCGCTGGCATCCGTCGGAGGATGGTCAAGCCTGAAGTGATCTCGATGTTTCTGTTTCTGATCATCCCAGCGGCTGTGTGCTTTTCCTCGGTTAGCTTGCAAGGCGGTTTTAATCACCACCATCGATACGTGCTGATGATCTACCCGCCTATGTTCGCACTGGCTGCCTACATTGCCTCGCCCGTGGGCGTAAAATTGTTGCGATTCCGATTGCCACTGCTGGGACCAAAAAAACGCAGCATCGCGGTGCCTCTGGCAGTAGCGTTGGTAACGCTGAGCGCGGCGTCGTCTCTTCGCGTGCACCCGCACTACACGAGCTACTTCAACACGATCAGCGGCGGCCCCGGGAACGGTTGGCGGCTCCTCGGCTCGTCGAATATCGCTTGGGGGCAGGATATCTTGGAGGTCGACAAGTGGCTCAAGGACAACCCGGACAAGCGGCCTGTCGTGATGGATATCGACTACTTTGGCATGAACGGCAATCTGTTTGACATCGAAACCAGCGATCCTCCAAAACTTCCCAAAGGCGCTTCGATCAACGATGTTCGCAGCTCAATCACCGAAACGCAGTGGTGGATCATCAGCGTCAAGAAGCTATACAACTTACCTGGTCATCCGGGCATCGAGTATCTGCAACAGATCGAGCCCGTCGAAAAGATTGCCTACGCCTACCACGTCTACCGCATCGATCCACTGCCGAAGGCTCACGCATCCCCGGAACACCGCACGCCTTGAACGAAGCGTTCCCGCTTCGATCGGGCCTGAGCCCTTAATCCGATCTTTTGTGAGCCCGCACAAAAAGTACCGGCATCTTTCGCATGGTTGTGCCAAGACGGGGCTTGCCAGCGCCTACGTCGCCCTCTTGGTAGCCTGACGTCGCCAGGCACAGCCAGCTCGCTTGGCGACGGCTCGGTAGAGAGCCCCCGCCTCCCAATCGCCTATCAAGGCCGCAGCGGCTGCGCCACAGCCCCGCGCCAACGCCCTTCCCGTTTTGCAGACACAGAAAATGCTTGACGCCCCCCCCCCCGTTGCGTAGAGTGCGACTCGGGGGGGTGGAGTTTCCGCGTTTCAACGGGACTTCTCACACACGGCTCATGGGCTCATGACTGAGAAGGGAGCCCAACAAGTACGAGCGGCGAAACGGAGGCCCGTCCGCCTGCGCGGCTCTTTACGGAGGCACCCCGCACAACTCGCGTAACACCTGGGAAGAATCACAACACAGCAGGGATCTCTGATCTGACCTAACACCATCCGCAAGAGCACGGCGAAGCTGCTGATTGGCCACCAGCTTCAGGGAGGTTCAACCTCATGCGTGATTCCCAAGATGCGTTCCACGGCACGTCGGCCGTACCCGAACGTGCCGCAGTGACCCGGCTGCAGGCCTACCGACTGGCCAGCGTCTCCGTATTCGCATCGATGATGCTGTTGCTGCCCGGTTGCGAAGGGGCGCTGTCCTCTGGCTCCGCAGATCAGCCCCGGCCTGCATCTTCTCCTACGGGGCCAACGATCGATGCGGGAATCATCCTCTCTGATCGCGAAAGCTATCTGTGCATTCCTTTCGAGAAGATCGGCGTAGCGCCTGACGCGGAGATCACTCCGGCGAACCTGGCTGTGCTGATTGACCTGCTGCTTGCCGATGGCTCGGCTCGTCAGTTCACGACGAACGTTCTCCGTACGTCAATCGCTCCGGAGGTTCCACGATGAGTCGACCTCTGGGCCCACCATCGCCAGGCCGTGCGCGCGAAGCGTTTACGCTCGTCGAACTCTTGGTGGTGATTTCGATCATTGGCGTTTTGGCGGGCCTGTTGATTCCTGCTGTTCAAGCAGCCCGCGAGGCCGCCCGGCGAATCCAGTGCCAAACACACCTGAGGCAGCTCGGGCAGGCTGCACTCAATTTTGAATCATCCCATCGGCGATTCCCATCAGGCGGCTGGGGCTACCAATGGCAAGGCTTTTCCGACATCAGCTCGCCCGCGCGACAGCCCGGAAGCTGGACATTTTCACTGCTCCCGTTTGCCGAGCAGGGTTCTCTGTTTCACTTGGGGATTTATCACAGCCCCGCTGGACAACGAGATGAGGCCCTCCGCACTCGAACGCAAACCGCCGTCTCGGTTTACCGATGCCCCTCTCGCGCTGCCCCCGCTCTCGTCCCCTTTGATCCAAACTGCCCAACCTGTTCATTGCCGATTGGAGTGACCGTGCCCCTGGAGCAGGCGGCACGCAGTGATTACGCCGCCAACGCGGGCGATGGTGCACCCGATCCGACGCAGCTCGAAACCTGGCCGCTGAACTTTTCGGGGCCAACCGACGTCGCGGAAGCGAACACCTTATGGCGCACCAACCTTTGGCCTCGGCCGCCGAGCGACTGGACCGGAATAAGCTGGCTCGGGCGAGGCGTCACCATGGCGGAGATAACCGACGGATCCTCGCATGTGTTCCTCTTCGGAGAAAAGTATGTGACGAGCGACAGTTACTCCACGGGAACCGACTGGGGCAATAACGAACCGCTGTACGGTGGCTTTAACAACGACAACCACCGCAGCACCCACCCGCACTTCAGGCCCACGTGCTGTACTTGTAGGAGGAATGTTGGTGGTTCTAGCAGTGGTTGGCGGTATCATCGTGTGGCCGAAACGGCATTAAAAAGTTCCGTAGGAGATATTAACGATGCTTAAGAAACAACAGACTGTGTCGCTGTTTCTGATCGTTTCAATGGTGTGTGCTCATCCGCTCTCGGCTTATGCCGAAACACGGCAGGAGTGTCTCGACCGGTGTGCGAGCGAGTACAATACTCGAATACAGTCGGCCATGGATCAGTTGTCCATTGATCGGCAAGGCTGCGATGCGCACTACACCATTGACACAAATGCCGCTAATGCGCAACTCGCTATCTGTCTCAGTGGTGCGTCGTCAGCTTATCTCGTCTGGGTGCTGGCGTGCGGGACAAGCGGACCCGGCGTTCCAATCTGTGTGGCGGCAGCCACCGCCGCCTACTTGGCGGCGCAAGGGGTGTGCGCAGCTACTGCCGCGACACAAATGAACCAAGCGAATCTAAGCCGCACCGCGTGCTATGCGACTGCGGATCAGACATACCAGAACGCCATCGGAAGTGCTCAAGCTCTTCGCGAGACATGCGAGCAAGGTTGTCCTGCCTCATAGGCCATAGGCAGGAAACCAGAAAACGAAGCGCCGTCAGCGGCGGCCGTTCACGGACGATTGGACGCGCACGTTTCGATGCACTGCAGAAGGGTGGACATCGACGTTCGCCCGTGGTCGACAATCGGACTGACGATCATTGCCTGGCTTGAAAGGGACGCGAGTATGACATCTCGGTTTCTGGGTAATTGCATCGCCATGAGCGCGTGTTTGTGCGTTGGCGGCGTAACTGCTAGTCTGATTTGGCTGCTGGTATCATTCCCGTTGTCAAAACCAGCGCGAATGGCGTGTATTGTAGTAATCGCGTTCGATGTCGGAATCGGTGCCGTCGCGATGTGGAAGCGGCACGAGGTCGCAAGATCGTTTTTTACGATCCCACTGGCGTGGCGTAGGCCGCTTTTGTTAGCCTCCGCGTTGAGTCTCATCAGCACCGTCGTCAGCGGCCTTCTCGGCCATTTCGCTATCATGATGTTCAGCATGGGGATCGTACCAATGGCGTTCTACTATTTGCGAATGAGTTCGGCGACGCACGCGAGTGAAAGCATTGGAGCAGAAGATGACACCTCACTGTAGGAAACGGGTGCTCGTGTCGAGAGGTAGCACGCGAATGATGCAACGACAATCTCGCGACTATTGGCGTCTGGTGGCGAGTCGATGGATGCCAGATCCTCGAAGTACAATGCACGTACCAGTGTCGGGTCGTCGAGCGTCAGGCCGCGTTTGTACCCATCGCTCGGTGTTTTTTTGATATCAACTGCATGCTTAAAAACGTATCATGCGGTTGCAGCTGGCTGACAAAGGCCCGCTGCTCGTCGGCGAAAGCGGGATGCTCCACGCTCGACAGCAAAATCATGGCCTTCGTCAACGAGGCCCGCTTCACTGTCAGGCAATCCAGCCGGCGTTCGAGAGTCGCGAGTTCTGCCGCTGAACGAACTCGGCAACTCCCCTGAAGTTCCTGAATTTCCCAGTCCACCGCTGTGGCCTCTTCATGAAGTCGCTGATATTCTCTGCTCATCCCCGAGACCTCCGTGTGAAAGCAGTTCGACAACCGCTCTCTACGGGGGCTCAGTGATTTCTACCTACACCAGTTTCGCTGCTCGACGCGCCCGACAAATCGGGAATCCGCCCCGCCGCCGACATAGGAGGCCTTTCTTATCCCGGAAGTTACCAAGCTGTGTACGGCGTGATCCAGTACGGCACGGGCGAAAACTGGTCCGACCAACAGACCGTTGGGTTCTCCTATGTCCCCTGAACTCCGTCAACACGGGCGTAGCGGCAGCCACGCCGCGGGCCAACGTGGCTTTACACTGGTGGAACTGCTCGCATGCATGGCCGTCATCGGTGTGCTGACAGCACTCCTCATTCCCGCGGTGCAGATGGCGCGAGAATCCGCCCGTCGGGCGTCTTGCGGCAACAACTTGAAGCAAGTCGGGCTGGGGCTGCATGCCTATGCTGACGCGCACGGGGCGTTTCCCACAAACGAGCATTGCATTCTCCACATCTCGCCGTATCTTGAGGCAGAGGACCTTTTTGAGCGAATGATCAACGGCGACAACATGAATGGCGTCGTTCTTCCATATGTGCAGTGCCCCACCGATTCCCTTTTACTGCGGGAGTACGGGGCAATGAGCTATGCCATCAACGAGGGTTCGCGGCTTCGCTTCTCCGAGGTGCGGGCTGGTGAGACGGAAGACACCCGCAACGGATTCCGCAACCGCGGGGGCGATTCGACGATCGGAGTGGCTTCGATCAAGCCATCCGAAATTATCGACGGCCTCTCCCACACCGCTGCGTTTTCGGAACAACTCGGGTCCATTCGGGGCATGCCCGAGATGGCCTTGGAGGGGCACGTCGCGCTGAGGGTTTATTGGCTCACTGCAAAGCGATTCGTCGGCCTGGGTGAGGAGGCTCTCGCAGCGGGCCAATGCCGGGACCACCGCCTGTCGCACACAGCGCCGACCACGTCGAGCCCCAACGCCGCGCACTGCGCACCTTACGGACACATCCTCACGCCGAACGAGCCCAGTTGCATCAATGGCCCCGTCGATCCAAGTGCTAGGCCATGGGAACCGGGTGAACGCTCCGTGATGATCGCAGCCTCCAGCCAGCATCCCGGCGGCGTGCAGATGCTGCGTGCCGACGGCTCCGTGACTTTTGAGAGCGATGATGTCGACCGCGACGTCTGGAACGCACTCGGATCCGCAGCCGACGGCGACTGAGGCCATGGACCGCCCCGTCTTCCCGAGCTCAGGGAGCATCGGCGATGAACACACGGCTCCTTCATCGTGTTTGGCACACCGGCACCGCGCTGGCGTTCATCACTGCGTCTGCTGCCTTATCTGGGTGCGGAGGTCGAGCAGTCGATCCTGGCCCTCTCGGACCGGCAGTCAACGAGTTTGTTGAGCCGGTGACGATGCTCCGTGCCGAGAACGGAGACCCGCTTCCCGCGCGGATCCGCGTTGCAACAGGCGACGTCGTTGTCGTCACGTTTGAGATCCAGGCGAAATCCCAGCCTCCCGCAGAGTATCAAGGCCGCAAGGTCACGCCTGCCGAGGAACATCCCTGCCTGTTCGCGGCGTATCCTCCGGGCATCTCGCCCGACCTGAATGCGCACCCATCCAACGCCAGACCGACCGTCACGTTCGCAGCCCTGTGTCGCGATCCCACCGCGCCACACTTCCCCGTAGCGGGGATTGGTTCGTGGGCGGTGGCGATCCCAAAGGAGCAGTTGCCCGGCCCGATCACGAATCATGAAGACGGCGCTGTTCCCTTCGCGGCGATCATCGGCGCAACGCATTCGCAGCCGGGTACATACGCACTCGATCTGTATACCTATCCCACAGCAACGGTTGGCTCGGGCCTCGGCGCTCCGCTCCTACTCTGGCGGGGCGAACTGGTGATTGCCGAGTAGCCACCGGGCACGCTGGGCCTTGA
>Ga0129348_1000945_pt1 | contig 10633 bp, 8 predicted proteins | sample CPBDNA_4_FD_94424 | JGI IMG/M metagenome (GOLD analysis project Ga0129348, IMG submission 94424) | Freshwater to marine salinity gradient microbial communities from Chesapeake Bay, USA - CPBay_Sum_27_0.8_DNA | ecosystem: Environmental > Aquatic > Marine > Coastal | place: USA: Chesapeake Bay...
ATTCTGTGGCGTGGCAAAAAAACGGCCATCGCCGAACTTACGACCTCCGAGCCGAGTCGGCTTCGTGCTCTGCTCGCAGAACGCGTCATCGTCGATGAAGACGAGGCCGCAGGAGAGACAGCTTTGCCGCTATCGAACGGACCAAAAGCTGCGGGGCCGTCGTGATACGCTCGTGGTCGCGATTCACCACGGGAGTCTGCCATGACTGACCACACGCCCACGAGCTTTGTTCCACTTCAGCACCCTGCCGTCTGGCAGGCAGAGGAGCTTCGCGATCGGACTGACTTCTGCTGTGAGCTCAGCGGAGACGACCAGGATGAGCTTCGGCAGGGCCGGGTCTCGGAAGCTTTTGCCCATCGGCTGCAGAGGATCCAAGACTCGTTGGAGCATGGCAGCGGGTGTGTGTTGTTGCGGGGGCTCACGACAGACGGGCTCGCTGAGGCTGAGGCCAAGCATCTGTTTCTCACGATCGGCCAGCAACTCGGCACGCCTGTCAGCCAGGCAGCCAGCGGCGAGCTGCTCTTCAGCGTGCGTGACGCTGGCTTTGCGGATGACGATCCGCGTTCTCGCGGGCCGAACACGCGACGCAAACTCAGCTTCCATTCGGATCGCTGTGATGTGATTGGGTTTCTCTGTCTGCAGCAGGCACGCAGCGGTGGAGAGAATCTGCTCGTGTCGTCGATGGCGATCTACAACGAGATCGGTCGGCGTCGCCCAGATCTGCTCGCTGTGCTGATGCAGCCCTTCTTTTACAAACGGCACACCGTCGATCCAGGAAATCCGAACCCCTTCTGTCAGCAGCCGGTGTTCTCATTCACGGAGGGACACTTCGCGTCGTCGCTGCTGCGGGTGTTGATCGATCGGGCTTATGACGATCCGCAGACACCAGAGATGACTGATCTGCAGCGGGAGGCTCTCGACCTCGTCGAAATGGTGGCGGATGATCCAGCCTTTCACGTCCGACTGATGCAGCAGCCAGGGGACATTCTTCTGCTCAATAACTGGGTGACGCTCCACCGCCGCACAGCTTTTGAGGATGAGGACGATCCTGCAAAACGGCGGCATCTCCTGCGGCTGTGGCTTGCCATGCCCAACAGTCGGCCGATCAGCCCCTTGTTTCTCGAGAACTACGGGGCTACTGCAGCCGGAGCCGTCCGGGGTGGGATGCGGACCGACTAAGTCGTTTGCAGTCCGGGTCGTTTCGTTTGGCCCGTCGGCGTATTCACTGTTGTTGCTGCTCTTCGGCGAAGGCGTTCACAGTCGCGAACTCACGTACTCCCGTGCTGACTGGAACGCGGAGCGGCGGGAGTTGATCATGCCATGTGATCGAAGGAAGCCGTTTGAGAACGCGGGTCGATATCCGCACATCTATCCGCTCAGTTCCACTCCCCCGAAAGACACCTTTGTTGGGAGGGACGTCTGTGTAGTCTCTCCCAACAGCGGTCTTTGCGAAGAAACTGTTGATCGGACAGCCATTCGTTGGGTCAAAACCGACCCAGCCCATGTCAGCGAGCCACACTTCACACCATGCGTGGCTCTGGGATTCGTTTTCCTCTCGATGGAGAGAGCCGCTGACATAGCGGGCGGGGACACCGTTATGTCGTAAGACCGCGATCATGAGGTGCGTGAAGTCTTGACACACACCTCTTCCATGCTCAAGCAGCTCCTCAATAGGAGAAGACGAGTCGGTGGCGTCTTTGGCGTAGGTGAAGCTACTGTGAATGTGCTCGGCGACCTGGCAAACCCACATCCCGACACGAGTTCCTGGCGTTGGGCAGAGAGTCTTGAGATGAGGCTCAAGCAGAGGTGAGTACTGTGTTGGACCTCTCAGTGGAAGATACTCCAGCGTTTCTAGCGGAAGATCGTCCGTCACTACGGGAAACACCGACTGGCTCGTCATGGGCCCCCGCTCGTAATCTTGGGTCTCAACAATGCTCGCAGCGAGCATTCGGATAGTTCTTTGTGGGTTGAGCAGGTTGAAATGGTGTACTCCGTTTCCAAAGCTGTCGACATATCGGTGGTAAACGGCTTGCTCGCTCACGTTCAGCTGAAACGAATGGCAGCTCTGCTGCTCGTCGCTTATCGGCTCCATTCTCAACTCGCAAAGCCACTCCCGAATCGGCTCGGAGTATGTCATCGTTGTCTCATGTTGAATCTCAAGGATCATTGCGGGTACTTCCTCATTTGCCCAGCACATGCTTTAAATTGTGAAGGCAGGCTACTGCAGTGAGTATTGCTGTTGCAGGAGCCGTCCGATTGTGCTGCAGCGGTCGAGTGATGTTGTCAGGAGTCGTTGCAGGCCGGATGCGTGGAGTTCAGAGCGATCGAGGTATGTCAAATCGCTGACCAACCGCCCGACAGTCCTGCTCGGTTCCGTGTGAGCCAGAGGCCTTTGCCGGTCAGAGACGACATCGAGCGATGCGAGGACCTGTGTGAGGCAGAAACGTGTTGAGTGCGGGAACTCGGGATGAGTCAGCAGAAACTCCGTGACTCTCTCCGCGTCAATTCGGCCTATTGAAAGCCTTTGGTACGCTTCAAAAGCAGCGCAGCGTCTCAGGACGGCAGCCCATTGCAGGGTGCTCACTGGAAGTTCTGAAGCCTCGCCAACAGCAATGAGGTCGACTTTCGCTTCCAGAGTACGAAGTATCTTGTCAGCGCGTTCTAGGTATCTTCCCATCTGAATGAAGTGCCAGCCTTCGTCATGGATGAGGGTCGCGTCGCAGATACCGTGGAAAAGGAGCACCCCCATTTGTGTTTCTTCGCAAAACTGATGAGGGGCCTCGGTGGCATGATGTTGCAGATTCTTATCTTTGAGCCTCCAGTAGAGTTTGTTGAGTTCTCTCCACATCGGAGGACTGAGCGACCCGCGGATGCTTCGGGCGTTGTTTCGCGCTCTGTTGATGCAGGCGATGACGCTGCCGGTATTTTCGATGTCGGTGAGCAGCCACCGCTGTGCTGCAGAAATCGCCGTCTCCGTATCGCGGCGGTGTGGTGAGGATTGCTGGTACTGGGCGAGTAACGCCGTCCATTCGAACTCGATCGGGTCTGCTAATACTCCGTGCAAGTCAAGTTCAAGTGAACTTGTGACCTCGACAGCACGAGCGAGGTGGTCGGCTCGCTCGAGATAGCGGCCCATCCAGAACAAGGCGTCAGCAACCCGACTGAGCATCATCGCTTTATCCCAGCAGGGTGTTCGGCTAATACCCACGTGTCTTTACTTCCGCCGCCCTGCGAACTGTTCACGACAAGGCTGCCTTTCGGGAGTGCGACCCTGGTGAGTCCACCCGGCGTGACGACAGTTCGTTCTCCACAGAGCACAAATGGTCTTAGGTCGATGTGCCGTCCCTCGAGTTTTCCGTCGATCAGCGTCGGGTGCGTAGAGAGTTGAATCGTCGGCTGGGCGATAAAGTCTCGTGGAAACGCTTTGATCTGAACGCGAAATGACTCCCGTTCCTCTGCGGTCGAGGCGGGACCTATCAGCATGCCGTAGCCCCCCGATTGGTTCACACGTTTTACGACAAGCTTCTCAAGGTTATTCAAGACATGATGAAGTTCAGCAGGAACGTCTGGTCGGAAAGTCTCGACGTTGTTGAGTAAAGGTTCTTGTTGCAGGTAGTACCGAATGATGGCAGGGATGAACGGGTAAATGCCTTTGTCGTCTGCGATGCCCGTGCCGATGCTGTTCGCCAAAGCGACGTTGCCTGCTCTGTACGCGTTCACCAGTCCAGGCACGCCCAGGACGCTATCAGGCCGGAAGACAAGGGGGTCGAGGAAATCGTCGTCAATCCGACGGTATATCGTGTCAACTTGCTGAAGTCCGCGGGTCGTCCGCATGAAGACTCGGTTGTTGTCGACGAGAAGATCTCGTCCCTCAACAAGTTCGATTCCCATGCGTTGAGCAAGAAAGCTGTGCTCAAAGTATGCGGAGTTGTACATGCCGGGGCTCAAGAGCACCACGGTAGGATCGATGGCAGACTCAGGGGCGATGTGGCGTAGGACTTCTAGAAGATGCGACGGATAATGGTCGTTCGGTAAGACGTCGTACTTATTGAAAAGAGTGGGGAAGACACGCTTGAGCACTTGCCGGTTTTGCAGCATGTAGCTCACGCCAGAGGGTGTCCGTGCGTTGTCTTCAAGAACAAAGTACTCCCCGCCTGCATCTCGGATGAGATCGCTTCCCGAGATGTGGACGTAGATCCGCCGGGGGACATCCACTCCAACAAACTCACGCCGGAACGAGTCTCCTTGTAAGACGAGGTAGGGCGGGACGACCTTGTCGCGGAGGATGTGCTGTTCGTGATAGATGTCCCACAGGAAGAGATTGATGGCGTTGATGCGTTGGGTCAGCCCTGCTTCTATCCGCTGCCATTCGTCTGCGGGGATGATGCGAGGCATCGGATCCATAGGCCAGATCCGCTCGATCCCCTCTTCTGCGCGGTAAACGGTGAATCCAACGCCGTCCTGCCGCATGGAGAGTTCTGTCATAGCCTTGCGGCGTCGCAGGTCTTCTTCGCTCGCGTGCTGCAGCGACGCACGAAGAGATGCGTAGTGCGGACGGACCTCGTCAGCGGCAACGAACATCTCGTCGAATGCGTCGGCGATCTCATAATCGCCCCAGAGCGGCGGAGAGCCATCCGAAAGCTGCAGCGTGTCTGACATATCGTGAGGCCGTCGGCGATGGCTGAGAAACCAAAATGCTTTGGTGTCGTGTTCAGGAACTGCAGCCTGCTTGTTGGGCAGTGGTGCTTTGAGAAAAGGCAGTGCCCGAGTTGATTGGGCCCAGGGAACATGGTCGAAATCGTGCTAGTCCGATCTGGCAATCTGACCTACAGTACTTCTGCAAATGGCGTGCCGTGAAACGCTTGCCGTCGTTCTTTCCGAAAAGTTTCTTCCCGCAGAGCTTCAAGCACCATGACTTACTGCCTCGGCATCCGGACGAGAGAAGGCCTTGTACTTGCGTCTGACTCACGAACAAACGCCGGACTCGATCAGATCAATGTCTGCTGCAAAATGCATAGCTTTGTGATGCCTGGCGAGCGGATGTTCTCCGTTCTCTCGAGCGGCAGCCTGTCCCTAACGCAGTCGATCGTGACGCGGATCCGTCACGAGTTTCGTGAAGGGCGGGGGCTTGCAGAGGTGGAGACCTTCTATGATGCGGCTCGCTGTGTGGGACAGCACATTCGGGAGATCAGCGACATCGATCGTGATGCACTCGAAAAAGACAACGTTCCCTTCTCGGTGAACTTTCTCGTCGGTGGCCAAATCGGTGATGAGCCTCCACAGCTCTACATGATCTATTCCACCGGAAATCCCCTGCGTTGCACGCGAAGTGCACCGTTCCTACAGATAGGCGAGACCAAGTACGGACGTCCGATTCTCGACAGAGGGATTCAGTTTGACGAAACAACGCTTGAACAGGCGGTGAAGTACGCAGTCATCTCACTCGATTCCACAATGCGGTCGAATGTCACCGTAGGACCGCCGATAGATATGCTGGTCTATCGGGCGAACGACCTCTCGATTCGGAGCTATCGCCGCTTTATGCCCGATGACGAGGGCCTGACGCAGATCCGGTCGAAGTGGGATCAGGGGCTGAGGACAGCCATCGCTGATTTGCCCACGATCGCGTTCAGCCAAACGGGGGATGATGTCCGCAACGGGAGCACGTGCGTCGTGGAGCCCGAAGGCAGTCTTCGGATCGACAGCTGAAGCGTCCATCATTCCGTGTCACGAAGACCGCTTTTTCGCCCCAAAGCGGTCTTCCCGTTGTGTCGATTGAGGCAGTCATGGGTCGTGCTTTAGGCTGTGTGGCGGGCGAGGGATCTCTGTGCGTTCTCGCCGTCAGGTGGCCAGCCGGCAAGGACGCAGCTGATGAACCGTGTTGACGAACTTCTCGCAGCCCATGCTCCGTGGGCGTTGAGCGAGCACTCATGGCCGCTCACGCCGTTTGAACGGTTCATGTGGTTCGATGACCGTCCTGACTTCCCGTTGGTGTTTCAGGTCGATCTCTGCTTCGACGGGCCGATTGATCCTCAAACGATGCGGGAGGCGTTTCGCTTTGCTATCGGTCGGCATCCGCTCCTGCGGTCCACCGTGCAGGGCAGTGGCTGTGACGCCGCGTGGGTCGCGTCGACATCAGACTGGCCCGAACTGCGTGTGTTTTCCAAAGCCGCAGACGATGAGCCTGGCTTAGCTGCGATCGATCTGACAGCGTCGCCGGGGCTGCGGGGCTGGATGCGGGAAACGTCTGTTGGCTGGGATATCAAACTGCTCTTCCACCATGCCTGTTGCGACGGGCAGGGGGCACGGATGTTCATTCAGGACATGGTGCTCGCGTATGCGGTGTTGCAGGGAGTCAGCGAACACCGTTCCCCCTTCTTCACGATTGATATTTCGCATCTCGATCGGCGTGGGAGCTATCCGTCGACTGTGGGTCGGGCGCGAACCTTTACGTGGAGGCTGCAAAACTTCTTGCAGTTTTTCCTTAGGCCTCCGCGGCCGACGCTGCCAGGCGTGGAGTCGGAGCGTCGTGAGCGGGCTGCTGACGGTAGCGGAGTGAATGTTGCGGAGATCCGGGCAGGCATCTGTTCTTACACGTTTTCTGCAGACGAGGTCGCCAAGCTTCAGGATCCACAGCGTCGAGATGGCACGAGCCTCAACGACGTGGCGGTGGCGATACTCTTTTCCGTGATCGGTGAGTGGCAGCGGCGTCATGGTGCCGCTCCTGGATCGTGGGTACGAATTTCGGTGCCGTGTGATTTGCGAGGCCGCGAGGATGAGCGGATGCCTGCTGCCAACCGCTACACCTATGTGTTTCTCAACCGCCGTCTGCGGAACTGCCAGAGCTGGAGCACGTTGCTGGAGGGCGTGAAGGCAGAGCTGCAAGAGCGGCTCCAGACTCGCTTCGGGGTCAACTTCCTTGGTCATCTCAGTCTGCTCGCTGCGCGACCGAGACTGATGCGGCGGGTGCTCAATGGAAAGGCATGCTTCGCGACAGCCGTGCTCACCAATCTGAGTGATCCGTCGCGACGTCTGCGAAAACGGCTTCCCGTTGATGACGACAAGTTCTTCTGGCTCGACGGAGCCCGCTGTTACGACCTGCGTGTTCGCACGCCGCCGCTGCGGCCGCAGACGCACTGGGGTGTTGGTATCTTTGAGTACGCCGGTCGTGTGACGGTGACATTTCGCTACAACACGGCCACGATGTCAGAGGCTGAGGCGACCAACGTTTTAGACCGCTATATCGAGAGCTGGCGGGAATGGCTCGACGTCACGTCGACCTCTGCCGTGCAGAAGCCCGCTTCGGTCGCGACCTGACCGGGCGTGGAAAGTCTTCATGCATGTTCGACAAGCCAGGCTCGATCGAGGATGCTCTCGGGCAGCAAGGCACTCCCTGCTGGCGAACGTGCTTGCTCGTGGGGAGCCCGCACCTGGTGTCAGACGCAGAAGGAGAACATCGTGAACGCGGTCACGTGGGGAAGACGAACCGAATGTGAAGACGTGGGGCCTTTGGCTGCAATGTGGAGAGGTGTGTGTGACTGTTCCGGGCTGCGAGCGGCGGTTGCGTGTGGGCTTTTGGCACTGAGCGTTTCGTCGGCAACGGCGGGTGCCTACAACCCGGATCGGTCGATTGGCGACGTGGTGCCAGCCTGGCAGGGACTGCCTGGAACCGATGGCAAGGAGCATGGCTGGGACGAGCTGGCGGATCGTGACTTTGTCGTGGTCGTGTTTACCTGCAACAGCTGTCCGTATGCCGTGGACTACGAGGCGCGGGTCAACAGCCTCGCCAAGAAGTACGCCGGGGCTGAGAGTCGAGTGGCGGTGGTCGCGATCAATGCCAACCTGATTGCCGAAGACGCCCCCGCCGCGATGGAGAAGCGTGCCGCCGACCGTGGTTTTGTGTTTCCCTACCTCTTTGATGAGTCTCAGGAGGTGCCCAAGTCGTTTGGGGCCCTGCGGACGCCCGAGGCGTATCTGCTTAATCGCAAACGCGAGATCCTCTACATGGGGGCTATCGACGACAATACCGACGCTTCCAAAGTCGAGAAGACCTACCTGGAAGATGCCATCACTGCCTCGCTCGCCGGCAAACCGGTCGCGGAGGCGGAGACACCACCGGTCGGCTGTCTGATTCGCTTCAAGCGTCGTCGCCGGTGATGTCTGCTGGCGTCAGCACAGCGTTGGCGTCGCATCGATGACAGCGACGTGAATTGCAAGAGAGAGACACCGCAAGAGAGTGACACCGCGGGATGAGATGTCCTGCCGGGTCGACGAGGGAGCGAGCAGTATGCGCAGAGGCGTATGGGATGCGTCTGGTGGCCGCCAGTGCTGCCGGTGGCTGAAGGTTGTGTTGGCCCTCTTGGTGGCAGTGGTCTCCGGAGGGCTCAGCCCTGCAGCGGAGCCCTGCCGAGTTGAGGTGCGTGAGCAGGGCTCGGGCCTGCCTGTTCCCCTTGTCGAACTCCGCACGACCCACCAGCAGCGGTTTGTGACTGACAACGCCGGCATCATCGCGATTGATGACCCGGACCTGCTCGGCAAGGCCGTCTGGTTCACGGTCACTGGTCATGGCTATGAGGTGGCGGCGGATGGCTGTGGGATCCGTGGGGTGCGGCTCGATCTGATTGCAGGTGGTCGACTACAGGTGGAGGTTGAGCGAACGACGCTCGCTCGGTGGCCGGAGCAGTCGACAGTGAAACGGCTGAGCCCCCTGCGGTGTTGGAGGTGACCACGGATCTCACGCTCGATCCTGCCAAGACCTACGGGCAGCTTGTGGTGAAGGCATCGGGAGTGGTGATTGACGGCCAGGGAGCTGTCCTTGTTGGGCCGGGGGCGGATGCGGAAGAGCCGAGTGGCTTTCAGGGCGTGGCGGTGATGGCCGAAGGTGTGAGTGACGTCACCGTGCGGAATCTCAAAGCCCGCGGCTGGGAAACAGGTCTGGTGGTGCGGGACGGCTCTGGCTGGGTGATTGAAGACTGCGACTTTTCTGACAACTTCCATGATCCTGCCTTTGGCTGGGGAGAGAACGGACGACGGGGTGGGATCCTGTTGGAGCGGGTGCAGAAGTCAACCCTTCGAGGCAATCGGGCCAACCGTGTCTGGGATGGCTGTGTGCTCGTCGACTGCGACGACAACCTGCTGGAGAGCAACGACTTTTCCCACACCTCGAATACCTGCCTCAAACTCTGGACGAGCAGCCGCAACACCGTGCAGGGCAACACGCTCACGCACGGTATCCGCATCGATCCAGGCGAGGTGCATGCCCGAGATTCAACCTGTGTGCTGATTGAGAGCGGCTCAAACGACAACCGATTCCTCGACAACAACTGCACGCATGGAGGTGATGGCATCTTCGTGCGGGTACTCAACGGCTGGAACAGCACAGGAAATCACTTCCAAGGAAATGACTGCTCGCATGCAAACAACAACGGGTTTGAGTGTTGGGCGCCGGGGAACACTTTTGTCGGCAACACGGCGAACCACTGCAGCTATGGATTCTGGCTGGGAGGCTCCGACCGCACTCGGCTGATCGGTAATGAAGCGAGTTTCAACGGTCTGCCCACAGGGCCCCACAACTCGCCACACCTGCCTGGTGGTGGGCATGCCGGCATCGTGTTCATGTTTGGCTCGTCGAGCCATGTACTCGCTCGTGGAAACCGCTGTGAGGGGAATCACGGAGCCGGGATCGCACTCGTTGGTGATCTCGCAGAGGGAGGGCCATCCTGGAAGGCTGAGCACTGGGTGATCGAGGGCAATCAACTGATTGAGAATCGGCAGGGGATCTACGTGAAGCATGCCGACTGGATTGTCTTGGCCGGCAACTTGTATTCCGGGAACGCGGCAGGAGATGACAGCCTGGGGGATCTGGTCGTTGACGGCAATGTAACGCGACTGATCGATCGCGATCGAAGACCCAATGACGATGCATCAGCCACCAGTCCGCTTCCCCTGGAGGGTCCGTTCGCCGAGGAGCCAGACACGGGGCCAGCTCTCGTCGAGATCGCAGGGCCAGCACAGGCCACCATTGGAGAGGTGAAGTCTTATGGCATCAGGCTTGATCTTGCAGTGCGGGCACCGGTGCTCGTCAGCTGGGATGCGGGTGATGGGGAGCTCACCGAGACGTCCACGCTGGACTCTGTATTTGAAAAGCCAGGTGTGGCAACCGTTGCGGCGAATGTGCTGGTGGATGGCCGTCTTGAGCCTGTGGCGTTGTCGGTGGCGGTGACGCAGCCAGGTGAAGAGCTCGGCACCGAGGGTGAGAGTGAAGGCCCCGTGGCAGACTGGCACATCAGCGACTTCCACGAACGCACCCGTAGCCAGGAGCAGGTCTCGAGAGCCCGGTTTGCAGCGGTCACGGAGCCGCATGTTGTGGGGGAGCGGGCACTGGCGGTTGAGATCTCCCCCTATGCAGGCTTTCGAGCGGTGATGACCTACCCCGTTGAGGGCAGCCTGGACATGCCGCTTGTGGGAGTGGCGAGCATTTCGTTTTGGCTGAAGGCGATCAATGCCGATCGAACGGGCTGGCAGGGCGGGCCGTTCCTGTCACTTCACGGCACCGATGGCAGCGTCTGCCATCTTGAACCCGCGGAGGGGCATGACCTGATGCGGGAACTTGCCCCGGGTGAGAAGGCGGACG
>Ga0129348_1000948_pt1 | contig 10625 bp, 8 predicted proteins | sample CPBDNA_4_FD_94424 | JGI IMG/M metagenome (GOLD analysis project Ga0129348, IMG submission 94424) | Freshwater to marine salinity gradient microbial communities from Chesapeake Bay, USA - CPBay_Sum_27_0.8_DNA | ecosystem: Environmental > Aquatic > Marine > Coastal | place: USA: Chesapeake Bay...
CCACGCCCTCCTCCTGGCCCTCGTCCCACGTCATATCCACATCGCCGACGCTCCCGTCCCACGCCGGCGCGTCTTCCCATCCGCCCCCCGAAATTTCGGCCGAAGGCAATTGCGAAATGTCGGTGACGATGCCGCGGTTCATCACCATGGCCTCCCCGAATTGACTCGGGGAAATGAAAGCCGCCGCGCTCAGCGGGAGGAGAAGCACGACAAACGCAAAGACGGCCCCGGCCGACAAACGGCTGCGCGGCGGTTCCTCGTCATGGCCGTGATGACATCCGCACTCCCCGCACCCCGCATCGGTTTCCCGCGAGGCCCACCACCACAGGGCGGCCAGCAGCAACAACCCGGCGCCGGCGGCCAGAACATAAGGATGGAATTGCGGATGCAGGTAGGACGCGATGCGCCCGCTCCACCAGAAATACAGCATCGTCCCGCCCCACAGAAGCAGGGTGATAAGGGTGAGGACACGTTTCATCAGCCGCGAAAGTTGGGGATGGGAAGGAAAGCGCAGAGCACAAAAACAAGGATAGCGAGGCCCGCGACGAGAAAAACAATGAAGCGTTTGCGGAAGACGAGGCCGTAGATGAAAACCAGCTTGAGATCGACGACCGGACCGAAAACCAGGAAGGCCAACTTGGAGGCCGACGGAAAGGCCGTGAAGGTGGCCGCGACGAAAGCATCCGATGTGCTGCAAAGCGAAAGAAGGGAGGCCAGCGCCATCATGCTTCCCACCGCCAGCGCACGGTCCTCGGCCAAAGGCATGATCACCTGCTGGTTAACGCTCGTGTTGAACAGCGTGGCCACCGCCGCGCCGAGGACGAAGAAGACCGTCACATCGAGGAAGTCCCCCGTTGCGGCGCGCACCGCCGCGGCCGCTTTCTCCCGGCCGCTGCGATGGTCGTGGTGCTCGTCGGTGCCCTCCGGCAGAACCAGATCCGGACGCAGCACGAAGCCGCGCCGCAGGAAGTAGACGAGGCCCGCCATGATGACGGCCACGGCGAAGGACAAGCCGATGCGGCAAAGCATCATTTCCAGCGGACCCTGGCCGCGGAACGCCGCGTAAGTGCTGACCGCCACAATGGGATTCACCACCGGCGCGGCCAGCATGTAGGCCATGGCATTCGAGAGCGGCAGGCCTTTTTGCAATAGGCGACGAATGACAACCACGATGCCGCACTCGCACATCGGCAAGACCGCCCCCAAAGCCCCGCCGAGCAGGATCCCCGCCGCCGCATTGCGCGGGAGAAGGCGGGCCAGCACGCGCGGCGGCAAAAAAACGTCGATCACCCCGCTCAAAGCCACGCCCATCAAAATGAAAGGCACCCCCTCCAACACCACGCTCAGAAACGAGTAGGCGAAGTCGGGCAGACTGAACCAGAACCAGTGATCCATCGGAGTCCGAAGTTGAAATCAGATTGGCCTCGAAGGCAAACGGGCATTAGACAGGGGTCAGTGTCCATGACCTCCCCCGGGACTGCCCGCCACCACTTCGGATTCGTTATCCTCATCAGCGCCGTGGCCGCGCTGGGCGGGTTTCTCTTCGGTTATGACAGCGGGTGCATCAACGGCACGGTGACCGCCCTGCAAAAGGCCTTCAACTCGAGCAGTCTGGGCAGCGGATTCAATGTCGCGTCGATGCTTCTCGGCTGCGCCGCCGGTGCGTTCCTTGCCGGCAGCCTGGCCGACCGCTACGGACGCCGCACCACACTCTTCGGCTCGGCCATCCTTTTCGCCATCAGCTCCTGGGGGTCGGGTGTGGCCAACGGCTCGGCCGAGTTCGTCGTCTTCCGGCTCCTCGGCGGCTTCGCCGTGGGTGCCGCCAGCATCATCAGTCCGGCCTACATCAGCGAAATCGCCCCGGCGGCCTACCGCGGACGTCTGGCCAGCCTGCAGCAGATGGCCATCGTTCTCGGACTTTTCTGCGCCTTCCTCGTCAACTACCTCATCGCCAAAGCCTCCGGGGGCGCCAGCGAGATGTTCTGGTGGGGCTTCCCCGCGTGGCGCTGGATGTTCTGGGCGGAACTTTTTCCCGTCGCCCTTTTCCTTGCCGGCCTCCTCTTCATTCCGGAATCCCCGCGCTACCTCGTGGCCATCGGACGGACCCAAGCGGCTGAAGCGGTGCTGCGGCGGTTGGCCGACCCGGACCACGCGGCGGCCGAAGTGCGCCGCATCGCGGGCACGCTCGAGAGAGACCGGCGGCCAAATCTGCGGGACATATTCGACCGCGCCACCGGGCGCGTGCGCCCCATCGTTTGGATCGGTCTCGCTCTGGCCGCCTTCCAGCAACTCGTCGGCATCAATGTCGTCTTTTATTACGGCGAAGTCCTCTGGCGCGCCGCCGGCTTCTCCGAGTCCGACGCTTTGCGGATCAATGTCATCAGCGGCACGATCAACGTGGCCTCGACCCTCGTCGCCATCGCGCTGGTCGACAAATGGGGACGCAAACCGCTGCTCCTCACCGGTTCCATCGGCATGACCGTCTTCCTCGGTGTTCTCGCCGTGGTTTTCGGCACGGCCTCGACGGGAGCCGACGGCAACCTCGCTCTCTCCGAATCCGCCGGTCTGGTCGCCCTGGTCAGCGCCAACCTTTACATCGTCGCCTTCGGCATGTCGTGGGGACCGGTCATGTGGGTCATGCTGGGCGAAATGTTTCCCAACCAGGTTCGCGGCGCCGCTCTGGCCGTGGCCGGTTTTTCCCAATGGACGGCCAACTTCCTCGTCACCATGACCTTCCCGCTCTTTCTCAAAATCATCGGCTTGGGCGGCGCCTACGGCCTGTACTCGTTCTTTGCCCTGCTCTCCTTTTTCCTCGTCCGCGCTTTCATCCGCGAAACCAAAGGCCGCACCTTGGAAGAGATGTAGCAGGGGGCCTTGCGGGCGGAGCCGAACCGCCCTATGGTTCGAGATCTGCCGAGACGGCCCGTCAAGGCACCCATCAATCATGCAAAACCCGCTCCTCTCGCGCATCCCTTGGGACCGCGTCAACTGGAAGACCAGCATCTTCCTCGCCGTCCTCAACATTCTCGCCGTCACTGCCGTGCCGCTTTACATCTGGCACTATGGCCTCGACTGGTTTCTCGCCGCGCTTTTTGTTGTTTTCTTCATCCTCACCGGCTTGAGCATCACCCTGGGCTACCATCGCCTCTTCTCCCACCTGTCCTTCAAAGCCAAAACGCCGGTGCGTCTGGCCACCCTGCTCTTCGGGGCCTGCGCTTTCGAGAATTCGGTCCTCGACTGGTGCTCCGACCACCGCAAACACCACAAGCACGTCGACCACGACGACGATCCCTACGACATCTCGAAAGGATTTTTCTGGGCCCACATCGGCTGGCTGCTCTTCAAACTCGGCCCCGAAATGCCGATGGACAACGTCAACGACCTCAAGCGCGACCGATACATCATGTGGCAGCACCACTGGTGCACCACCATCGCTTTCGTCTTCGGCCTCGGCTTCCCCACGCTCCTCGGCTTCCTCTGGAACGGCTGGGTCGGTGCCCTCGGCGGCTTCCTCATCCCCGGCGTCCTCCGCGTCTTCGCCGTGCAGCACAGCACCTTCTTCATCAACTCGGTCTGCCACACCGTCGGAAACCAACCCTACTCCGCGCGTTGCAGCGCGCGCGACAGTGCCATCATGGCGCTCTTCACGTTCGGGGAGGGCTACCACAACTACCACCACGAATTCCAACACGACTACCGCAACGGCGTGAAGAAGACCAACTTCGACCCGACCAAGTGGACCATCTGGACGCTGGAAAAGCTCGGCTTGGTCAGCGATCTGCGCCGCGTGCCGGACGAGAAAATCCTCCTCGCCGAGATGAACGAAGCGCGCCGCCGGGCCGCCCTCAAGACGGAGCAGCACGAAAGTATCGCCACCGTCTTCGGGCACCAGATGAGCGACATGTTCCACCACCTCAGCGAACGCCTCGCGGCCAACTACGCCGCGCTGGAAAAAGCCATGGCCGAAAAGGTCGAGGTCTCCCGCCACATGATCGAAGACTGGCGCCGCGAGACCCGCGAATTCGCCGCGCTCCTCACCGACCTGGAACGCCGCTTGCCGGTCCCGGCCTGACCGCCAAGCCGCCCGCGGCGGCGGTTACAACTCCACCGGCACACCCGGTGCGGGGATGATCACCTCGGTCTGCGGAGACACCTCCGGCACCTTCCGCGCGAACCACGCCACCGCCGGCGGGTCACCGTGCACGAGGAGCAGTTTCTTCGGTTGCACCCGCGCGACATAATCGAGCAGTCCGTCGCGCGTGGCGTGGGCGCTCAGGGTGAATTCGTCGAGCTTGCAGCGCCGGCGCACCGGACGCCGCCGGGGATCGAGCAGCACCTCGTCGCCCTCCTGTCCCGCCCGCAAGCGCCCCGCCGGTGACCGCGGATCCGAATAGCCGACGAACATGCAATGCGCGGCGGGGTTCTCCAGGATTTTCGGCGCGAGGACGTTGGACAGCGTGTTCTCCGTCATCATCCCGCTGGAAATGGCATAAACCGTCCGCGGAAGCACGGGCAACCGCGCAATATCGCGTCCCCCGACCACCTCCATCGGCAGGCACTCGGCCAACTTGAGGTCCCCGTGCCGCCGCGGTGCGCTGCCCCGCAAGCGATCGGTCACCGCGGTGACCTTGGCGCTCAGTCCGCCGACATAAAGCCCGAACCCGCCGCGCAAAGCGCCGCTTTTTTTCGATTCGTAAAGCAAGGCCAGCACCTCCTGCGTCTTGCCGAGGGCGAAAACGGGCACGAGCACCGGCCCGCCGGCGTCGAGGGCTTCCTGCAGCGTGCGAATGAAACGCGCTTCCTCGGTCTTGCGCGTCATGCCTTCCGGCACCGGACTGTCCCCGCGCGTCGTCTCCATAATGAGCACGTCGATATCGTCCGTGGGGAATTTGGCCCCGCGCATCAACGTCTGGTCCTCGAAATTCACATCCCCCGTGTAAAAAATCCGCTTGCCCCCGGCGCGCAGCAGGACACCGCTGGAACCGAGGATGTGCCCCGCGTCGAAGAGTTCGCCAGTCATGTCCCCGCCCAAATCGAACCGCGTGGACAGGCGGACCACCTCCCAGCGGTCCATCGCATTGTCGATCTCGCGATGGGTGAAGAGCGGAAGGTCGGGCGCGCCCACCTCGTCGCGCTGCCGCATCATCACACTGACCGAATTGTGCAGCATCACCTCGGACAACCCCGCCGTCGCCTCGGTCATGAAAACCGGGGCCTCCGGAGCCTGCCGCATGGCCAAGGGCAGGCATCCCACGTGGTCCTGGTGGGCGTGGGTCAGAATCATCGCATCGAACCCGCGCCCCTCGAGCAGCGAGAAATCCGGAGTGGCGAGGCCGCCCACTTCGCGCGGGTGCATCCCGGCATCGAGCAAAACGCGGGATTTGTCCGATTCGAGCAGGTAGCAATTGGCTCCGATTTCCTCCGCGCGGGTGAGATTGGTGAATTTCATGGCATCACTTTCCGAACCAACCCCCTGCATGGCCGAGACGGCCGAGGAACAAGCCTCCGATGAGCGTCAATGATGCGGGCACGAACGGCAAGACGACTCTCGCGCTGCCAAAAACACCGAGGGCCAGCAACGCGAAAACCAACAGGCCGAACAAACCGGCCCGCACGGCCGCTCCGGTCGAACGGCGCGCCGGACCGACGGCCAGCACCGTGCCCCCCAGTGCGAGGAACAGCGGATACCACCAACCCGGCAGGAGGAACAACCGGTTGGTCCGCACAGCCTCCCAAGCCTGCGCCCACTGCTCCGCCGGGGTGACCGCACCCATTCCCTCGGCCGCCACCCGCGTCACGTCCGACGTGGCCGGGGCCAAGACCATAACATGGCCGCGCAAAGGCGAGGGACCGCCCTCGCGCTCGAACTTCTCCGCGGCCACCAGCAATTCATTCATCGTCATAGTAGCCGGTGCCCCGGAGGGTAGGAAACGGACGGACCCGGCAGTATCGAGGATCATGCGGCCGTCGGGACCTTCCAAAGCGGGTGGTTCGGCGGACAACTCGGACCACCGCCAGCCATTGGCCACCGCCCAGGCCAAGGCGAGAAAGGACGGGACGGCGCGGTCGCCATTCTGTCCGGCCAAAAGAATTTCCCGCGCCCCCGCACCGCCGGTCGGCGGAGCAAGAAATCCGCGGGCAAACCGCCCCGGACGTCCGGCCAGCCCCGGCACCTCGTCCCAACCTCCACCCGGCGCACCGCGCAAAGGAGTCCATCCGTTGCCGGGGGGCGACGACAAATCGAAGCCTCCGAAGACCGGCATACCGCCGGCCGCTTCGATCATGCGGGTCGGATCGCCGGACAATCCCTCGATCCCCGCGCCCATTGCACCGAGACGCGAGGCCGCGCGGGCAAACAGCGCCCCGTCGAGCATGGCCATGCGCCCGGTGCCGGCCAGTTCGGAGGCCTCTTCGTCATAAAGCACGAGAGTGAGCGGCGGCAGTTTCGACTGACCGCCGGCATTGGCCGAAAGCCACGAAACAAAAGCGCGCTCCACCGGGTCGAAGGTCCCGCGTGAAACCTCCCGTTCGAGGAAAAAAGCCAACCCGAGAAGAAGGACGGCCACCACCGCCAAACCGGCCCCCTTCATGCTGCCGCCTCCCGGCACAGTTTTTCGTAGTGGGCGAGCAGGGCCTCGAGATGGCGCTCCGGCGTAAATGTTTCCCGCGAGATTTCCCGCGCCCGGCGCCCCATGGCCTGCAAGCGCCCCGGGTCGTCGAGCAGGGCCAGCACCGCGGTTTGGAAGGCGCGGCGTTGGCCAAAGGGAACGAGCACGCCCGTTTCGCCATCGGACAACCATTCGCGTATTCCCTCGGTATCGAAAGCGACCACCGGTTTTCCATAAGCCATCGCGCCGAGGCCTTCGAGCCCCAAAGGCTCGTTCCAGCGCACCGGCATAACCACAAGGTCCGCCTCGCGGTAAAGCAAAGACCACTGCTCCGGCGTGGGTTCGCCCACGATGCGCACACGGCTGCCCAACGCACGCCGGCGCACGTGCGCCTCCAACATCTCGCGCTCTTGGCCGCCGCCCGCGAAAACCAACTGCACATCGCGCGGCAATTCGTCGGCCATGCGCACCACCATCCACACGCCCTTCTGACCGAGCAAGCCGCCGACGTGGAGGATGGTGCGCAGGGAACTCACTTCGCCGTGCCGGGTTTGCGGGGGCAGGGGCGCGTAAGGCGGCAGGCTGGCGATTTTCTCCTCCGCGATCCCGTTGAGCACAAGTTGGCGCCGCACCGTCGGGCTCATCACCTGCAGCCCGTGCAGCGAGGACAGGGCCGCCAGACTGCGGTCGATCGCCTGGTAGCGCACCCAATTGAGCGCCGGGTTCCACGACCCGCAACCGCGCAGCACATGGGCCGCGCAACACGCGCGCCCGTGGGCACGACGGCAGGGCGCCGCCGGACGCTGCAGGGTCAGACGGCGTCCGGAGCAGTAGAAATCGTGATTGTGCACGAAACGCACCGTCGGCTTTCTCGCGGCCAGCCATCCGTCGAGCAAGGTGTTGCCCACCCCATGGAGTTGGATCACGTCCGGCGCGAAATCTTCGAGGATCGCCTCGAGCCGCAACGCATTGCGGTCGCGCGGCATGAGGCGCCGGTCAAGGTCGTCGTAAATATACCCCGTGCCCTCGAGCTTGCCCGCGCCGCGGCCGTGGACCAGTGCCACGTCATGGCCGGCCGTCCGCAACCTGCGGATGGTATCGATGACCAGACGGTTCATCCCCCCGCCCTTCGGCACGGCCGAGCGGTTGAAAAAAAGGATCCGCATAAATTTCAGGAATGCGATCCGAGCAAAGTGCGCGCATGCGCCACCGCCGAGTCGCTGTCGTGCCCGCCGAGCATGCGGGCCAACTCGGCGACCCGCTCCTCGCCGCGCAACTCGCCGACCGCGGTGGCCGTGCGCCGTCCGTCGAATTCCTTGGTCACGGCGAACTGGCGGTGCGCCGCCGAAGCCACCTGCGGGAGGTGCGTGATGCAAAGGACCTGGTGCGCCTTGGACAGGCCGCGCATTTTCTGCCCGACCTTCACCGCCACCTCGCCGCCAACGTTGGCATCGATCTCGTCGAAGACGAGCAGCGGCACACCGTCCTGGCCGGCGAGGACGGACTTGAGCGCGAGCATGACGCGCGAAATCTCCCCGCTCGAGGCGATGGCCCGCAGCGGCTTGGCCGGTTCCCCGGGATTGGGCGCGAATTCGAATTCGGCCAACTCGGCACCGAGCGACCGCGCCTCCTCCAGCGGCTCGAGCCGCACCCCGAATTCCGCGCGAAGGAAACCCAGCTCACGCAACTCGCCGGTCACCGCCTCGGCCAGAGCCGGCGCCGCCTTGGACCGCGCGGCTGTGAGCGCCTTGGCGGATTTGGCAGCCTTGGCTGCGGCCACAGCTTGATCTTTCTCCAACGCGGCAATCTTTTCGCCGCGCGTCTCGATGTCTTGCAGATCCTTGGCCGCCTGCTCGCCGCGCGCCATCACTTCCTCGATGGAACCGCCGTATTTGCGTTTGAGCGACTGCAGCAGATCGGCCCGCGCTTCCAATTCGCGCAGGGTCGCAGGATCGGCTTCGATTTTTTCCGCGTAGTGCCGCGTCTCGCTCTCGATCTCCGCAACTTTGCCGGCCACGTCCTCGAGCGACTCAAGCAAAGGTGTCGCCGCATCATCGAGCCGGGCCAACTCGCGGGCCGAGCGCACCGCCCCGGCCAGCGCCGAGCGCACCCCGGCTTCGCCTTCGGCGCCCAGGGCGGACGCCATTTGGGCCCCCAGTTCGATCAGACGCTGACTGTTGCCTGCGGCGCGCAGGCGCGACATCACTTCTTCCTCCTCGCCCGGACGCAACTTGGCGTCGGCAATCTCCCCGGCGGCATGGGCCAGCATCTCGCGCCGCATGGCCGCGTCCTTCTCGAGATCCCGCAAACGTTCCACCTCGCCGGCCAGCCGCGCCTGCTCGCGATACGCCGCCGCGAAGTCCGCTGCCAGCGCGGCCGCTCCGGCATAGGCATCGAGCACGCGCGTCTGGGCCTCGCGCGAGAAGAGTGATTGGTGGTCGTGCGGTCCGTGCAGATCGACCAGGCGGTCACCGAGGGCTTTGAGCGCGGCGAGCGTGCAGGCGGAACCGTTGATGAATTGCCGCCCCGCTCCGGCCGCCGGCAGCGTGCGTTTCAAAAGCAGCTCCCCCTCGGCACACGGCTCCGCCCCGTTTTCCTCGAGCCATTCGTCGAGTCCACGCGCCTCGCCGATTTCGAAGACCGCCTCGACGGTGCAGGAATCGGCCCCGGCGCGGATGAGAGATTTGTCGGCCCGCTCGCCGAGCAGAAGCTGCAACGCCCCGATGAGGAGAGACTTGCCCGCACCCGTCTCGCCCGTGATGGCGACCAGACCGGACCCTGGTTGCCACGTCAGATCCTCGACCAAAGCGAGGTTGCGGATTCTCAGGGATGCCAGCGTTGCGAGCACGGGGTGGATTATGCAAATGTGGCGGATTCAAGTCATGGCCGAACTTGCCATCACCTTTCTCGGCACCGGAACGTCCCAAGGGGTGCCTTTCGTGGCCTGCGATTGCGCCGTCTGCCGGTCGGAAGACCCCCGCGACAAGCGGCTGCGCTCGTCCATCCTCGTCGAGGCCGAGGACGTCACTTTTCTCGTCGACACCACCCCCGACCTCCGCACCCAGGCCTTGCGGCAAGGCCTGCGGCGCATCGATGCCGTCATTTTTACCCACTCGCACACCGACCACGTAGCCGGCTTTGACGATCTGCGGCGGTTTTGCGAGCTGGCCGACCGGCCCATGCCGGTCTACGCCTCGCCGCACACCATGGCCGATTTGCGGCGCGTTTTTTACTACGCCTTCGACGGACAGCACGCCTTCCGCAACTACGTCCGCCCCGAGCCGCACGAGGTCACCGAACCCTTCGAACTGGGCAGCGTGGAAATCATCCCGGCCGAGGTGCCCCACGGCAAAATGCTCGTTTACGGCTACATCTTCGCGAGGGGCGGACGCAAACTGGCGGCCTATTTCAGCGACTGCCACCACGTGCCTCCCGCCGTCATCGAGCAAATCCTCGGCATCCCCGTTCTCATTATCGACGCCCTGCGCCACGAACCCCACCCGAGCCACCTCTCGCTCAACGAAGCCCTCGCTGTGGCCGCCGACGCGTCGGCCCGGCGCGCTTACCTCACCCATATCGGACACGACCTCGGCCACGAGGAGACGGAGAAACTTCTCCCTCCCCATGTCCGCCTCGCCCATGACGGCCTGCGCATCGAGATTTAGCGCGCTGCTCATTGTGCTGCTTGTCGCGGGCGCGCGGGCGGACGATGGACCGGTCCGCCAGACCCGCGAGGCCCGGGCGACGCTCGTGGTCTTCAATTCGCGCGACCCGCAATCGCGCGAACTCGCCGAATACTACGCCGGTCACCGCCGGATCCCCGCGGAGCAGGTGGTGGGACTGGATTGTCCACTCGAGGAGGAAATTTCCCGGCAGCAATACGAAGACACCATCGAAACGCCCCTGCGGTCGCTCTTCGAACGCAAAGGCTGGTGGAAAGTCCGCACAGGCTTCGAGTCCGAGCGAGGCGTCTCCGGCAACACCATCCGTTTCATCGCCGTCATGCGCGGTGTCCCG
>Ga0129348_1000951_pt1 | contig 10604 bp, 10 predicted proteins | sample CPBDNA_4_FD_94424 | JGI IMG/M metagenome (GOLD analysis project Ga0129348, IMG submission 94424) | Freshwater to marine salinity gradient microbial communities from Chesapeake Bay, USA - CPBay_Sum_27_0.8_DNA | ecosystem: Environmental > Aquatic > Marine > Coastal | place: USA: Chesapeake Bay...
GGAGCAGGTGTAGTAGCCGCTGGTGCTACTGGATCGCCTGTACGTGCAGCCATACCGGATGGACGGAAGTACTGACTCCAACGATCTGGATCATATGCTTCACCATCTACTGACGCTTCAAACATTTCCTGCATTACTTTGATTGCAGTTTCGTCTGGCTTTTTAGGAAGGAAGTCTGACAGATTAAACAATCCGTGTGTATTGATTGCAGCCATTTCGCTATCGCTCAATGGACGCTCTCTACGTGCCCAATTACTTGTGCCATAGTCTGCGTAACCGCCTTTTGAAGTTTTGTTAAGACGGAAATCAACACCAGCAGTATAATCTGTTGGCAATTCTTCCATATCTGGATCCATTAATGCTTGCTTAATGGTTTGGAAGATTTGAGGACCAATAATAAATCTACGGATTGGATTTTCCGGAGTTGAGTCCTCATGTAGCGGACTATCAGTTACGAAGCCCTGGAACACGTAAGAACGCTTCTTCCAATACTTACGACCCATGTCTTCTAGACTTGGATCTTTGAACCAGCCACGTACTTCATTAAGAATGTTACATGTCTCGCCATACATTTCCATACACGGAATCTGTACTTGTACTGGACGTGAATCAGTTTCGCCTTTTACGCCTGCAAACGGAAGTTTGATCATCAAACGTTCTTTCCAAAAGAAAGTGTTATCTGTGTCGCCATCAGGAAGGAAACGAAGCGTTGCGCTTTCGCCTTCTTTGATATTCCAAAATGGGTAAATTGCGTTGTCGCCCCCTGTTGCAGGGCCTGAACCACTTGAACGTGCTTCTTGTTCTTTGAGCTTTGCTCGGATTTCTGCTAATGATGCCATAGTTATGCCTCCTTATATGTTGCCTATGTGCTTAGTGCCTTTTTGTGTAGCACAGTTATAATACTACACAACTTTATTTATTTTGTCAACCATTTTTTTGACAAAATATGAATAAGTTAGCCGATTATCTTAAACCGGCTAACTCACGCATTCTTACAAACTCTAAATCAGGTTCCATTGATTGCGGGTTTTGACGCATCTGGAATTCTTCAAAGGTTGTATTAACTTTTTCGATAAACGCCTTAGCAGGTTCTATGAACTGCTCGCCGTAATCTTTCTCTACCATGGTAAGTACAGCAGTTTCGCCTTTTGGAAACTCGCCTGTTTCTCTATCGTAGTATGATAGTATGAATTCGCCTAGTGGAGTCTTTTTGTCCTTTTCTAGTGTGATTTCATCACCGTCTGGGCCTTGAATCTTGTCGCCTTTTTTCTTACCGTCTTTTTTGGCTTGTCTTACGGCGTCACCATATGCATTGCCTTCACCCATACCGTAGTCTTGTTGAATCTGATCCCACATACGTTCTTCAATATCATCGTGATCGTCGTCTGGATGTAGACCGAAATCTCGTGCTACATCATCGTACATATCCTGTAGATATTTCTGTACGTCTGGGCCCATTGCGCCTTTACTTAATGCTTTATATAGCAACTCTCCGCTATCATCGCTTGCAATTTTTTCCATTGCTTGGATGAGCTGATCTTTCATTGCGCCTTCTTTTTGCATTGCTTGCCATTTTTCAGGATCGCCTGTGCCGCCGCAGTCTGGGCAACTTTTTGGACAAGTTTCATCACAGTCATGTGATGCTTCTCCAAAGATACCCATCATTTCTTCAAAGCCCTGTTCTAATGCAATTTCTTCTGGTACGCAGTTGTTTACACGCTTACCTTTGTTCTTACCAGTGCCTGGCTTTGTGCCTTGCTTTTTATATCCGTCCCAGCAATCCATATCTGTTGGTGCCTTTTCGCCTAATAAATCTTCCGGTCCAATCTCTTGTGCTTTAGTTGCTTCGCTTACTAGTTTGTAGATGTAAGGGAATACATCTTTTAATTCTTCGTTGAACTGTTTGATAGTTAGTTGGTCAATCCAATTTTCAGCAACATCGCTTGGTACGTCTTCCAGAACTGGGGATTCAAAAGACTCAAATGCTTGTTTGTAGTATGCTGGTTTTTGTAGTGATTCAACTGTCTTTTTAACTGTAGTAATACGCTCTTTAACTACGTCCATGTAACCCGCTAGGCTTTCTGCCATTACTGCTGAACGTCCCATATATGTTTTGAACTTGCGTAGTTTGCTTAGTTCTTCTGAAAGACTTACAATGTGCTTACCAAAATCGTCATAAGCATTACCACCTTCACTGACATGAACAGCCATTGCACGAGCACCTGCTAAATGTTTGTAAGGATATTTAAATCTTTCACCTTCTGCACTTTCAATGTAGATTGCACCAATCTTTTGTGTGCGTCCACTTGCAAGTTCTTGGTTAATGTTTTCAGTATGCTTAATCATAATACGTGCCTCGCCAATTTTTTGGTAACTAACACGCGAAGTTCCATATAGTTTTGATTCTGTCATTTTATCGTCCCCAGAGCGATTTGTTGCTAAAAATTTATAATCTCTTTTATCTAAGTTTGTTTTAGTAATATCACGTACACTAAAATCTAGCATACGTCTTTTTCCAAATACACGAAGTTCTTTTAAAAAATCATACCATTTTCTTTTAGTTGTATCTGATGTACCTTCAGCAAAGTCTTTTGAAAAAATAACTGTTAACCCTTCTTTTTCATCTAAGTTAACACTAACTTTACCTATACCTTTATAGTCAAAGTCAAAATATCTTGCTGCAATAGGTTCATTGGTAACGTTTCCTTTGCCGTCACCGATAGTTACGCTTGGAAATCTTCCGCGTAACTTATTAAACAACTCTTCGCCTATTTTACTAAAATCTCTCATACTGTATTTATCAATAGTTGCTGCTAATGAAGATTGGCATAGGCATATCATATTCATCTAATTCATCAGTTTGATTAAATGTGTTATATACCCTAGGATCCCAATCTTTTAATACGTCCATCATTCTAATAGCAAGTAACATAGCACTAACTAAATCATCAGTCATGCCAGACTTTGCTTGATAGCTCGATCCTGTTGCTACAAAACCTTTAAGCTCTGATATGAAAGGTTTTGAATGTACAGTCATTTTATCGTTCTCAATCATAGTTTTTAAACGACTACATGCTGTAATTTTTGTGCTGTGTGTAGTATTAAATCCTTTGCGGAACTTGCGCACATGTCCTTTGCGAATAGGTTCAGAGACAAAAAGTCCCGGTATATTCTCTTCCCCGAAATCGTTTATAACGATTAGTGCGGCTTCTCCGATGCCGTTATTTTCTACACTCCAGTAAATGCCTTGCGGGTTGTTTGTTTCTTTTGCAAGATAATTACAAACATCTGCAAGTACACGTATTTGTCCTGGTATAGCAGTTGTATTGTGTTGCCATTCTGCTACTTGTTCATATGTGGGTAATTCTACAACTTGTATAGCAGCATAGTCTCCACCTGTACCCATACTAGGATCAAGTGCTACTGCATATGTATATTGGCTAGTTGGTTTCTTGTACCAACGTGTTTGTCCCATATTAATTGTAGGACTTCCGCCTTCCATTACAGCAAGTTTAATTGAGTTAATCAGTGTCTCGTCAAATACTAAGAATTCACAACCGTATTCACGACGGAACTTTTCTTCACCGATGCGACCAATTTCATCTTCTTTCCATTTTTCATCACGGTCAGGATGCTCTTCCCAACTTGCTCTAAATGCATGGAAGCCGTTAATACCTACTTCTTGTTCATTACCGTGTGTGTCAAATTTATCTTCTGCTTGTTTCCAAATAGTAGCAAATGTATCTTCGTCTGAGTTAGGTGTGCTAGTAATAATAGCACGACCACCTGTTGCTAGTGTAGGTGATATTGAAGTCCAAAACTCTTCTGCAATATTAGGTTGCACGAACGCAAACTCGTCACAGTATAGTAGTGAGATAGACATACCACGTCCTGTGTTGCCTGTTGTTGTTTGACTTACAATTCTACTACCATTCTCAAACTCTATGCTACCTTTGTTATATGATATAACTCCTGCACGTATATAGTTAGGACACATCTCGTACACATAACGTATACGTTGCATAATTTCTTGAGCGCCTGTGTACTTGTGTGCAGCGATAAGAACAGTTTGATCAGGGTTAAACATAGCATACCAACACAAATAAATTGCAGCACACGTAGTTTTACCTGTTTGACGAGGCATCATATTAATATTAAAACGATAACTATGATACGAGTGCATTAAACGCAATTGATACTCGTAAGGTTCAAACAGCAATTTTCCTTTTACTGGATGCTGTATGTAACCAAAGTGTTCTGCAAAGTACAGATAACCGTTGTCAGGATCCATGCACTTCATTATATCCTGCACTTGTGATTCTGTAAATGTTTCTTGTTTATTGGCTTTTTTAACCAATACGCCGTCAAGTGATTTGCTCATGTAATTATTTAACCAAAAAAATAGCGCCTTGCGGCGCTATTGATTCATCTGGGGGGATGTTTTATTTTTTCTTAGCCATAGACTTTTTGATAGCCTTGTCTTTTGAACCCATATACTCGTCTTTTGGGCTCTCAATTTTACCGTCGCCATCATAATCTTTGTTGGCTTTCTTTTCTGCAAGTGCTGCTAGAAGTTGTTTCTTAATAGACTCTGCTGCCATTGCATTATCGCCTTGGCTGGCTGCTTTATACATTCTTTTCTTCTTATGTAAGTCGTCGCCCATAGTGTTTGTCATGAAGGCTTGATCACGATACTCTGCTTCATCTTCAGAACCTTCTGGTGAATTTGCCCATTCTTCTACGTCTTTGTCTTCACACTCGCATGGATCACAACCGCAATCTTCGCATGGACCTTCGTCCATTGCTTCGTTTGGATCTTCATCACCCGGCTCGTCTACGATATCACGTAGTCTTTCCATATCCATACGCATTGGCATCATATCTGCTGTAACTTCTTTAGCACCGCCTAGTCCTGCATTTTTCATCATATTGATTAAATCTTCAACATGCTCTTTACCGCTTGCATTCATGCTTATGTTCATTGTCACTGGATTGCCGCGATCAACTTCTGGTGCAGGCAGCGAATGTCCGCCCATTGGGCCCATTGGATGTGCTCCTAATTCGTCTAGTGACTCTAGTAGTTTTTTCATTGTTGACATTTTTAACTCCCTAACACCGCTGTGTTATTAATTTTATCGTCCATTTGTTTTGCTGTTTCGCCTGTAGGTGCAGCATCTGCTCCATCTGGTGCATATGATTCTGCACGAGTCTTTTCAAGTTCTTTAAGTAATTCCATCACTCTGCCGCTGCCAACAGTTTTCTGGGCATCACCATCTGCTTGGCCCATATCTTCTTTTGTTAGTTTTGTTTCGTATGGATTTTCTTCTTCCATATTTTGATATAGTTCTTGAGGCTCATTTGGGTTACGAACAATAATATGACTTTGCGGAATGTTACAATATTGACCTAAATACTCTTGCAATATTTGTACTGTTGTTGGGTATTCTGTTTCCACTTCAAAGTAAGTAACTTCCATGTTTTGCAACTGTGGGAAGTCTAGTGGACGTTCTTGAATTGGTGTTTTCTTTCCTGCAGAACTGTTTAGAAGTTTAAACTTCTGTAGGGCAGTTTCCATGCAGTCTTGAAAATCTTCAGGCAGCGGACCTGCCACACCAATTTTAAATTCGTATGTTTTTTTAGATTCTGTTAGTACTTGCGCAAAAGATCTCATTTTTTGATTCCTGTCATATATATTATTTATCTTTATCGAGGCCTTTTAGACGCTCTAGTAGACTGTTTCTATCTGTAACAACATAGCCATCGCCGTTAATAACATTACCGTCTTGTGTACTGTCTTTGTCTTGCTTCTCTTTTTTAAGTTGTAATTCTACCATTTTTAACTTTTTATCTAGTTTAGCAACTTTTGCATCTAGTGATGTTTTTAACATACCGCCAGCAACTTCAAATACACGCCCACTATAACGTGATTCGACATTCATTCCTAAATCCATTAGATCTTCGTATGCTTGCATGGCCTTGTCTGCAACATCATTAAGTTCTTTATCAGCAAGTTCACCTAAACCTTTTACTTGAGGAAGTGCTGCTGTTATTTTGTCAAACTCTGCAATATCACGAAAAGTTTCTGCTCTTTCTATTTCGTGTTTGTTTTGTTCTTTTTCTTGTACTTCTGCCTGCTTAATTATTTCTTTAGATTCTGGCAAATTTAACAAATCTTCAAGTTTTTTAGTCATTGTACTTCCATTAACTGCTACTATTATTTATCAGAACTCATAACCGAATATATTAATATCATTTGCAAATTTTTTTGCTATAATATCTTTTGATCTATCTGTATAATATTGTCTATAATCTTTTTCTCTGCTACTAGATTTGTTTACATAAGGTAAATCATTTTTAATATCAAATTTATCTTTTATTATTTGTATATCGTTATTAATGTTTTCTAACTTAAAAATATCTGTAACGCCTTGTACCTTTGTGTATTGCTCTTTTAGTAGTGTATGTTCTACAAAGTAATCAAAGCCTTTAGAAAAGTTTTCTAAAACTTGTTTATTATATTCTATATTACGTTTGCCTTTTTGTATAGGATTAGGATTTTTTAATCTACGCTCTGCTCTTTCTTTACTAAAAAAGTACCAACTAACACACCAATCCCAGGGATTTCTAACTACAGCAAAACTATAATTAAATTTGCCATATGTTTGTTCGAGTTGTTGTAAACTACGATGTTTTTTTGCCTTTGCTAAGGTTGCATTAGTGTTTTCTAATAACCAATGCTGTACGCTCATTCCGCCTGTTTTAGGAACATGTACAAACACACTATTATGATCAATTAATATAACAGCCATTAACGTCTTGCGCCATTGTGAAAAATATCATCTTCTGTAACAACTCGAAAATATATTTTCTTTTGCTTGCACCAAGCTCTGGCTGCTTCCCACTTTGCTTGATTAACTATCCAACTTGCTTGATTTGCTCTGCTACGTCCTAGTTTTTCTCTACGTGCTTGATTTGAAGGTTTGACCTCAATAAGTTCAACACGTTGTTTACCGCCTCTATCATTGTAAACAATAAAAAAGTCTGGAACATATATTGTGTGTTTTCCTGTTAATGGGTTACGATAAGGTATGCGTACTGCTTCGCTTGCCCATTGTGCAACAGCAGGATGCTCGTCGCAGAATTTCATAAATGTAAATTCCCATCCTGAGCGGTATGTGGGTGTCTTTGTTCCTACATATTTTTGTGGGTTTTTGAGTTGGAACTTTCCTTGTGCAAATCTTGGCATGTCAAACTATTATATTCCTTTGGTCAAATAGCAAATTAATCGTAGCAGTATTTTTATAACCAATGGCACTAGTTTTACGTCTGTTAGAGTTAATAATTTGAGCAACAATATTGCTCAATTGCACATCGTTAACGCCCTTTAATGTATCTAAAAGTTTGAATATAGGTAAACTATCACGCTTGGCTTGTTCTAGTAGTACACCTGCTGTATTGATAGCGGCTACTTTTTCGAAACCTCTTTTAAGAAAATAACCTACAACTGCATCAACTTCATTCTGAAGATATGTTACGGTTCCACCGTTGTTGTAGTAATTGTTAAAATAAACTAGTGTGTCTTCTGTTTCTATTTCTGCTGGTAACCCTGAATTTGCCATTTTAATTCCTTATTATATAGCCACACCGCCATCTTGCTTGTAAGCATTTATAGTAGAACTTGCTAAGTTGTTTAATTTTTGATCTGTTCCTGCTTTTTCAACTAATTCGTCGATTTGAGTTTCTCTTTGCTCTTTAGTAGTATTTCTTCTCCATTCGTCTGCATTGTTGTATCCTGGAATTGCTCCAGCATTTACTGCTGCATCTGAAAAAGATCGTCTTGCTGCTAATCTTTGCTGAGCTCTAAGTCCATTGCCATTACTGCTTCCTGGTTTACTCAACGCATTACCAACTGCATCTGCACTATATTTACGATAAGTATCTTCAGCAGGTCCTGTACTTGGCTGAGTAGTTACTTGAGAATCATGTTTAGGAACTACTGTAGGAGCACCTGGTTTTACAAAAAGTTCTGTCTCATCATATGTTGACTGCGGGGTTCCTTGGTTTGTATTTCTAGAGTATTGTTCTCGTTCAACTACTACTGGATCTAATAATTTTGGACCCCTAGAAATTGGACTAGATGCTGATTCGTTGTTTTGCTGATTAATTAATATGCTTTCATGTTGATCATAACCTGTATCTGGATCTGCAAATGCAACTGGCTGGCTATTTTCTCCAATTTGTCCATTTGTATATAAAACTGCTTCGTATGCAATACTCATAGTATTTTCATTCATTCCGGCACCATCTGATGCATCTACGTTGCCATGGTTCCATTGAGTTATTAGTGGATTAACAAGTGTATATGCAAACCACTGTCTACGAGATAATTGGTACAATGTAATACTTGAAAAGAACGGTCCATTGTTTTTATTGTTTAGTCCATATTTCGGAACAGCCGTAGAGTACTTGTCTCTTGTAGCATAAGGTCCTGATACTAGGGCGTTTTTTTGTACACTATGTCTTCCATCTATCCAATAAAATTTGTAATATTCTTCAAATAATGCTCTAGTAACACCAGTGTTATCATCATGGAACGTAATGTTTATATCATTGTAATCGATACGTGTTTGAAACTGTTTAATTCTATTGTATTGTTTTTTATTGTCAACACTTACTCTAAAACTTGGCAAATCTGCTGTCTTAACAAGCACTCCAATTTGTTTTTGAAATGCAAAAGAATTTGCAGATGCACTATTTCCAACTTCTGGACTTGGTTCAAATAAACAGTGATATAAAAATTTTGTTTTAGGTGCGAATGCCATTCCGTACTCATAGTACAGATTCTTAGCATGTTGATAATCTCGCAAGTGCAGTTCTTGTGTAGCCATACTAATATTTATCCAATAAAAAACGGGAGTCTCATAAGAAACTCCCGTTTAAATATAATGACAATTTTAAGTAGTATTAAGCGCCTTGGCCTGATACTATTTCGCCACCTGTGCTTCCTTGAGTACTTCTCGGAGTGGTTGCACCTACGCCTTCTGCTGCGCCGACACCGCCTGCACCGTATTGGATAGCATTATCATATCTTATTGATAGTGAAATTGTTACCGGTTCGTTAGTTGCATAGTTTAGTGAATTATAGTTTGCACTTTCTACATAGCAACCTACTAACTCGTATGCGTCTAATATGTTAGCATTGTAGCCGCCGTTGCCACCATCTAAGATTTCAATCTTTGTTGTAAATTTGTATGTACCGGACGAAACTGCACTTGACTGCTCGAAGAAATCAAACTGTCTTTGTAGTTGTCCGCCTACAATTTTCTGTACGTTATTATTTGCATCGTCACGTAAGTTAATTGTAACTGGTTCCCAAGTATGCTTACCTGCTAGATAAGTTCTTGAGTTGTAAGCATCTATTGTCATTTGTTCAAATGATAAGTTTGGACGACTTACATCAATTGTATTTTGTGTTAGGTCTCTAGTACCGTTTACACTAACACCGCCACCGAATCCTGTGAACAATACACGGAAGCGATATTGTAGTTTTGGCATCAATATCGCACTGTTAGTATTGGCACCGCCGGTCGGTATACTAATATTGTCTAAGGTTGTAATTGCCATTATAATCTCCTATTACAGTAGTATTTATGCATATTTGAGTGGGGATTATTCCCCACTCATTAAGTACGCATATTATCCTAGTGCTGCAATTTCTCCTGTGTTCTTAATACGTAGTGGTATGTAAATAAACTCAATTGCTTTGACCGGTTCGATAGCAATATCTAAGTATAGTTCATTTCTATCAATCCTTGCTGGAGTATTGTTTGTTTCGTCACATACACTTAAGAAGTCATACAATGCTCTTAGACCAACTAGTTCTAGCAACAATGCATCTGCTGCTGCTTTGACTTGATCACGTGTGATCTTATCATTTGGTTCAAACAAGTATGGTCTTGCAAGTAATTCAAGTTGTCCACGTAAGTAAACAACAAGTCTTGCAACGTTGACTCTATCAAGAGCACTTGCATTTCTTGCACGAGTTTTCTGTCCAAATACAACTAGCCCTGCTCCGTTAATAAACGTAATTGGGTTAATGTTATTTACATATAGTGTATCGCGCTGTCCAGTATTAAGTGAAACTGCTACAAATTCGCCTTCGCTATTTACATAGCCTGAACTTGTTGCGTTTGTAACACCACCGCGTCTTGTACCTGCTGGTGCAAACCATGGATAAGCAACTTGGTCGTTTAATACAATAGTGCGTAGTGCCATATGACTTGGTGGAACAACAATGTTGTTTCCTAAGTTGTCACTTGTGAAGCCCCATGGGTAGTACATACCTAGGTACTCATCACGGCTAACTGCACCATCGTCATTATCTTCAACTGCATTATTAACGTTAGTTGCCCATTCATTAAGTGAAGTTGCATCTGGTGTTAGTCTTGCTGGTGTGTCACCTACAACAAATGCTGTTAAGCGTCTGTCATAGTTTAGAGTGATTAGTTCACCAATTAGTTCTGGATAACCTGGGCAAGCAATCAAGTTAAACTGACGTGATTCTTCATCACGTACATCTTGGTTGCTGTTAACTTCAGATTGTA
>Ga0129348_1000952_pt1 | contig 10603 bp, 8 predicted proteins | sample CPBDNA_4_FD_94424 | JGI IMG/M metagenome (GOLD analysis project Ga0129348, IMG submission 94424) | Freshwater to marine salinity gradient microbial communities from Chesapeake Bay, USA - CPBay_Sum_27_0.8_DNA | ecosystem: Environmental > Aquatic > Marine > Coastal | place: USA: Chesapeake Bay...
AATACTGGATCTCACTTTTCTACATCAACAGGTGAATTTACTATACCTGTAGATGGTATTTATTTTTTTGCTGGTTATGCTGATCAAAGTACTTCGGCAACAGGACCAGCTATTCAACTCAAAAGAACTGCTACAGGAGGTACGGTTTATAATCTTTCTTATGAGAGCTATATATATTCTACCCCTTATAATGCTACTGGTGTATCTGCATTATATAGCTTCGTTGCCAATGAAAAAGTAAGATTATTTTATCACCATTTCAACAATGTTACTAGCACTTGTTATAGAGCAGGTTTTTCTGGTTTTTTAATAGGTTAGGATAGTTTATGTTTGGCTTCGGTCCATTCTCAGACGCAGCATTCGGAGCGCAGAAACTAGCACCTGACACAACTTCTACTCTTGCGTCTGTAAATGCCTCCATAATAAATGCTGCTGTTACAGTTAGTGGTACTGCAGATTTACCTTTTATAACTGGTGTAGATGCAGTTTTTTCCACACCAAGTATTGACTTTAACGCAAAAGCAAATATAACTAGTTCTAATGTGTCAGCCTCTACAGGCTTAGATAATGTAACTACATCAGGTAAAGCTAATCAAACACCTACTGCAGTTACAGCTACCTTTACAGCTAATGTACCTACAGTTACAGGTTTAGCTTCTACTACCCTAGCCACACAATCTGTATTAGATATTACGGCTGAAGGTGAACTTGTTACAAACTATACTGTAACAGTAGTTAATACTGGCTCAGGTAATAAATACTACCTTAATGGAGTAGAAACACCAGCGCTAACTTTATTAAGAGGAACAACATACACATTTGACTTAAGTGATTCAAGTAACAGTGGACATCCTTTTGCTTTTAAGAGTGGTACACAAAGTTATACAGATGGTGTGACAACTACAGGAACTGCTGGGTCATCAGGTGCAAGCGTAACATTTGCTGTACCTACAGATGCACCAGGAACAGGACTGAGATACTACTGTACCGTTCATGGTAATAGCATGGGCAACACTATAACAACAGGTGCATATCTACCATCACTAGAAGTAGATGCACAAGCTACAACAAGTTCTACTTCTTTAGCTGCTACACTAAGTACAACTATACCAAGTATAACAGGTCTTGCTTTTGTAACTACATCTAGTATACTTGCTAATATACTACAAAATTTAGACACGCCAGTAGGCGAAAGTTTTGATTTTAACAGTATAGCTAATAGTTACAGTAGAGGCAGAACAGTTTATATACTTGCTCCTACTGTACGTGGTACATACACGGTATACGTACCTTTTGAAAATAGAACAGTAGTACTACCCAAGTCTAGTGCAGTGTCAGATGCAGCACGTTTTGTCTTTATAAAACCAGAAGATAGAAGAGTATTTATAGAACCTGTAAATATAGACAGAGTAGTATATATAACTAATTAAGGATAAGATATGTCTTATAGATGGCCTGAAAAAGATCCAGATGAAACAGCAGACTTTAGTGTAGACTGGTCTAGGTTTCTAGGATCTGACAGTTTAGTATCAGCACAGTGGTTTATTGATGATGCAAGTGGCACTAAAACTGGACCACTTTCTAATAACGCTACAGTGAATGGTCTACAATTTGTATCACCTACTATTTCTGGAAATGTAGCTACTGTACGTTTTGCTGGTGGTACAAATAATTTAAGATATAAAACTACGTGTAGAATTACTACAAGTCAAGGCTTAACTTATGAGCGATCAGTAACATTACCTGTTAGGGATAGATAAACATGGCCTACGATTTTCTTGGATTAGTTAATGACGTCAACCACAGATTAAATGAAGTATCATTATCAGAATCAAACTTTGCTACTGCTGTAGGTTATTATAGTATTGCTAAAGACGCAGTTAACTCCGCTATAAGACATATCAATCAAGAAGAGTTTGAATGGCCTTGGAATCACATACAAACTGAACTAGAGTTAGCTGCAGGATCAATGAAGTATTACTATCCTACCGATGCTAAAACTATAGACATGGATGCTTTTCGTATTAAAAGAGATGATACACTTAACGTTTCTACTAAAAAGTTAAAACATTTAGTATATGAAGAGTGGATAGAAAAGTATGCAGATGACGAGTTTAATACATCAGCAGACATACGTGGTGTGCCAACACATATAACAAGAACACCAAGCAGAGAGCTAATATGTCACCCTGTTCCAGATAAAGCATATACTATAGTGTATGAATATTACTCATTAGGTTATGATTTAGAAGGCGCACTAGATGTACCACCATTACCAGAGCAGTATAGGTTTGCTATAATAGATGGCGCTATGTATTACGCATATCAGTTTAGAGGCGATACACAAGCAGCAGGTTTGGCTCTCAATAAGTTTGAACAACAAATAAAAAATCTACGTTCTATATACATAAACAGAACACCTTACATAAGAGATAGAAGAGTACATTTTTAATGCCAGTACAATGGTCTACATTTCCTATTGAGTTTAGAGGTGGCTTAATATCTAACCTTACACCTTTACAGCAAGGTGTGAATGCTATAGGTTCCGCTACTATTTTACAAAACTTTGAGGTAAACAAAGAGGGTGGCTATACTAAACTAAAAGGTTACGCTAAGTTTAACGACACAGAGATACCTGGAGGTGGACCTGTACTAGGTGTAAAAGCTATTTCATCAAGCAGAGCCGTAGTAGCTAGAAAGATGGATACAGCTACTGTAACAGAATATCAAACAGCTACATCTACAGTAAATGGTGCAGTATCTTCAAGCACTGGAGTAGTACTTGACAATAACACAGCCGTTGCCGTAGTAAATGGAGCTACTACAACAAGCACTACAGTAGCCGTAGACAGAGCAAGACCTTTCACAGCAGTAACTGGTACTGCTTCAGCTAATGGTACAAGCGCTACTTTTGACATAACGAATACAAGTGGTACGTATTCAGCAGCAGTCAATGCAGGAGGTACAGGCTATGTAGTTGGTGAGACAGTAACAGTGCTTGGTGAAAACTTAGGCGGCGCTACTACAGCTAACAATGCCACGGTTACAGTAAGTTCTATTGGACCTACTACTTACACTACACCTGCAAATACTTACAGTGGAACTGAAGGTTCTGGTTTTACTTTTAGTGTTACTAAAACTGGTTCTACTTATAGCATGGCTACTGTTAATGCAGGTTCAAGTGGTTATAAAGTTGGAGAAACTTTTACTGTAGCTGGTACAGCACTAGGTGGTGCTACAACTGCAAATGACGCAACTGTTACAGTAAATAGTGTAACCAGTGTTTCTAAAACTTATACTAATCCAACTCAATCTGGTTATGGTGGTTCTGGTAGTAGTGGCACATTCAATGTTACTAGAGGGGAAGGTATAAGTCAAACCACTAGCTATGCTGTAACTGTTGTAAACGTTGGTGGTGTTAATGTTTTTGCACTTGATGGTGTAGCAACTCCAACATTATCTTTAGTTCAAGGTACTACTTATACATTTGATGTTAGCGATTCTTCAGTAGCAGGACATCCATTAGCATTTAAAGATTCTGGTGGTAATGCATATACTACTGGAGTTACTACAACTGGCACTGCAGGAAGTTCTGGAGCAACAGTTACTATAGCTGTTCCTACTTCTGGAACTATGCCAGCAAGATATTATTGTACTGTTCACGGTAATGCTATGGGTAATACTATTAGCACAGTGAGTGCAACTACTGGTACATATACAGTAGCTATTAGTGCTGCAGGTTCTGGATACACTGCAGGTGAAACTATTACTATTGTAGGTACACAACTAGGCGGTGCTACTACAGCTAATGATGCAACTATAACAATAACTGCAGTAAACGGATCAGGCGGTATAACAGCAGCTAGTATAGCAGGTACAGCCATAATAAGTGGTACTATAGCAACTTCAAGTATTGCAGGTACTGCAGCAGTAAATGGTCCTATAACAGGAGTTACCGTTGCTGGCACTGGTGCAGCCTTTGGTACTATTACTAAAGGTATGGTTGTAACAGGAACAGGTATTACTGGTACAGTTACAGTAAAAACAGTAACGAGTCAAAATAGTATTATCTTAGACACAGCAGTTTCGTTAGCCGATAATGTTGCTCTTAGCTTTATAACTAATATTAAGGTAGGTATGTATGTTACAGGTTCAGGTATTTCTGGAGATGTACAAGTATCTACAGTTACCGATCAAAGTAATATTGTACTCGACTCTGCACAAACAATAGCCGATGATACTGTTCTTACCTTTGGTACATTCTCTTCTAGTCAAGTAAATAAAACAGTGTATTTGTATGGTACGTCAACTACATGGACTACTCTAGGTACAAGCACAGCAGCAAACACTTCTAAAGTTAGACACTTTACTTTTAATTTTACAGGAGATGAAAAAACAGTATTTGTTGACGGTAAAGGGTATCCAGCAATATACAACTCTAACGGCAACACTATGACTTTTATGTCTTCTTCAAACTCTACAGACATAGAAGGCACAGACATAGCTGTTATATTTAAGAACACAGGCTTCTACGCAAAAGATAATATTATATACTTTACTGCACCTGCAACGATAGATGATTTTTCTGTGGCTAATGGTGCTGGTAGTTTAAATGTTGCAAGTGATGTAACAGGCATGATAGTCTTTCGTAATCAGCTTATTGTATTTACTACAGACACAATAAAAAGATTAGTAGGTAACACTGCTGCTGACTTTGTGCTTGAACCTATTACAGATAAGATAGGTTGTATTAACCCTGATACAATACAAGAGTTTGGTGGTGATGTAATTTACCTTTCTCCTGATGGTGTTAGGTTGCTAGGTGCTACAGATCGTATAGGAGATTTTTCTTTAGACGTAGCTTCAGATACTATATTTAAAGATGCAAAAGAGTTTATTTCACAAACAAATCAATTCTGTTCTGTGTTAGCTAGAAACAAGGCTCAGTATAGAATATTTGAGTATAGATCGTCTGTACAGTCAGATAATTCAAAAGGTTTAATTGCTACTAAGTTTATATCTCAAGGTGGTTCTGGTATAAGTTGGTCTACTACTAAAGGACTAAAAGTTAATGTTGCAGATAGTGTTTACTCAGATACATCAGAAGTAATTATGTTTGGAAACGATGATGGCTATTGTTATCTCATGGACTCAGGCAATACATTTGATGGGTCAAACATAGAGGCTATATATGAGTCGCCATTCATGCCTATCACAGATCCTCAGTTACGTAAAACCCTTTATAAGTTAACTCTTTATGCAGACCCAAGTGGACGTATGGACTTAGATGTTAACTTTAAGCTAGACTTTGAGTCAGAGAATGACTTGTCTATTGTACAGCCTCCTACAATAAACATAGGAACAGTAGCCTCTCCTACTGTGACGGCTATAGTAAACGGTGCTACTACTGCTAGTACTATTGTGTCACTTGTTAGTAATGTAGGTACAATAGAGATAGGTCAAACAGTTGTGGGATCAGGTATATCAGGAACAGTAAAAGTAACAGGCATAACTAATCAACAAAATATTATCTTAGATACAGCAGTTAGTTTAGCAGATCTTACATCTTTAACATTTATTACACCTACTGGTAGTGGTGTATTTTTATATGGAGTAGCTTCCTCTGTTTTTGGTGCAGCAACTTTCAGTGGCACATTAGATAAAATATATAAAGAAAATGTAATAGGTTCTTTTAAGACAGTAGCTATGCGTATTACAGATAACTCATCAAACCCAACCTTCACTCTTGACACAGCCGTGCTAGAGTATAGACAACATGATAGGCAGTAACAATGGCAGGTTATACAAGACAAGCAGCAATTAATATCGTTACAGGTGGCGTTATTGACGCTGCTGACTTTAACAATGAATACGATGCAATAGAATCGGCTTTCAGTGCTAGTACTGGACATACTCATGATGGTACAGCAGGTGAGGGCGCACCTATTCAAAGCGTAGGACCATCGCAAGATGTAGTTATTACTTCATCTGCTATGAGGCCAAAGACAACAAACACTGTTGATTTAGGTACATCATCTTTAAAGTATAAGAACGTTTTTTCTGAGGCTTTTATTACAGAAGATGATGGAGATCTTCACGTCAAGTCAAACGTTGTAGCATACTCAAGCACTATCTCAGATGAAAGACTAAAAAAAGATATAGAAAAAATAGAGGGTGCATTAGATAAAGTTGATCAGATAAATGGATACACCTTTGTTTATAATAATGACGGTAAAAAATCTGCAGGTGTTATTGCTCAAGAGGTAGAAAAAGTATTACCTAGTGCTGTAGAAGAAAAGAAATTACATTTTCAAATGGATGGCGATGTAGGTTTATATAAAACAGTTCAGTACGATCAGTTGCACGGATTATTAATAGAAGCAATAAAAGAACTAAAAGCTGAAATAGAGGAACTAAAGAATGGCGCTACAGTCTAGTGGTCAAATAAGCTTAAATGATATTCATGTTGAAGTAGGTGGTTCTAGCGGTTCTGAGGTATCTTTAAATGATACCGATGTTAGAGCGCTTATAAGTAAGTCTGCTGGCGCACAAAATGCTATTAATGAATATTATGGAGCATCTGCTGAAACAGATTTAGGCGATTCTGTTAGTAGCCAGATTAATGGACAAAATCAGCTACATCAAATTACCGTATCTAATTATATATCTTCAGGCGGTACACTAAGAATACCTTCTGACTTATGGGTATGGACAAACTCAACAGGCACTGCAGCCATGACAATAGATATACCTTGTACTATTATAAATGAGGGTAAAATCATAGGGTGTGGTGGTAGTGGAGGTTACTATAATAGAGGTGTTCCTACCTATAATGCTGCTCAAGCTGGTGGACCTGCTATTAATGTAACGTCTAGTGGTGTAACTATTACTAATAGTTCTGGAGCCTATATCGCTGGAGGCGGTGGCGGTGGTGGAGGTTCAGCCGATTATAGCGATCCTCAAGATTACAACGCTGGTGGCGGCGGCGGCGCTGGTGGTGGTTCTGGTGGACAAGGTGAAATAGGTAACCCTGGCGCTGGTGGTGTATTAAACGCTTCAGGTGGACATACTACTCACAAGCAAACTGGAAACGTACAGTATTCTAATGGTGGCGGTGCTGGTGGCGGTGCTGGTGGTTCGGACACAAGTAATGCAGGAGGGGGTGGTGGAGGCCGCATACTTCCAGGTACAGGTGGTTATGCAGGTTATAACTTCAATAGAGGTGGTTCCGCAGGTAATGCAGGTGAAGGTGGAGATAATAATCAGTCTGGTGGCGGCGGCGGCTGGGGTGCTGCTGGTGGCTCTGGAAGAGGTACAGCAAACGCAGGGGGTGCTGGTGGTGCAGCCATAACAGGTACATCAAGAACCCTAACTAATAACGGTACAATTTATGGATCAACATAATGACACCTGAAGAAATAGAAGATATGCTAGATCGTGCAGCCAAGCGTGGTGCTACAGCAGCATTGCGTGAGGTAGGACTACACGATGATGATGCTCGTAAAGATATACAAGAGATGCGTAGCTTACTAGAGGCTTGGCGTGATACACGTAAAGGTGTGTGGTCTACTATTGTAAAGATGTCAACTGTAGCAGTAATAACATTCATTGCCGCATCGCTGTGGATGCAAATAGGGAAATAAAAAATGGCTAAAAAATTTATGGGATTCAAGCCTGAGACAATGGCAAAGAAAATCTTACCAGCGCTGGGCTATGATGGACCGATGGATCAAAAGTCTATTCAAACATTTCTAGCGGCAAGCCCTGCAGCAGCAGCTAAGATGGGTCAGTATACTATGATAGCTAAACAGATGGTTGAGGGTAAACCTGTAAATGCTAATAAAGGTCATAACTTTACACCTGGATTTAAAGCTCTGCAAGAGTATGCTGCAATGGACGGAAAAGATAAAACTGTAGCAGCATATAATGCAGCCCAAAGAGCGTCTGGTATGCTTGGTGAAAGTGATGATCCTTATAGAGGTACTACTCAACAGGATAGTAGACCTGTAAGGTCTGGGTCAAGAAGTGGATCTTCTTCTCCTCCACCAGCACCTACTCCTGTACCTGTATCTTATACAACTACCCCAAACACTTCAGGTTACGTAGGTGGACCAACCTTTACTCAGATGTTAAACACTTCAGCAGGTATGACTCCTGCACCTACAGGAACGACTGCCACAGGTACAGCACCTATTACTACTGAATCAACAACAGGTGTAAGTACAATGCCTATGCCTAGTGGTTCTAACTTAACAACACAGATAGCAGAAGACCCTACAGCGCCTGTAACTACAGCTAATGTAGTCTCTGACACTGGTGGTCCTCAAGCTCTCATATCACCCTTTGCAGGTATGGCTCCCTTTGTAGCACAGGCTACACCTTATCAGATGGGTGAAGCTGCACAAGCTCAACAGGTTCTAACTCCTGAGCAAATAGCACAGATGGACCCATCTTTAACGCAAGAACAAATTGCTGCTATGCTTTTGCAACAACAAGCGGCTCAAGGTACAGTAGCAGAGCAAGCACAAATTCAAGCTGCACAACTAGATCCTACTGAAGGTGCTGCTCTAAGTTTAGAGGCTTCACAGATAGATCAAGCATCGAGAGTAGAAGCACCTACTGCAATGCAAGCTTCACCTGATCAACTTGTACAAGGCACTGGTGTAGACAGACAACAAGTAGCTGACACATTTGGTACAGGCGAGATAAGGGCTGCATCTGTAAGAGATGAACTAGCTGGACTAATGCAAGACTTTGAAGGTGGTCAAGTACCTGCTTGGGCTGCAGGAGCTATGAGAGCAGCTAACGCATCAATGGCTTCACGTGGATTGTCTATGACTTCTATGGCAGGTATGGCAGTTGTACAGGCTGCTATGGAATCAGCCCTGCCCATCGCTCAGATGGATGCATCTAACAAACAAGAGATGGCTTTGATGAAAGCTGAACAACGTGCTAGGTTTATGGGCATGGAGTTTGACCAAGAGTTTCAAGCTAAAGTCATAAACGCTGCACGTGTATCTGAGATAGCTAACATAAACTTTAGTGCTGAACAGCAAGTAGCTCTTGAGAATGCTAAGATGGTTCACACTATAGACTTAGCTAACCTGTCTAACAGACAAGCTAAGATACTAGCTGATGCAGCTACTATGTCACAGCTAGACATGGCTAACTTAGACAACAGGCAGCAAGCAGCAGTGCTTAACTCACAAGCATTCTTGCAAATGGATTTGTCTAACTTAGATAATAACCAGCAGATGACTATGTTTAAAGGACAACAAAGTGCTAACTCTATACTTAGTGATGCTGCTGCAGTAAATGCTGCTAGACAATTCAATGCTTCATCTCAGAACCAGTCAGATCAGTTCTTTGCAAATCTTGGATCGCAGGTAAACAGGTTCAACGCAGAACAGCTAAACGCTATGGAAAGGTTTAACGCTGGGGAAGCCAACGCATTAGAACAGTTTAACATACAGCAAGTAAATGCACGTGACCAATTCAACGCACAGAACCATCTTGTAGTAGCACAGGCTAACGCTCAGTGGTTTCAAGCTATTGCTACAGCAGCCAACGCTGCAGCCAACCAAGCTAACAGGGATGCTGCTCTAGCTGCTAACAACTTAACAATGACTGCCTATAATAACACTGTACAAAGAGAAAGAGATTTGTTAGCATGGGCATGGAAGTCTGCAGACAATGCTAAGGAAAGAGACAAAGCTATTGCCGTTGCAAATATTTCAGCCGACACAGAAGGTGCAGGTCTTGTTGAAACTGCTGCTGGTAGCTTCCTTGGTAAAGTTACTTCTAAAGCCGTTGATCTTATATTCCCAGCCCCCACCTAATGAAAGTATAAGTATTATGTATGATCCAAAGTTTTCCATAAAGCAAATGTATGATCAGTATGGAAGTAGTAAAAGTTCTACATCTTCTAAAGCTACTACGGCTGGGCCTAAAGGTTATACCAGAAAAAGTAGACCTGCTCCTAAACCTGACTACTCATCTAGTGCATATGACAGTGGTAGCACGTATGATGAAGTACCACAGGTTATTACAACAGGTTTAGGCTCCCCTAGAGTTAGACCTGAGCCTGTTGAGTTGACACCTTATGAAAAGGTTAAGTCTGTGTTTACTACTGCTATGGAAAAGTTTGGTGTGTATGATGAGCCTACATCTTCATACGATACTGTTATGCCTCAGAATGTATACGATAAAGATGAGTTTTTTGCACCAAAAGTTTATATACCTAACACCTCTATGTTTGAAGGTGATACACAACTCACAGATATGACTCCTGCAATTCTCAAAAACTATGGTTCTATCTACAAACGTGAAGGAGATATAAGCCCTACTCTACCTGCTGACACAGACAATCCTATACTTAATGTGTTTGGTACAGAGCGTGGCTTTACAAGTAGTCCTGCAGGTCCAATGGATGCTCCTACTATGGATCAACCAGAGATGCCAGACACTTTTAGAGATAGTATACAAAAGGCTGTAGCTAGTGCATTAGTACCAAGACGTGATACAAAAGAGTACACTATCAAAGCAGGTGATACTTTATCTGAGATAGCTGAAAGAGAAGGTACTACAGTTAAAGCATTAGCTG
>Ga0129348_1000955_pt1 | contig 10594 bp, 11 predicted proteins | sample CPBDNA_4_FD_94424 | JGI IMG/M metagenome (GOLD analysis project Ga0129348, IMG submission 94424) | Freshwater to marine salinity gradient microbial communities from Chesapeake Bay, USA - CPBay_Sum_27_0.8_DNA | ecosystem: Environmental > Aquatic > Marine > Coastal | place: USA: Chesapeake Bay...
TGAAAACATCTCAGAACCAAGGTGATGGCACTCATCTATGACCATAATTCCGAAGCTGTCAAACGTGCCTTGTGGATAGTCTTTAAGACACAACGAATGCATCATTCCTATGCATATATCTGCTTCTAGTTCCAGCTTATTTTGCTGTATGATACCAACAGTTGCGTTAGTAAACCGCTGTATGCTTTCTTTCCATTGGTCCATCAAGAACTCTTTGTGCACTACAACAAGAGCTTTCTTTTTCATTTCGCAAATCGTTTTTATGGCTATGGCAGTGTTGTGTGTCACTGTGTTATCGCCCAGAAGAAAACGACCGTTGCCTGACACTTGAAACCCATAGTATCTTCCTTCAAAAAGTTCTTCGACACAAGGGGGACTTTCGAGATGTTTTTTTGTTGTTTTGATTTCCGTCAATCTTACAGGCAACAATGAATGTGCATAAATTTCTAGTGTTCCTTCGTTTTTAATAAGTCCAAAACCAAGGCCATCTACGAGTATGGACAAGAGTTCTATTTTATGTGGGTCAGATAGGTATATACAATAAAAGTTCTCTTTTATTATTTTAGGGCAATGGTCTATGACACCTGCTAAAAATTCTTCGCGTTGGTTTGTATAGCCATATAAAAAGGTGTCTTTGTTATAGTTTTCGTACGTAGCAAACATTTTACCTGCAATGTAAGGCTCTTGTTTACAATATTTATGGTCATAATGGTTATGGAAATAGTACCTGCGTAACTTGACTGTATAATACTCGTGTTTGTTTTCCAACTTGGAATAGTCTTCTACGTTTATATCTACAAGCTGGTTGTTGTACTTTAGTGTCAAAATATGGCTCTTATTTACAGTATAGTTTATGCCGTATTTTTGAGTTACAGAGTACATTTTCTCTGTTCCAGTACAAGTAGACATAACAATAGCAGGATGGTTGTCATCGCCTACTAGCAAGTCTCCTATTTTAATGTTTTGAACTTCTTTTATGGTGTTGTTAAGCAGCATAACTGGAGTTCCATAGCCAAGGCATTTGCCGAACCCACAAGGCAATGAAAGAATACAACCTTCATCTTTTTTAAGAGCCTTTATGGTTTTATTGTATGGAACAAGCTGATGCTGTCTAAGAGGGCTATTGAATTCTATTGTTATGGGTTGTCCATCTGGTATTGTTGAAGCTACTGGAAGTCCATATTCCTTTATACCGTAATATTTAGGAATCCAGTAGCGACGCTTACTTTCGAGGTAAATAGAAAATTTGTTGTTTTCAGAAAATCCAAGGTCTCTTAGGAAAGGAAGCACTATAGGTTCCACGGTAAGATCTTTTTTTATCTTTTTTATTTCTTCAGCACTTAGATAACTCTTACATAGTGCATAACCTTGAGGTGTAAGTGTTTTATGCTCCATAATATGAGTTTATTTTATTTTATTTTACAAACAATTTGTAGTTAAAAATATGAATATAATATTTTATCATAATGTTGACACGAGAAGAACAGCAAAAAATGTCTCAAGAACTTTTGGAAATGCTTATTACAAACTTGCCGCATCCAAAACATTATCTTTTAAACTATGTGTGGTTTATACTTGTACGTATCATTACGTCTGGAAAAGTTTGTAAAGACGATGCTCTTTACTGTATGAACGCAATAGTTCTTCTTTCCTATTACGAATACGTATTTCGTACAGATTTAGGTAATGGTCATATAGAACTGCATTTTACGAGTAAACTCATAGAAATTTTAAAAAATAACAAAGACCAATGGGACATTGAATACAAAAGTTTCAACACAGAGTTAGATCAACTGTTAGATTTGAAAAAATACGAAAACACGGAAGGAATAAATGAAACAAATTATAGAAGTCGCTTGGTTTCACGGCATGAAAAAAGCAATTATTTTATCGACCTCATAAATTATGGGCTAGACAATTCAGAACATTTTAATTTGTCTTTTCACGAATGTCTTTTTTTGTATTTGACACTTTTAGATATAGAGCAAGGAAATCCTCCAAAAGATGAAGAAGTATTAAAAACATATGTGCATATGTTTGAAAAAAGTAAATGAATTATAGCTTTTTTAGCATTTACTTTTTTTATTATACTAGTATATAAGATGGATCAAAACTTGACTAGCTTGATTTGGACAATTGTTGCTATTGCAGCTATTTTCTATGTAATGAATATGTTTTCTGGTAAAGAAGGTTACCAAAATGAACAAGAGAGTGGAATAATCAAACAAATTCAACAAATAAAAGAGCAGCAAGAACCTCTTGTCCAGAATCAACAGAAGATTCAACAGCTTCAGCAGCAATCGCTACCTGCTCTTCAGCAGAATGAACTTATTGTACAGCAGCAACAACAAGCAGCTCCCGTTGAACAGCAGCAACCAGCTCCCGTTGAACAACAACAACCAGTATCTATGAGCGACAACTTGACTTCATCTGATTTGTTGCCAAATGAAAATGGCTTTTCGTCATGGGGTGATGCTGCTCCTGAAAACAACGCTCTTGAAGGACGTAATTTCTTAGAGTCTGGTCATCACTTTGGTATCAACACTGTTGGACAAAGTTTAAGAAATGCCAACCTTCAATTGAGATCTGACCCAACTATTCCTCAAGTTGATGTTGGACCTTGGTTGCAAAGTACTATTGAACAAGACACAAATAAGCGTCAATTTGAAGTTGGAGGAGATTACTAAAAATAAAAATAAAAATAAAAAATTTTAAATTCATTTAAAAAAATATAAAATTTTAAATGAAATGTTTGAATATAAATGCACAAATGATAAAATTGATATTGAAAAAGAATACGACAATAAGGTTATTGTGCAAGAACATGACGACAAAGAAGAAATAGCTTTTTTGCAAGAGCTATGTAATCGAACGGATTTTTACGAGCTGATAGCCTCAGAACCAACTTATTATTTACGTTTACTTGAAACTAATGATACTCTTGTAGACTTATGCAAAGACTATGACATTTTCTTTATCAGAGAAACTGCATCTGAAGGCTGTAAAAATAATCTTCGAATTAAATTTAAAATTATGAAAGAAGATCAATTTACAGAAGTAGGATTTTTTTCTGAAGCAGACGATTTATCGAGTTATGATGAGTTTAGTTTGCAATGTAAGAGACTGTTAAAACGTCCCATTACAAAAGGAAATAATAATGAAGAAATTTTAAAAAATCCTATTAAAACACAACTAGAAGATAATATATTTGATGAATTAATAAATAAAAATGATGATATTTTTACAAATTTTAACATTAAAGTAGAAAAAGATAATTTAATTTCTTTAAATAACCTTCGTGAATGTTGCCCTAAAGAATATTTGAATGATTACGATAAAATGCTGTTAACTTTGAAATATAATAAAAAACAATTAAGAATACCTTCCAAAAAACTTTATGAAGGTCTTTTGGAAGTTTATAAAAATACAGACGATGATGCTATAAAATATGAAATAGATACTTTTCTGTTTACAAATAATGGACATTTATATTTTAAATGATAATTTTTTCAAGTTCACGTGGATGACATAAAAACATTCTTCTGCAACAATATCTCTTAGTAGATATACCTAATTCTTCCATAGCTCGAAACTCTGGAGTATATCTGTATTTTTCTGCTAATTGTTTTACTTGTGCGTCGTTAACTTGGTTGGAGTAAGAAATTACGTTTTCTTCGAAAGATTTAACACTATTTTCCGAGCTAAATTTTTCTTTTAAATCATTTATGAGAGTTTCTGTTGCTGGTAGTGTTAAATACAAATCCCTTTGTGATGTATATTTATCAACAAGCTCATAATATTTTTTTTGATGCTGTTGAATTGGCATACCACACGTAAAACAAACTACTGGAAATAACATTTAATAATATACATAGAACAATCATTTTTTTAAAACAGAAAAGTCTAATTTATTTTTTTCATTTAATGGTATGTCGATAATTGCGTCTTCTTTGTTTAAAAAACAAAGAGAGTAATATTTTTTAAAATCTTCACAATTATTACATATTGCAAATAAAAAATAATTATAATGTGTATATTTAGCTATAAAAAATTGAAAAACTTTTATATTTTTACAAAAAGAACAATGTGTAGGGGGTTCATCTTTTAGCGTTATAAAATCCAAATTAGGCGATAAAGACCGCATAGAAGGAGTAATCCATAAAGATTTTATATCTTTTGGTAATATTAGTTCTGAAGCATATGGGTATATGTACCGTAAAAGGCACTCCGGTCCACTGATATTTTTGTTATAAAGCTTATTTAGCTGTTTCACAATATATATTCGGATTTCTTTCATACTACTGCCAAGAAAATCTATGTTTTCTATGGAGTTATCATTATTTAAAATTAAATTGTTTGTACTCGATATAAACTGTTCAAAGTCTTCAGGAATTTTTTCTCGTTTATATTTAAGTTCAAAGTGCTTAATAGCATCATTGTATGTTTCTTCGTCATAGACGTTTTGACAAATAAATTTTAAAACGTTTAAAACACAGTTTAACCATATTTTTTTATAAAACATTTTTTCATTATTTTTAAAAAGCATATCTTGATATATTTTTAAAATTGTTTTAGCTTTTTTCGTGCTGATTTCGTTAAAGAAATTTAATTCTGCAACTTCAATGCAGTACTTTACTGCCTCATCTTTTGTCCACGCAAAAGTCATTTGTATTGTGTTACTTAATTTTCCTAGCATATTTTATAGTTTTTTTATATTATAAAGTTATAATGGAGCTAACAATTGTTTTTGTAGTACTTGCTGTCATATTTGTATTTTACTTAGCTGCATACAAGCATGAATTAAATGAAAAGTATGAAAATAACGACTATAGTGCAAGTAAATTTGACAATGTTGATTTGTCATTAAATAAAGTCATTGAAAAGGGAGATAAAATTGCAAATTCTGTTGAACCTATGGACGAAATGTCGTGTTATATTCACGATGCAGAGCTACATGATTTAGCTCCATTGAAAAAGGTTGACACTGAGCCAACAAAAAAATATAATCAATATATGTTTGGTGACGATAGTACTCTTGTACGTTACAACCAAACTTTTTATCACGACTGGCGTTTTCCCATAAAACCTGTGGAAGTTGAATTTGCGCTGAACCCTGAAGAATATGTCAAAAAGTACCCAAAGCGTTACCCAAGTTACGTGTACAATTTAAAAGATGAATTAATTGTGTGAATTTTTGAATTCAAAGTTAGTTTCTCGTAAATAATCAATCCTGCTCATAACTACGAGTATCTTTTTTACAAAGTTATTAATACCAAACTTAATAACCTTGTTTCTTGATTTTTTAATGTCAATGTTTTCCAGAGTATGTTTCCAGTCAATGGTCTTTTGAAATGGAATATGATTTACGTTTTTCAGCAGGTCATCTTTGATATATTCTTCTGGTGTAAGCACTAATGCTCCAGACATTGCTGATTCCAGCACTGAAAGACCCATACATTCTTTATGTGTTACAATAAAAATGTCTGTTTTAGAATATTCTGCACACGCTTCTTCGTAAGACAACCCTGCTCCTTGAACATATTTATCCATTTTCTGTGGGTTATTGATATTAACCGTTTCGACGCCACCTGCAATAAATCGACGCACGACAACTTGGTGGTCTTTATGATTTTTTGCAAACTCACATACCTGGTTTGTTATGTCTTCAGTTAAGTCATTTTTTACCATATTTTGATGTCTTCCGTAATAGTTATGGTCTATCAAAATTTGCAAACGTCCTTTTACCTGCTTTGGAGAACACAAAGTATCATCGCAAGTCCAACCTATGTACTTACAGTGACGCTTGTTACGCTTTCCACTAGGAACCATATAAAACAATACATCTTCGCTGCCAACCATAGCATTATTTGATGCAAACGTGAAAATACCTTTTCGTGCACGAAGACGTAGCTTTTCTGTAAATTCTGGTGGTCGATAATGAAGTCCTCTGTTATCACATACAATTATAAAATCTACTTCTACACAGTCAAAGCTCTTGTGTTCCGGTAAATTTTTAATTCGAGTACTTGTACCTCTTATTGGTAATGTTTGATGCATTACAGTAAACTTATTTTCACCATTTACTTTAATATATTTATCGAGCTGGTATGCTAATATCTGATATTGTGAACGAATATGCTTGAGGTCAAACTTTTCCTTTCCGTGTTTAAATGTAGATAAAATCAAAATTTTTATTTTTTCTACAGGTACCGGCTTTGGAGCTTCGGGGGCAGGGGCAGGGGCAGGGGCATGGGCAGGGGTTTTAGGAGATAGTTCTGGAGACGAAGATTGAACGTTTGTATTGGCTTGTATTGTTTTTACAGTAGCTCTTCTTCTTGGATTTGCAGTTTCAGCAAGTACATTAACATTTTTAACAGGTGATGGTGCAGGAGAAGGGCTCTCCAGTGTATCTATTTTGGTTTTAAGAGATACACAAAGCTGCATAAGTTGGTCATATTGCTCTTGCAAATTTGGCTCTTGTTGTTTTGGTTTTCGTTGTCTTCTGCTCATAATACTTTAAAAAGGATTAAATAAAATTAAAACTAACGCTATAATACATCTCAATTAAAAATAATATTGTTGCATAAATTATGCCTACAAAAAACAGGGTTGTTTCCAGAAATGAAAATGACATACCTAAAATTCTATCTCTTTTACGTTCTTTTCGTGCTTCTTCTCTATCTTCATCAAATTGTTCTTTAATTTGCTGAGTTTGCTGCGTAACCCAGTCTAGTCGTTCTTGAATTTCTTCGTTCATATTTCTTAATATTTCTAAGTTTTCTGCAAAACCATACACTAAAGCCATATTGTTATTTTCAAAAATTTGTTCTTGAATGTTATTTACTGGTGGTGGTGGTACTGACGACATCGATGACAATGGTAATGGTGTTGGTAAGGGCAAAGGTAACGACAATTCAGGAGTGGTTACATTTTCAAACTTTTTTTCGTGATTTTTTAAAGAAGACGCTGTCAAAGCTACCGTGTTTGTTGTATGTAGTTCAGAAAAGGAAACCTCATTATCTACAATATTAAAGCTATTTTTACTACTTTTGCTACCATTACTGCTATCAGAACTATAATCAATATGTGCCATTATATTAATAGCTTTGAATAAATTCTTGTAGTTTTTGTGCAGTTCTTTCCCCCTCATAATTTATAACTTTTTCATCAATAGTAAGTGTAATTGTTGGATATCCTTTGATTTTTTCTTCTTTTAACCTTTCTGGCTCTTCATCTCCATTGACTGTTAAAATAGTCACATTTTCAACGTTTGCATACGTTTTTTGTAAATCGTCAAAAATAGGTTTTACAGGCTTACAGTGTGGGCACCAAGGGGCATAGTACAGTGTTAAAGTTTTTTGACTTTTTTGTTCAAAATGCTCGGCATAGTAGTTGCTTTTAAGTGCTACATAAAAAATTAATACACATACCAAGATAAAGAGAATATTTTCCGAAATAAATTCAAACATTATACATTGTGCTTTTATTTTTATTTTAATGCGTGTATTATTACGCTTTTTAGTATTATTATAAAGTAAAATGTTTGACTTTTTAAGTGATGAAGCATTTCAAATCATTGTTATCACTTCTCTTTTTGTAATCGGAGTAATATTGTTTATGATTTATAAAAGACCAATAAGTAATGATGAAAAAATATATCAATTTGTTGATGACATTGATTACCGTCTTGACAAAATAAATAAAAAGCTTGATGACCTTACAAATACATTTGTAAATGGTCTCATAATGGAAGATGATGCTTCTAGTAATTCTAGTGATAAAGAACACCATATTATTTCAGATAACGATTCTGCTTCTGCTTCTGCTTCTGAGCCTGTTGCCCCTGTTGCTCCTGTTGCCCCTGTTGCTCCTGTTGCCCCTGTTGCCCCTGTTGCCTCTATTGCCCCTGTTGCCTCTATTGCCTCTGTTACCCCTGATGCCCCTGCCCCTTCTCCTGTTCCTTCTCCTGTTCCTGCTCCTGCTCCTTCTGCTGTGCTAGAGTTTGTTGATAATGAAAAAGTGTCTTTGAATTACGAGGGTATTGAATTTTCAGATATTCCTAATTTTAGTACAGATACATCCGTATTAGAAGAAGAAAATATTGAAAATGTTGAATCTTCTCAAGAAGTAGATGGGAAAAAACGAGTTAGTATTGTTAAACGAATTATACAAACGGAAGAATAATTTATTTCTTCGCTTAATTTATAACAATAATGAATAATTCTACTGCTGCATCTTTGAATTGTCCTCCTTTGATGAACGATGGACGTCATGGTACGGACTATCGTCCCAATGCCGATATTAACATTTCTATTCAGCAAACTAATAATCTTCAAGACAGTAATGCTTATAGATCATTTTTAGTCAACAATGCAACTGCTATTATGCAGCAAAATTTAAAAGAATTTGAAAAAACTGCTAACTGTATGCCTTATTCTAACACTGTAGATCCAAACGGTTCCAATGCTGTTTGGGCTGCTTATAATGAATCTGTCAATTACAGTCCAGTGTTGTAATTTTTTTACTCTATTAGCGTATTAATTCGTTTTAAAAAACGCTAATATAACTATGTTAAAATATATGGAAGCAAAAAAAAGTACGTTAGTATTGCGTCATGAAAATGTTGACACTTACCTTGTCAATTTGAAAAAAGAAAATGAAATGTTGAAAACAAGTATTGATACGTCATACAATATAATTAATGAAAAAAATTACGAAATACAAAATATTTCTAAAAAATTTGAAAATATAAATAATATTAATAACGATTATTATAAAATAAATAGAGATTTGTCAGAAGAGTTAACAACAGCAAAAGAAACAGTCGATTTATTGAAAGTTCAGCTTAAGCATTTACAAAATGATAATGACGAACTTTCAAAAAATATTCAAAAATCTTCTCTTGTACAAGAGAAGCTTGAATTTATGGAACAGGAATATCGTGTTTTATCTAAGACAGAAAGTAATCTTCGAGGAGAAGTGTTAACATTGCGTGCAAATCAAGATGATAATATTTTAAATATTCAAGAATTAGAAAAAAATTCTGAAAATTATAAAAAAAAATTAGAAAATAATGAAATTTTATTAGAAGAAAAAATAAAAGAAATAGAAGTTTATTATACTGTTATAAAAAAGATGGAAAATGTTCTTGATGATACTAATAAAAATTATTATTCTGTCAAAGATATTTTAAGTTCGAAAGAAGAACAACTTTCTGAACTTTTTACTGAGTTATCAGAAACAAAAGAAATGTTAGCAGAATACCAGTCTATGAATAATGATTTAATTGATAGCAAAAACGTTTCTGAAGCTAAGTTGAAAAAACTAGAAAATGAAATGTTTGAAATGAATGAAAAAATTCAAACACAGTTAGTAAATATGCGTAACACAAACAATTATAATCAAGAAATAGAAAACAAGCTTTTGGCAACCATGAACGAACTTGATGAAAAAAATAACAATTTTACTCAATCGTTAATAGACTACCAAGAATTGGAACAAAAATATAAAAACGCTATTAACTCTTTAAAAGATTATGAATTTATTTCAGTGCGTTACGAAACACTTAAAACAGATATAATACGAGAAAGAGCTGATTTGAACGCTGAAATTGAAAATTTACAATCATCTGTTATTACATTAAATAAAGCTCTTACAGAAAAAGATGATTATATTTATGGTGAAGAAGAGCTTCATCGTCAACAATTAACAAAAAATCACAATGTTATTGAAAAATTGTTAAAAGAAAATAAAAATCTTTCTTTAAAAGAACAAGAAGTAATAAATCTTACACAACTTTTGGATGAAACTAATGCTAAATTATTAAGTAAAACAAAATTATTTGAAGAAACTGTAATAAAATTACAAAATGATGTTAAAACTAACTTTGACAAATACAATGAAGAAAATATAAAATGCGAAGCACTAATAATACAGGTAAGAGAAGATTTTAACATTATAAAAAGACTGCAAAATGGATTAGATATCAATGTTGGTGAACTAAACGAATATGCTGTTCCTGTTGTTACTACCAATGTTCCTGCTCCTGCTCCTGCTCCTACTCCTACTCCTACGTATAAAAATGTTGGTGGAAGAATTCAAAAACGAAAGTTCATAACAAATGTAAATAAAAATAATATTGAAAAAGAACCTGTTGTTACCGAAGTAAAAGTTGATGAAAAAAGAAATTCTTTTCTTATTGACAGTTTGTTAAAAAGTAAAATGGAAAATTGTTCAACAAATACTGAATTAACATACGATAATATCGAGTTACTTTTTGAAACAGAACAATCACATTTACTATTAAATGATCAATATTCTGATCTTAAAGCATCTTACGATAAACTTAAACAAACAACTGAACGTTTATCTAAGTCTTGTATGGAATCTAATTCTAAAGTTGAAAAGCTTTCAAAAGATAATAAAAGCATTTTGGAACGTTATGATATAAAAGTTTCTGAACTAACTGATATTATTGAGCAAGACGAAAAAGAAATAAGTCGATTAAACAAAGAACACAACAACGCCATAAAAAAATATGAAAATCAATTGGAAGACTTAGAAGATACTATAAAACATTATGAAAAATCGATAA
>Ga0129348_1000956_pt1 | contig 10594 bp, 13 predicted proteins | sample CPBDNA_4_FD_94424 | JGI IMG/M metagenome (GOLD analysis project Ga0129348, IMG submission 94424) | Freshwater to marine salinity gradient microbial communities from Chesapeake Bay, USA - CPBay_Sum_27_0.8_DNA | ecosystem: Environmental > Aquatic > Marine > Coastal | place: USA: Chesapeake Bay...
GCCGAGTTTTGATATGTCGAATTCGAATAGAAAAATTGAAACCAAACTCGACGCAAAGCCCAGAACACCTGAACAGGTGAGTCGTTACCTTGAATTAGAAACGTACGATTTTCACACGATTGATGAAATCGCAAGTCGTACCAATGTATCATTTTATTGTGTATTACGGTTCGATACCGAAGCGACGGGGACGAGGGAGTCCGTATCCATGTCCGGACAAGAGATGGACGGAGACGCCACACCCGACAAATATGTAGAATGGATGAACTTTAACTTAAAAATAAAGTGACTTGTAACAATAATGTGTGGTATCATAGCTCTCTTCGGTGAAGAAGTAGAAGTTTCTTCATATCTCCTTTCTCACCGAGGTCCAGATGATTATAGAACTAAAACGATGGGTAAATGTCGAATGGATTTTTATAGACTTGCCATCAATGATCTCACAGAGGCGGGAATGCAACCCTTTGTGAAGAACAATTCCATGTTGGTATGTAACGGTGAAATATACAATCATAAGATTTTTAGATGTGGTGGAGAGAAGGGAATGAGTGATTGTGAGATATTACCTTCCCTCGTACAGAATTTTGGAGTTCCGAGAACATTTGATGCGATTAATGGAGATTTCGCATTTGTATGGACAAATGGTAAACAAGTTATTGCGGCTCGAGACCCAGTGGGTGTGCGACCCATGTTTTATACGCGATACGCCAAGGATTCTATCGCTTTTGCGAGTGAGGCCAAGGCACTTCTCTTTCTCAAGTCTCGAATTCACGTGTTTCCACCGGGACACTTTTACGATTCATATATAAATGATTTTATCTGCTATCATACCGGATATTGGTTTATTAATAAGTATTTGAAGTCAGACTTTCACAAAGAACTTCGCGACACTCTCGAACAAGCTGTACATGAGCGTCTCGCGACGACTGATCGTGAAGTTGGATTTCTTCTTTCGGGTGGCCTTGATAGCAGTCTTATAGCTTCTATCGCTTCTCGTAAAATGGGGAGAATCAATACGTTCTCGATTGGTCTCGTGGGAAGTCCGGATTTGGAGGCTGCGAGGAAGGTTGCAAAATATCTCAATACGAATCACACAGAGGTGACTTTTACCACGGACGAGGGTCTCGGTCATATGAGGGATGTTATTCGTTCTCTGGAATCTTATGACACGACTACAGTCAGGGCGAGTGTACCGATGTGGCTTCTTTGTAAATACATCAAGGAAAATACCGGATGTCGCTACATCTTTTCAGGTGAGGGAAGTGACGAAGTTTTGGGTGGTTACCTCTATTTTCATAACGCACCAGACGTGGTTGCCTTTGCGTCGGAGAATATGAGAAGGCTTCGTCTCATTCATCAATTTGATGGACTTCGAGCGGATAGGTGCGCCGGTGCCCATGGTCTAGACCTCATCGTCCCATTTTTGGACAAGAAGTTCATAGATTTGTGTATGCGTGTAAATCAAAATGAAAAGATTAATCCAGTCGAGAAGCACATGTTGAGAAAAGCATTTGAAGGATATTTACCCGATGAAGTCCTATGGAGACAGAAGGATGGGATGAGCGATGCGGTAGGCACAGGTTGGGTAGGAAGAATTAAGGAGTTTGCCGAAAGTGAAATTGACGACACAACATTTTGGGATATTCGTACTAGGACTAGGGAGCATAACACACCGTTGACGAAGGAGGAGGCACTCTATCGAAAGATATTTTGGGATATGTATGGTCAAGATAACGACCATCTCATTTCTGAGATTTGGAGACCAAAGTGGACCAATATAACTGATCCTAGTGCGCGTCTACTTATAGAAAAGAATCCCAAGTAATATAAAATGGCTCACTTTGTGAGAAGTTTCGACTGCAAGAATGAGGAACATGTCATGTGGCTCAAGAAACTGGGTGATGAAATGACTATGTCTATCAGTGGTGACCGTGTCAACCTTTCTAAGACCATCAATGAAAACCCTTTACCCGGGAAACCTTCTATGGACAATGTGATGGACTTTGCCTATATACACTTTCAGCTCTGTATGAAATATACAACCGCAGTTTTAAACGGACATGCGTTTATACCAACGGTATTCGCGTAGTTTGAAGTTTTGGGGTTCAGAGTTTTCGTCCATTCGTACGAGAAGTATTTTACCCAAAACTTCCTCTTTGTTGAAAGGTGCTGGTAAAATGTTCTCGTTTTTCATGTGACCGTTCTCTGCTTTCATGATTACGACATCTATATCAGGCCATTGACCGATGAAGGTTTGTCGACCACCCAAAAGTTTAAAAATTTCATTCTTCTCCGGAGAGATGTCCAAGTCTATTTCTTCCACTTTACCCAATTTCTCATGAATGAGAATTGCTCTGTTCATCCTTATTGTCTATTATTAAAAAAATATCAGTACATTATAAAAATGAATGCGACGAATCGTGCCGCTGTTAGATACATTGTCATACTCTTCGTAGCTATTATCGCAATCACATTCTTTACCAAGGAAAGGTACACATCTGGACGCCCTGATTACAGATATGGCTTCGTTGACACCAACCCCGCACGCCGTGTTTCTGGTTTTTTCGACAATTGCTCTCCTGAGAACATGGAGGACTGCACGAGGAACAACCCGTACGAAGGTTTACCGCTGCCCTAAGTGATATAAAAAATACACAAATATTAAGAACAATGAACTCGACTCGTGAGTTTGTAGTAGAAAGATTTTCTACCCTCCTCGACATTCCACAAGATGATAAAATCTGTAAGGATCTCGAGAAGTGTATACTGAACTACGCATATGACACGTGTCATAATGAACCCGCTTGGGACAACCCAAATTTTTCGAGCATCTACAAGCAAAAATTCCTGTCCCTCCAGCATAACATTCGCAATAATTCACAATTGAAAGAAAAAATAGTGACTAAAAAGTTAAAACCCCTCGAAGTCATAGATATGAGACCTGAACAGCTGGATCCGAGTGGGAAATATGCAAAAGTTTTAGAAAAGAGGATTCACAGGGAAATGAGAAAGGAGGCGCTTACTAAGGAGGCTAAGAATCAAGAGGGGTTCTTCACGTGTAATAGGTGCAAATCTAAGAAGACGACGTACTATCAATTACAGACTCGGTCTGCTGATGAGCCAATGACGACATATGTGAGCTGTCTTAACTGTGATAAAAATTGGAAATGTTGAGGACGTGTTCGGAATCTGTGAGATCTGTAGGCATATCACCTACAGACAGGACAAAATTGTAAGGTAATTGCTTTTTCATGAGAGATTTTGTATCGGCACTGGTAAATCCTAAGTAGTGATATGGTATTTTATACTCTTTTAGTTGACCAATGGTCCAACGAATAACGTGGCCAAAACCTGGACGAGCTGTGATGATGATGACTTTGTACCCTCTTCTTTTTGCTTCATACAAAAGTTCTATGATTGGTACATTGGGTTTTCCATTGGTAAAAATGAGGGTGTCATCTATATCGAACATGACTGCATCATTCCACCTTACCTTTCTGTTTGATATGTAGTGAACACCCCAGCTCTTTAGATTATCCATTAATACTATTAAAGATTTAAAATACCTTTCGTGTAGTTATGCTCGTCGACGTTGAATGCGAGGATGGTACGATACAAATAGCTCGTATCATACACGAAGAAGGTGATACGTGTAAAGTTACGTTTCTTGAACGAATCAAGAGTAATCTTTATGAATTTTCCAAAGAAAGTGAAACGATAGATAATACCAGTATTTCAGGATACTACGACACTGATGATCTGGATCAAACCCACTTATATGTGAAAGTTCCTGGTGGATACGAACTTATCGATGACAGTGAGGATGAGGATTACGAAGCTACCGAAGATGATGAGACGGAGGACGATATTTCCCTTGTTGATGAAGAGGAGGACGCCTAAGTCGGTTAAAAAATAAATCAATACTTATCATAACAATGGACTATAAAGAACCCAAAAAGCGTGTGACTAAGAATGATAAGAAAAGTAAAAAACAAGTGTACTCTCAAAAACACGTTAGAAACTTACTTAAACAAAAGGAGGCATCTCTAGCAAAGAGAAACGATGGCGCCGTACCAGCCCCCAGTTGCGCACTATTCCCAAATGGACGTGTCTGATTACACCGAAGATCAGATTTTTTCGTTCATTGGAAAGACTGGTAAGAAGTTTTACTGGCTGACACAAAAGCTTGGACTCGACTATCTTTGGTATGATAAGGAGCGACAGATTATCGAAATCTGGGGGCCGTATTTTACCCACCTCAATCAACAATCGGCACACGTGATTCGATGTGAGCTCGACTTTTTTTTGGAACCTAAGTTAGAGGAGAACATCACAAAAAATCAAGATGTTCAAACGCCCGTCGAAGCGTGTTAAACCCACGGGGCATCAAGGTCCCGTGGTCATACCCGAGGGTTCACTTCTTCATAAAATTGTAACTCCATGTACGACGAGTTTCTACGAACCTGTTAAGCGACCCGTGTATCATCAGGAGTCTTACCTCAAGAGTCTTAAGAAAAACTACGAAGATCATGGACTTCCATTCAAAGATCCTGAGCTTCCCGAGTACGTTCCACCCGAGAAAGTTCAACCACCTCAAGAGCCCGTACTTGTCTACGGTGATCGTGTTCAGGTGACTCTCAGGGTTTTAAAGAGTGGTGTCGTGAGAGTAAAGATAAATGGTGCTATCGCCGATATGTACAACAAATACTATCGACAGGGAAAAAAACCACCTTTCAAAGTGGTTTTACAGGCGTATAAATCGCATGGATTCAGTAAAGAATTTTTGGAAAAACTAAAAATTAAAAATGAAAAACAAAAACATTTTGCACTCAAATTTGAAAAAATGTTTGAAAAATTATTTGAGAAGGAACCAGTTAAAAAACCAAAGAAAGAAAAGAAAAAGGAGGAAGAACCAGAGGAGGAGAACCTCCCCGAAGAAGATGAGGAGGAAGAGGAAGATGTTCCCGGAGACGAGGGTGAGATGGATGTTGAACCTGAAGTCGACGAGGAAGTTGTAGAGGAAGAGGAATATTTTTCGGAACCTGAAACCTAAGTAAAAGTTTAATTTTTAATAAAGTATCTTATTATGTTCGTCACCAACGTTTCTCGACCGTGGCTTCTTTTTTAACATAAAAGAAGCGACGTATCACGCTAATCAACAAGCTAAAGAAAAAATTTGGAAACTTCCCAACGGTTCAGTCTTTTTCGGTGACGTTGAAGTGAGAGTGTACAATACAGACGATTACAAGAATGAACATTTTCTTTCTTTCGTTGATTCCAATTGAAATCGCTCATATGTCGTGTGACCAACACGTCGTCAAGATTCAGTTGGAAATTTGCCAAATGCTCTACACGGCGTGGTACTTTTCTGGTGAAGAAAACTACGTCCACGAGCACGCACCATTCACCAAAGATGGCAAGGCGAGAGGATATCGCCCTGCGCACAAGAAACATCCCATGACGATGTGGGTGGGTTCAAGTCTCGAGAACTACTTATACGCATGCAAAATTGGAATCGCTTTGACTCTCGAATACACACATCGATATGGTAAGATGCACACATGTGCGAGACATCTACTTTGGTTGTATGATAATCGACCATCTCATTTCGAGGAACGCCGAAGTGAGACTGCCTACTATTCCAAGGAGGGTATTCCAGAGTGTATGCCAGAAGACTACAGACGTGAGAGTGTCGTCGACGCGTATCAGTTGTACTATATGATGGATAAGATGTCATTCGCTCGATATAAAATCCCAGCAATAGTAAATGATTGTAGCGACAGCATTATTCAATCACCCGAACCTCAAGGGAACAGTCGAGTTTTATGAAAAAGGTAGTAAAGTTGTAATTAAAGGTGAACTCAAATCAAATAAATACAAAAATAGTACTCACGGTATTCACATACACGAAGCTGGTGATCTTAGTGATAACTGCATGGGTGCCTGTGGTCACTTTAACCCCTATGGTAAGAAACATGGTGGCCCAGGCTCCAAGGAGAGACACGTCGGTGATCTAGGTAATATTCGTTTCGACTCCAAGGGCATCGCCAAATTTATGATGGAAGACGCGCTCGTAAAACTGAGAGGAACCAAGGCGAACGTTGTTGGAAGGTCTCTCGTGATTCACGAGGACCCAGATGATTTGGGTATGGGTGGCCACTCGGATAGTTTAACAACTGGACACGCAGGTAAGCGCATAACGTGTGCAGTGATAGGCTATTCTAAAAAGATGTGTAAATGAACATGGCCTCAGGTCTCTCCTCGGGTGTTCCATAACCCATGGATTCAATAAGTTTTACTACTGGATTATTTTGATAGTCGTGAATCTCAACCATTAGAGTAGGTTTGTGTTTCTTTATAGTTTCTTGAGCTCCCTCTAAAACTTGTAGCTCATGACCTTCTACATCAATCTTGATGATGGACGGTACACCCTTATAAATATCATCTAGACGACAACACGAAACCTCTATACCTACACCCTTCATGTCTTCTGTCATATGAAAACTAGTTCCACCATAGTTTATTTGTGTATTTGATTGGCATCCATGACTGGGTATGTATATAATTTCCCTTTTCTTCTCATTCGAGAGGGCGCAAGGAAATACATTTATACTGTGAAGAATAGCATTTTGTCTCGCATTCTTCACCACTATATCGTGATACACGGGTTCAAAGGATACAACAGGACCATAATCAGAAAACATGAGACTGTTATATCCTATATTAGCGCCGATATCAAGAATGTCGGTTCCCTCTTTGTAATAATTAGAAATGTCGTCACGCATCCATCCATCCCATTCTATATTGTGAGCTATGGTAGGCCCTATGTATTCGTCATCTTTGATGATAAATACGTTATATTTACCATTAAAAACACATCCAAGTTTAAGGTCCATGTTAGTATACAATATAAAAAAAACTTTAAAATATATTACACGATGGATAATATAAAGAATGTTGAATAACATAGTATAAATATGTGGATAACTTATACAAAATGTGTTCATGGTATTAATATGATACAATGTAAACATTGCAATGGTGGTCCAATTTGTATGCACGGAGAGATAAGAACTATGTGTAAACCCTGTATATACGCCGAAATGTGTGTTCACAACTATAGAAAAGTGGCTTGTTCTATTTGTTCGAAGTCTTAGGTTTGGGCTTTGATTTACGATCCTTCACATGTTTAACGACACCTATAAGTGCCGCCCCCTGAGCAACTGAGGAAATTACGGCTCCGGTACATATTGGACAAGGCATTTAAAAGTAACGTACATTATTTATAAAAATGTCTAGCATCGGCAAATTTTTTACGGCGCCGAGTGTTAAAGTGGATACTAAAGAGAGGAAAGTTGAATATCATCCTCGAACGTATAGTCAGTTCATACAGGGTCTCAAAGACAAAGAGTTTCCCGCAGTTGTCGTGCGACCCAATAAGAACATCGCTGTCTTCCAGGAGGAGAATGGTGACTATGGAGACGTACAGATTGCTCAAAACGAACAGCTGTGGCAGACGCTCATGGAGAGCGATGCGGACATCATCATAGATACTTCCCAACCCATCTCTCTCATGGAGAATGTCATCATGTTTTTCTTTTTTGCTTATGCATTTACTATTGCTCGTACCCTATTTGGTTCCAGGAGTGAAGGAGGTATGGGAATGCCCAATCCATTCATGAAGTCATCAGATTTTAAGATGGACCAAGAGGTTGACACTCGATTCAAAGACGTAGAGGGTATAGACTCGGCCAAAGATGAATTGGAAGAGATTGTGGACTTTCTCAAGAATCCTGAACGCTATTTTGGTTCGGGTGCCAAGATTCCACGTGGCGCTCTCCTCGCTGGTGAACCTGGTACAGGTAAAACTCTCCTCGCTCGAGCCATCGCTGGTGAGTCTAACGTCCCCTTCATTCAGTGTTCCGCCGCCAACTTCGTTGAGATGTTCGTAGGTGTTGGAGCAAAGCGCGTCCGCGAACTTTTCCAACAGGCACGAGAGAATCAACCTTGTATCGTATTCATCGATGAGATTGATGCTGTCGGCAAAAAGAGGTCAGTGGGTGGAATGCCCTCGAATGATGAACGGGAGCAAACCATCAATCAGCTCCTCACAGAGATGGATGGTTTTGACAATGAGACTGGCATCGTAGTTATTGCGGCGACCAACCGTGTCGACATCCTCGATGATGCTCTTCTTCGACCCGGTCGCTTTGACCGTAAGATTCAGGTGAACCTCCCTAGCGTCCAAGGTCGTAAGAAGATTTTGGGTGTCCACGCGAGGGACAAGAAGTTCGCCACAAATGTAAAACTCGAGGACATCGCAAAGCAGACGACCGGTTTTTCGGGTGCCGACCTCGCTAATCTCCTTAACGAGTGTGCCATTCGTGCGGTGAGGGATGGTGATGGCACTATCACGAAGCAAATTGTCGAGAATGTCTTCCAGCGTATCGTTGTCGGTGCAAAGGGAGATGTGAAGTACTCCATGCGCAAGAAGGAGCTCGTGGCCTACCACGAAGCTGGTCACGCCATCATGGGTGTTCTCGTACCTGATTATGACATAGTGCGTAAGGTCTCAATCATGCCTCGTGGTGCGGCGGGAGGTGTGACTTTTTTCCAACCCGCTGAAGAGAATGCTGACTCACCCTTCTACACACGTGAATACATGCTGTCCCAAATCATGGTAGCCCTCGGTGGTCGTGCGGCTGAGGCGATCGTCTACGGACCCGATCGAGTCACTACTGGTGCTTCCTCCGATTACGCTATGGTCTACCGTATCGCACGTGAGATGGTGACGACATATGGCTTTGGTAGGAACAATTATGATTACAACTATCTCTCACCCCAAGCTGCGAGTGACATCGATATTGAGATTGATGAGATTGTCACCAAGTGTTACAGGGACACCGTAAAGATCCTTCGTGATAATATGTACCAATTGGAACGACTCAAGGAAAAACTCATCGAAGAGGAAATCGTCGATGGGGAATGGGTCTATAAGTTGTTCGGTAAGGAGATTTGTGATGAGTTTGAATGTAGAGTCAGTTTTGACTGACAAATCCTTCGAAATCTTGATACATAGCGAAAAATTTCTGAGAAATAGCTGTATTAGCACCTTGATTTGGATGAAGGAGGCCAGTTCTTACAGCTTGTAAATAAATCTTCCTACCCTGTTTAGCCATTTCGCTTTTATTTATATTTTGTCTTCGCGAAAGTGCTACCAGTTTATTCTGTACGTTTTTGGCGAGAGCCTCTGCTTCAGCCTTCTTAGCATTCGCTGCAGCTTTTTCGGCATTTGCTTGAGCCTTCTTGGCATTCTCAGCAGCCTTCTTAGCAGCTCTATTAGCGGCGTTCGTCTTGTTACGACGATTTGAAGTTTCACCCCTCGCCGCAGCCCTCGCTGCTCTTGCTGCAGCAGCTTCGGCCTTCGACCTCTCAACAGCCGCCTGTCTCGCCTGATTGTTCGCCTTTTTGGCAGCTGCTTGTGCCTTTATCGCCTTTAACTTCGCCTTGGCTTCAGCTGCTTCGATTCTTGACCGTCTCACAGCTTCATTTCGTGCCATCTGCTCGGCATTTCTCGCGTTGTTCAACCACGCGTTGGTCATTTCCACGTTGTTCATTTACTATTACTGGACAAAAAAAATGTCAGGTTATATCAAAATGTCATCTACGGGTGTTCTTCCTCGTGGACAAAGAGAGGCTTACATTCGACGTCTCACTTTAAGTAATAATCAGAAAAATAGATTTATAAAGTCGGGCTTGAATATGAACACCATCCAGAAGGTTGTAAATGCTCTAAGAGGAAGTAGAGAGCGAAGTACACGCATTAATGGTATATTGAATGCTCTATCTCAAAGACCGTCAAATCGAGGACCCCTCGAGAATCTACTAAGGCAATATAGTGCACGCCAAAGTACCACCACAACGCCGAACAATAATCGCCAACGTGTCATTACAACACCGAGCATTACTCGCCAACGTGTCAATACAACACCGACCGCAACCACTTCTACCCGACCGAGACGAGAAGGTGCTGGTTTTAGTGAAGGAGTCCTTATGGCTCCCGGTGAGTTGTACGAATTTTTTCAGCTTATGAAGGAATACCAAGAAAAGCGCGATCAAGTTAGCAGTAAGAACGCATCACCTATGCCGATTTTGAAGGTGATGTATGAATACAAAACACGGATGTGTAAATTAGCACAATATCCTTACATGGGTGAGAATAGGTTGATTCGTGATGTAGTTGATAATGTTCGTTCTTTATGTGCGGATGAGGGTGGAAACTATACAACTTTCCCTGTTCTCAATCAACCCAATGCTGATAAAACAAATGAATTGATGACGATGTGTAAGAGATCTGAATTTGATAGACTAATGGCTGGTGTGCGAAATAGTAACAGCCGTTTGAATTCTAATGTTTTGCTTAAAATAAGTGCGACCTATGACAGGTTCTTACGACTTCTTAAGGATGTTGATGCTGAAGTGGCTCTACGATTATATGTAAAGAACCCGAACTCTCCAAATTTAAATACATATATTAGGTCTCTTCCACCTAAAATACAAAACTCCTTGACACAAAATGTTCCAAATGAGTACA